>JAABUN010002454.1_pt1 | contig 32923 bp, 33 predicted proteins | sample 5559311 | NCBI WGS metagenome assembly JAABUN01 (sample SAMN10711877, study PRJNA513370) | rock metagenome | isolation source: Antarctica rocks | place: Antarctica: Victoria Land, Siegfried Peak sud | reverse complement strand
CCCTGCTCGCGCTGGGCACGCCAACGGGCGAGGGACCGGGCGCTGACGCCGGTGGTGCGTTCGATCTCGACGGCCCTGAGGCCGGCGTCACGGGCCCGGAGCAGTCGCTCACGGAGATCGCGGGAGGAGGCGGCGGGCATAGGACCAGCCTAGACCAACCCGTCAACCTCCGTGAGCACCGCTCTAATCTCCACCGCCCACCAGCGGCCGGTACCCTGCCGCCGATGGGGCCCGTCCCTGGTTCATGCTGCCGTCGGTAGCGCTTCGCGGCGATGCCAGTGCTTCATCCGTATGCTCGACGCCGGATGAGCGTCCTCACACATACGCGCTCGTCGGACCGGGGGTAGGATCGTGCTGATCACCCGGACTCGACCTACGCTTCCATCATCGCCCTCCTGCGCCGGATCTTCGACCGGGAGCGGGCCAGGCTCAGTCGATGGTGAATGGCACGGTATGCGTCCGCACCCAGGCGACGAACCGCTCGGTCGCCTTGTCGCGGGCCAGGGAGCCATGCTCGGCCCGGAAGACATCGAGCAGCAGCACACCCGCGGTATCGTCACCGGAATCGATCATGAGCCCGTTCCGGGCCAGAAAGAACTCCATCGCCAGAAAGGCCGTGCGCTTGTTGCCGTCCTCGAAGGCGTGGGCGTGGGCAATCCCAATAGCGAGTTGAACGCCCTGACCGGCAAGGTCAAGTCCCTCGTAGGCGGCATGGGTCTGCGGTCGGAGGACGGCCGATTCGAGCCCTTCCGGTCGCATCAGCGCCCGCGGTGTATAGCCGGTCTCGGTCATTACAATTGCGTGCAAATCGACGACCATCCGGGCAGTGGGATACCAAACCACTACCGATCCGCGAGATAGTCGTAGACGGCGCGATGCTGCCGAACCAGCCGCCGTGCGAACACCACATCCGTGGCCGACAGGTCGTGGGTCTCTTCGTCGTCACTACTCTCTGGCCGACTGCTACGCTGCATGTCGGCCGTCCGTGCGAGCTCCTGCTCGTCGACGGGCGTGTCATTCCCGAAGGTCTCGATTTCATGTCGTCGCAAAGCCATCGGTCGTTCCTTCCCGTTCGAGTGTTGAGACCCTAACGCGCTTCACTCAGTCCAGTATAGCCAGGCGACGCTCATGCCTTGCACCGGCCCGTCTCTGGATCCTGAGGACTGGACGGTCGTGGAGATGGAAGCCGGGCCGTACCTGAGCGCGATCTGCGAGGAGCTCTTCCCGCGGCGCTACCCCTCCGGCGAGGCGATCAACCTGCAATCCGCCATGCGCGGCGACCTCGACCTCGGCATCCTCCACTACGCATCGGATACCCCCTACACCCGCGCCCAGACCGTCGGCGCCCGCGGCATGGACTTCTATGGACTGGACTCGACGTACGCCAGCACCATCGCGATCCTGCGGCGGATCTTTGATAGGGAGCGGGCTCGGTTGAGCAAATAGGCGGATGTCCTAGCGGATTGATGAAGAACAGAGCAGCCCAACCTCAGATGGTTGGGCTGCTCTATCGTTGAATTCAGCCAGAACGCATTCCGCATGGACCCTACTTCACGAACACGCCCATGACGTAGAGGACCAGCATCCCGGCGGCGAGGCCGGAGAACGCGGTCAACGGCATCCGCTGCTCGGCCTTCTCCTCGCTCCGCCAGACCAGCCCGCGGCCGATCGAGAAGGCGACCTGGAAGACGGCGCCGGCCCCGACCGCGAGGAACAGGACCGCCGGGGCCGACGAAGTCGTCAGGCCGCCAACCCACGTCCCGACGATGGCCGGGGCACCGCCGATCACGGCCAGCACCGCAAGGCGCTGGATGGTCGGACGCTGCCGGGCCAGCGGGACGACGATGCCCATGCCCTCGGTGATGTTCTGGATGATGAAGCCGACGACCAGGAACGTCCCGAGGGCGGCCGCGCCGACCGCGAACGAGGCGCCGATCGCCAGCCCCTCGCCGAGGTTGTGCAACCCGATCCCGATCGCGATCATCGTCGCGAAGCCGAGCTGTCGCGCTTCCGGGGTGGCGGCGGACTGCTGCCGCTGGCCAATCGCCTGGAGCAGGGCGAAGGTCAGCGCGATCCCGATCCCGACGATGCCCAGTCCCTGGAGCGGCGCGGCCAGCAGACCGGCCTGCTCAACTGCCTCGGCCGTCGCGTCGATCCCGAGGAAGATCAGCAGCCCGACGGTCGCGGCCATCAGGAACCGGGTCCACCTCCGGCTGAGGCGCCGCAGCACTGGCAGCCACAGCATTCCGAGGATGACCGGGATGATCCCGACGTAGACCCCAACCAGCGCCAGGCTCCAGAGCGTCGAGCCGCCGGTCGCCTTCGTCTCCGACGCCACATCGATCGAGGCGTCGAGCAGGACGGAGTTCGAGGTCAGGAGGGTGATCGCGTAGGCATCGCCCTCAACCCACGGGTAGCTCATCGTGATCGTCGCCGTGCCCAGCCGCGGGATCGGGTCCTGGTTGGCGGTGAATGGCCAGATCGCGTCGTTGATGTTGATCTGGGCGATGTCGAGCGGCTCCTGGCTGGTGTTGCGCAGGTGGAGTTCGATCTGGTTCGGCGTCAGGACGGTCCGGTCGAACTGGACGTTCTCGATCGGGACGACCGGGGCGACGTTCAGCCCGGCGCCGTCGGTGGCGAGGAACGTCGCGATCACCGCCACCAGCAGGATGAGCGGTGCGAGGACCATCAGGATGGTCCGGCCGCGGGACGGCGGCGAAGCGGGAGTCGGTCCGGGAAGTGCCAGGGAGGGCGTGGTCAGGGTATCGGTCATGCTCGTTAATCCTCTACCAGGAAGACGCCGGTCCAGCCGAGTTCCGCGAACTCAGTCTTGTGCGCGTGAAACATGTAGCGACCGGGGTACTTGTAGGTGAACTCGAGGATGCCGCGCTGCCCCTGCGCCTGAACAATGGTGTCGGTGTATTCGGACGGCGTCCGCATGGTGCCGGTTGGGTAGTAATGAAAGAAATTGGCGTGGAGATGGAACGAGTTGATCGCATCGTATTCGAGGGTGTTGCCGAGGAAGATCCGGACCGACTCGCCGACCCGGAGCCGGATCGGGTGCTTGTCGTGATCGTAGTGGAACGGGATCCCGTTGACGGCGTAGAACTCGTTGCCCTCCACATCGAAGTCGATGTTGTACCCGTGCGTGACCATGACGAACTCGTGGTCGACCGGCGCCCAGGGCTCTTTCGGATCGATGATGAAGACGCCGTAGAGCCCGCGGGAGATGTGGGCGGCGAGCGGAGCGGTGTGGCAGTGGTAGAGGTGGAGCCCGAACGGCTCAGCGTCGAACTCATACGTAAACGAACCGCCGGGCTGAACCATTCCGGACGCCTCGTCGAAGACGCCGTCCATGTTGCCGGGGTGGATGCCGTGGAAGTGCATGCTGTGAGGGTGGTCACCGGCGTTGACGAAGTTGATCTTGACGTGGTCGCCCTCGGTCACGCGGATCGTCGGGCCGGGGATACGGCCGTTGTACGTCCAGGCCGGGAACGTCAGCCCGGGGACGATCTCGATGTCCTTGTTATAGGCCGTGATCAGAAACTCACGCTGCGTCTGCCCATTCGAGAGGGTCGTCACGGTGCCGCCGTCGAAGTCGGTCAGCGTGTCGCTGGGGTTGAAGCCGTTGGCGATGTGATCGACATCTCCGACGACCGTTGGCATCCCGAGCGGATGACCTGCTGATGGCGTGGCGTGGTCCATCCCGGTCATCGGGGGCGTCTCGGGCGTCGCCTCGTCCTGAGCCAGCGCCCGCAGTTGAACGTCGGCGACGGCGAGAGCCGTTCCGACAGACGTCCCGAGCAGGTGTCGGCGGTTGATCCGCCGGAGCCATCCTGACCCGAGCGATGAGATATGGGTCCTGTCGTTCCCGGTCACCTGTGATCCGTCCCTGCAGGACAGCGCTTTGCCAGGACCGGCGGATGAGCATCCACCGTCCGGCGAACCCTGTCCAGACCATGAATAGCGCCTGTAAACTCTTGTTTTAGTCTAGACTAATCTGTCAACAAATAGCAAGCCAGGAGGTCGCCGTTTCGAGCCCGGAACAGCGTCGCGGCCCGGCGCAGCAGTCCTTGCTCCCGGGCACGATCCTCGTCCAGTCGGGTCATCCAGTCTGACAATGACCTTACTGGACGGTTCGATCGAGGATGACGAGCGGGATGTCGCGGTCGGTCGCGTCGAGGTAGTCGTTGTAGAACGGGAAGGCGTCGCCCATCAGCGGCCAGAGTGCCTGCTTCTCGGCAGTGTTGGCGGTCCGGGCCGTAGCGGGGAACCGGTCGCCAAGGATCTGGACGGTCACGTTCGGGTTGGCCTCGAGGTTGAGATACCACTTCGGGTGCGTGTCGGAGCCGGCGTAGGAGCCGATGATGATGTAGCGGCCGTCGTGCTCGGCGAAGTAGAGCGGCGACACGACCTCCTGGCCCGACCGCCGGCCGATCGTGGTCAGGAGCAGCGTCGGCGCCTTGTGGCGGTTGTCGTCATAGCCCTCGGCGCCGTCGGTCGCGAGGTAGCGGGCGACGTGCTCGCCGGAGCTGCGGCGGTAGGACTCGTCGCGGCGCTGGGCGATCTCGGGGGTATCCTGCGGCATGGCTGGTGTCTGCTCTCCGTGGGTCGTTGCGATGGCCGTCCTGGGCGGTAGTGTCGCATCAGCACGACAGCTATGGACGAGACATCTCGCAGCAGCCACGGACTCTGCGTCTCCCGGAGCAGGTCATCGCCTCCGCTTGACACCCCGTCCGTCCGGGCAGTTGCCCTCTCCAGACGATCGCCCGATACTGGCAGCCGAACATCAACCAAAATCGAACGTCGTCGATCCGCCGGACTATGCCGCAGGGAGAATTCCGCGATGGCTGAGATTTGCACCCATCTCGATCAGATCCGGGATTTCAGCCGCCGGACGGACGGCTGCGAGGAGTGTCTGGAACTCGGAGACACCTGGGTTCACCTGCGCCAGTGTCTCATCTGCGGCCACGTCGGCTGCTGCAGCGATTCCCGGAACAACCACGCCGCGCGGCACTTCCAGGCGCAAGCGCACCCGCTGATGCGATCGCTGGAGCGGGGCGAGACCTGGATGTGGTGCTTTGTGGACGAAGTCACGATCGAACCAGCCCCATAGTCAGCGTCAGAGCGATGGCGCAGCCGCGGACCACTCGCATGAGGAGGTGACGGAGACGTGGAACCGCCGACCGAGACGCCCCCAGCCAACGAGCCGACCCCAGGCGACGCGACCGGAGCGGCGCCCGCGACCGAGTCAGGCCCGCCGCCTGTCGGCACGCCGGTCACCCTCAACATCGTCCGACGGGTCAAGCCCGGACGGGAGCGGGAGTTCGAGTCGTTCGTCGACGGCATCATGGCCGCCACCGCCCGAGCTCCCGGATTCGTCGATGCCCGGCGCGTCCCGACTCCCCGCGGCGACCCCTCGTCCCGACTGATCCTCCGCTTCGACTCCGAGCGGAACCTGCGGGCCTGGAAGGAGTCCGATGAGCGCCGGGAGTGGTATGCGATCGGCGACGAGTTGTCGGAAGATGACGCCCCGCTGATCACGAACATCACCGGCACGGCCCAGGAGCGGAGCCTCGTGCTGGCCCTGACGCCGCTGCAGGGGTTCGTCCAGACCAGCGTCTCCGGCATCGGGCTCCTGCTCCTCGGGACGCTGCTCGCCCTCGTGCTGGCGAACTCGCCGATGTCGGACATGTACGAGCGGTTCTGGCTAAGCGAGGTGACGATCGGCAGCGAGTCATTCGGCATCACGGAGTCGCTGCGGCACTGGGTCAACGATGGCCTGATGGCGCTGTTCTTCTTCATCATGGGGCTGGAGATCAAGCGGGAGGTCCTCGTCGGGGAGCTGCGCTACCCGCGGCAGGCCGCCCTGCCGATCGCCGCGGCCGTCGGTGGCGTGGTCGTGCCGGCGCTGATCTTCGGCATCATCAACCTCGGTGGAGATGGTGGGCGCGGCTGGGGCATCCCGATGGCGACCGACACGGCGTTCGCGCTCGGCATCCTGACCCTGCTCGGCAGCCGGGTCCGGCCGCTGCTGCTCGTCTTCCTGACCGCGTTCGCGATCGTTGACGACATTCTCGCCGTCGGGGTGATCGCCGTCTTCTACACCGACGAGATCCACTGGACGGCCGTCGGAGTCGCGGTCGCGCTGATCGGGGTGCTGGCGTTCGCCAACCGGGCCGGGTTCCACCGCTGGCCGATCTACGCGATCGTCGGGCTTGGCGTCTGGATCGCCGTCTTCGAGTCCGGCATCCACGGCACCGTGGCCGGCATCCTCGTCGCGATGACCGTCCCGGCCCAGTCATGGATCAACCCGAGCGAGTTCCTGCTCCGGGCGAAGAAGGCGATCGACGACTTCGAGCGGGCCTGCTTCATCGCCCCGAGCATCCTGAGCAACGAGCCGCAGCAGCAGGCCACGCAGACGCTGGAGCGACTGTGCGAGGATGTCGAGACACCCATGACGCACCTCCAGCATCGAGTCAACCCAGTCGTTGCCTTCGTGATCCTGCCCGTCTTCGCATTCGCCAACGCCGGGATCCAGCTGATCGACGGTCTCGGCGACGCGCTGGCGAGCCCGGTGACCTGGGGCGTGATCGTCGGGCTGGTGATCGGCAAGCCGATCGGGATCACGCTATTCGCCTGGCTGGCCGTCCGGACCGGGGTGGCGCTCAAGCCGGGCGCGATCAGCTGGGTCCATCTCGCCAGCGTTGCCTCCCTGGGCGGGATCGGCTTCACCGTCTCGCTGTTCGTGACGGAGCTGGCCTTCGAGGCCGGCCCGGTGGCGAACGCCGCCCGGGTTGGGATCCTGTTCGGCTCGGCCATCGCCGGAATTGCCGGCTACCTCATCCTGCGCCGGACGCTGCCGCCTCGTACCAACGGGGCAAGCTGAATCGGTGTCAGCCTACCGGTAGGCCGGGATCCGTCTCAGGTCCTGTCACTGGCGAATTACACACATGGGTCATGACAAAACCGACGTGTCAGCGACCGTGTCGTTCATCGCGGAGGGCGACTGGCGGGTCCAGCACTTCCCGCAGGATGATCGCGAGGCGCAGGGAGGCAGGCGTCCGGAGGGCGGTCCGGATGGTCGCTCGGGTGATTCGGTCGGACGCCGGAGCACGATCAGGCTCCCGCGTCGGCGATGTCGAACCAGGACTCCGCTGACCCGGCTGGTTCTGCATCCGGAGGCGAACCGGAGTCGCCTGCCGCGGTCGTTGGAGTCGTCCGATGTCCGAATCGACTCGCTCCAGCGCATCCTCACGTTGGGGGACGGCCAATTGCCGGCCCCCAACGGCGCCGGCCGCGAAGAGTTCACCCGGTCGGGAGTTGAACCGGGCCATCTCGGGACTGGCCGTCTCAGTGCCGGTCTCGATCAGATGACGGAGCCGATCCATGTCTTCCTCCGTTGCTCGATAATATTGGGTGACTGGCACCGGTCAACGCAGGCCGCCGGAGCCGGTCTTCCGGTCAACTACAGCGGTTTCATGTGACGTGCCCGATCCCGATTGGACGGTCTGCTCCCCTCTCCGGGCACCTGTGAGCCGAAGCCGCTTCAGCGGGTGAGCGAGCCGGTGAGCCGGAGAGGGGACGGGGGAGAGGTCCGCTTCGCCGCCCGAGCGGTTCCACTGCAACCCGCTTTAGCGATTGTCATCTCCGGAGCGGTCGCCACCGGCGATCATGGCCCGCATCTCGGTATCAGCCTGAACGTTCTCCATCTTGTAGTAGTCCATCACCCCGAGGCGACCGGAGCGAAGGGCCTCCGCCAGCGCCAGCGGGACCTGTGCCTCGGCCTCGACGACCCGCGCCCGCATTTCCTGCTCGGCGGCCAACGCCATCGCGCGGCGCTCCTCGGCCCGGGCCTGAGCGATCTTCTTGTCGGCCTCGGCCTGATCGGTCTGGAGCTCCGCCCCGATGTTCCGCCCGACATCGACATCGGCGATGTCGATCGAGAGGATCTCGTAGGCCGTCCCCTGATCGAGCCCGCGCTCCAGGACATACCTTGAGATCTGGTCCGGGTTCTCGAGCACCGCCTTGTGGGATTCCGCCGATCCGATCGAGGAAACCGTGCCCTCGCCGACCCGGGCGATGATCGTCTCCTCACCCGCGCCACCAACCAGCCGGTCGATATTGGCCCGGACTGTGACCCGGGCGACCGCGACGAGCTGGATACCGTCCTTGGCGACAGCCGAGACGCGCGGAGTCTGGATAACCTTCGGGTTCACGCTGACCTGAACGGCCTCGAGGACATCGCGGCCGGCGAGGTCGATAGCCGTCGCCCGCTTCCATGGCAACTCGATATTGGCCCGATCGGCAGAGATCAGGGCCTGGACCACTCGCCCGACGTTCCCGCCGGCGAGGAAGTGCGCCTCCATCTGGCCGACATCGAGGTCCAGTCCGGCCTTGATCGCGCTGATATACGGCCGGACGATGTCGTTGGGATTGACCTTGCGGAGCCGCATCCCGATCAGCGTGCCGAGACTGACCCGGGCACCGGAGAAGACGGCCGTGATCCAGAGTCCGACCGGGACGAAGAAGAAGAAGAAGCCGAGCACCGCGGCGACGATGATCAGCGTGATGATCAGAGGAACGATTCCGTCGAACATTGCGGAGCGACCTTTCAATAGAAGATGAGAAGCGCAGAAGATGAGAAGCGCATCGGAGCGGGCGTCCCGCGAACCGTACCGGCCCTACCGGTTCGAGCGGCTCTCCCGCTCGCGCGGCTCAGGCAGGCTCAGCGGTTGATCGCGCTCGAGGACATCGTCGCCATGGGACAGCCGGACCAGCCAGCTGGACCGTCGCTCGACCTCGTGGTGGAACTGGTCGTCACCGTCAACGGTTGCCTTCAATGTGAGGCGGCCCAGTCCGAACCCACGGCCGGGCTCCACCCCGGTGAGGCGGGGAACGAGGAACGAGACGACGACGAGCCCGGTCAGCGCACCGGCGACCGCCAGCACGACGGCCCAACCGGCCGTGACGACCTCGTCGGTGATCGGGACATCGCCGATGTTCCGGCCGATCATTGCCAGGAAGAGCCCGGCTCCGGTCGCGATCAGGCCACTAAAGCCAGCGATCCCGAAGCCTGGCAGGACGAACACTTCCAGCGCGATCAACCCCAGCCCGAGGGCAACCAGCAGCACGTCCTCCCACCCGGCCAGCCCACCCAGCAGGTGGCCGAAGAAGAAGAGACCGAGGCACAGGACGCCGATCACCGAGATGACGCCAAACCCCTGGAAGAAACCATCGGCGATGATCAGGAAGAGTCCGATCAGGATGAGCAGCGACGCGAAGAAGGGGTCGGTGACCACGCGGACAATGTGCTCGATCGGGCTCAACCCCGTCTCGGTAACGGTTGCGCCGCCGAACCCCAGCGAGGCCAGCAGAGCCGTCTGGTCGGCGGCGACGCCATCGAGATACCCGTACTCGCTTGCCTGGGCTGGCGTGAGCGAGAGGAGGGTCGTCGCGGAGTCCAGCCCGACGACGACCACAGAGGTGTCAACCATTGCCTCGGCGATGAGCGGGTTCCGGCCACGCTCTTCCGCCGTAGCGGCGAAGGTCGAGCGAACCGCCGAGACGGTCTTGGGGTCGGCGGTCTCTCCGGTCCCGCCATTGACCGGCGTCGCAGCCCCAAACACCGCGCCCGGGGCCATCCAGATCTCCGAACTGGCGATCGTGATCAGGGCACCCGCAGAGAAAGCTTCCCGGTCAACGAAGGCGATGGTGCGAAGGGGAGTGCCGAGGATCACGTCCCGCATCTCTAGCACGGTGTCCAACCGACCGCCCGGGGAGCTGATATCCAGGATCACGGCGCTCGCGCCGGCATCTTCCGCCTCGTCAAGGGACCGTTCGAGGAAGGAGCCGATCCCCGGCTCGATCTCGCCGTGGATCGGGATCACGAACACGGACGCTTCGGCGCCAGTGGACGGCGGGGATGTCTGAACGGCCACTGTCCCGGCGGGAGTCGTGCCGAGGACCAATAACAGCATGATGGTCAGGATGGCGGCCGCCCGTGCCATCTGCACAAGGCCAGCCGATCGAATGGTTCGCATGTATCGATGGATGGGATGCCGCCTGGGAAGCAGCGTCGCTGGCCGGTTTGCCGTTTGTCGAGTCATCGTTGACCGCCCTCTCATTGATGATTATGTTATCACGAATCTGCCCTTCTGAACCGGAGGATAAGGATCACATGCCGTAGTTCATGATCCCGGACGGTCGGTCGGCGGTTCATATTCGAACGAGCGTGAGGCCGCTTTCCCTAACGGAAGACCTGCCCGAGGATGTGATCAATCACGATGGATCTGGCACCAGAACCAGAGACCTGGCGGGAACCGATTTCGCCAGACTGCGCCCGATCCTAGTCCGCCTCATCCAGCTGAATGGTGAGGTACTTCGCGGCCACCCAGAGAGTGCCTTCCTCATTCACAGCTGACCAGGCAATCCCGTCGTCGTCCCGGACCGAGTCGAAGGCATTGACGGTCTCACCAAGGTCCAGCGTCTGGACGATCGTCCCGGACAGGTTCGGCTCCGAGCGGACGTTGAGGACATCGGCGGTGACGAAGAGCGGATACAACTCCAGGAAGAGCCCACTGCTTTCCCCACCGGTGCCCCCACCGACCCACCCGTCACCGTCAACCGGGAACCAGGTGAGGCCGTCCGCCTCGACGGTCTCGCCGCTCTGGGTCAACTCCGTGCCGACGGTCACCATCCGCGCGATGCCCGCCGATTCGGCCGGCTCCGCACGGACCGCGAAGAATCCCGCGGTCACCCTGAAGACGGTCCGGGCGGCGGGAACCAGCCCGGTCGCCCCATCAGTGACCGCCGCGGGAGCGGCGATCTGCACGAACCCCTGGACCGACCACCCGATCGTCACGCCATCCTGCTGCAGCAGGAACCACTCGTACCCGTCGGCGACGACCGGACCGTCGAGCACGGTCGCGCGCTCCTCGGAGGTGAGCGACCCCACAGCTGCGCCACCCAAGCCGGGCTCCGCACGTACGACGAGGGAGTCAACATTGACGGAGACCGTGCCCCCGACCTGGATGTCCAGATTGCCAGCCTGACCGACCGGCGCGATCGACGTGGAGGGACTGCCCGTCGCCCCACTGACCGTGAAGCCCCGGACCGACCACCCGATCGTCAAACCGTCCTGCTCCAGCAGGTACCAGTCGTACCCATCCGCCGCGACCGGGCCGTCGATCACCGAGGCGCACTCCCCAAAGGTGAGCGACCCCACGACGGCGCCATCCAGCCCGGGCTCGGCGCGGACCACGAGGGAATCGACGTCAACGGTCACGAGGTCGTTGGCCTGGGCGGCCCGGCCAGTCGCCTTTGGGACGGCTGCCTGAGGAGCAAACACCACGGGAGTTCCCACCATCGGAGCGACCGCACTTACTCCCCCGGCCACCCCGCTGAACGCCACCGCGACCCCGATCACCGCCGTGGCGACGTACCTGACGCATCTTATATCCCGCAACGTCCTACCCTCTCGCTGAGTGTCCGTACAGTAAATTCGCCTGTCTGTACGTACACTTTTCGTGAACCAGCCTTATACATTATACGCATCTCGAGATGTGAACAGCGTTGCTCCGTCGCTCCTGCTCACGAGATTGGCATCCGGGTACGCGTAGGCTCAGGAGGCGATCCGGTACGGAGTGGGGAGCCGTCACCCCATTGACAACGTTGAACAGGCTTCCGCGTCCATGCGGATTCAGCATGCCCCTCGGTCAATTCGCGGGAAAGCACGTCCGTCTGTGGGCCGGCGCAGCGTGCCCCTCCGGATAGAGGGACAAGATGCGGTGAGAGCGCATCTGGACGGCGTGAGCCGAGCTAACCTTTCCAAACATGGAACGAGGTCCCAACCTCGGTTAATTCTGTCGTCGCTCGTTCGTCGAACTCGGGTCATGACTACGGATATGCTGTCGTCAGTACTCGCGGTTGCGTTCGGCTGCAGCACCCGCGGGCCACGCGCCAAGACGGACCGGAGGCATGCACCATGAGCGTCCCCTGTACACACCTCGACCAGATCCACGACGTGAAGCCATCCTCCTGGGGGTGCGAGGACTGCATCGCGCTGGGAGACACCTGGGTCCACCTGAGGGAGTGCCTGACCTGTGGCCACGTCGGCTGCTGCGACTCCTCGAAGAACAGGCATGCCGCGAAGCACTTTCAGGCGACCCAGCACCCGATCGTGAAGTCGTTCGAGAAGGGCGAGAAGTGGATCTGGTGCTACATCGACGAAGTGGCGATGCAGCCGGCCCAGTAGGCGACGTCGACCGTCGCTCCTGGGACGCCTGCTCGCGACGGCGCCTGGTCATCGCGCAGGTGGCAAACGGACTCCCCGGGCCAGCTACTACGGCTGAACCCGGGGACTCCTCAGGCATATTCGTTGTCATCGCGCCGTTTTGGGGGCCGAGCTACTTGCTCTCGCCAGTCAATCCGGCGTACTTGGCTTCCTTCTCGACGGTCTCGCCGACGGCTTCGGTGACGTCCTGGACCTTTTCGAGGGTCGTCTGGGCGGCCGTCTCAGCCTTCTGGATCAGGGTATCCCGCGTCTGTCCGAGCAACTCGTTCTCGCGGCGCGTTTCGGGGAGGGCGAGCGCGGCGGCGCTGCCCAGGGCAATGCCAACCAGCCCGAGCGGGACCGGGTTGGCCTCGATCATCTGGCGGAGCTTGCCCGGCATCTGCTGCGCCTGGGTCACCAACTGACCAGCGGTCTGCTGGACCTGATCGGCGGCCCCGGAGACACTCTCCTGAACCTGATCCGCCGCTTCGGTCACCGCATCGTGAACATGACCACCGAGTTCCGATGCCGTGTCCTGGACCTGATCAGCGGCACCGCTGATCCCGTTCTGGAGACTGTTCGCGGCATCGCCACCGGCATCCTTGAGCTGACCGGCCTTGGACTGCCCCTGACCGCTCTGGGAACCGCTGGTCCCGGAGGATGTCAAGGTCGCACCGGCCTTCGCGCCCCGACCATTCATGACCAGCCAGCTCAGACCGAGGGCGGTCAGTGCAGCGGGTCCTGGGTTCTGCCTGATCGTGCTGATGACTGACGAGCCGACGTACTTAGAGGTTTCGGTCGTGTTCGTTGCCATGCGTTCTACCCTTCCAATGGTTGCGTCGCGTACGGCGGCCTTCGTCTGCACGCCAAGTTCCCGGATCGCGGTCTTCGCTTCTTCGATGGCATGGTCAACGGCTTCACGGGCCGCTTCCTGTGCCTGCTGGGTGAGGTCCGGGAACGTCTCCTTGACCTTTTCCAGCGCGTGATCGACGGCCTCCATGGCCGCGACGCTCGCGATCTCGCTGAGGCCCTTGGCCGAATCCTTGGCTTCGGCAAGCGCATGATCGACGGCCTGTCGGGCACGATCCTCAGCTTGCTTCGCAAGATCCGGGAACGTTTCCTTGACCTTCTCCAGTGCGTGATCCACCGCTTCCATCGCCGCAGTCCGGGCGGTCGCGCTGACCTCCAGAGCCGTGACCTTGGCCTCGGCGATCACATGGTCGACCGTCTCCAGGGCCGCTTCCTTGGCGTCATCGGTCAGCCGCTCCGGAGCGAGCTTCGCCTGGATCGCATCCAGGGTTTCACTCATGTCCTCCCGCGTCTGCTGGATCTCGGCGTCTCCCTCCAGGATCCGGTCATCCTCACCGTCCGAACGAGTTAGCTGACTTGCTCTTTCACCCATTCCTGGTCCTCCCTCATCGTCTCGATAGCATGGCGGGGCATGATGTCGGCCCGCTTGATTGCCGCTCGCGCCCGTCCGACGAGGGCCAGACCGACCACGGCTAGCACCACTCCGACGATCAGGGCCGCCAGCCACCACGGGAGACCGAGATCACCAAGACCGAGGATGATTGCTGCGATCAGCACCAGGAAAGCCACGTGCAGCAGGACGGCACCACCGACGAGGACGCCGACTTCCTTGCCGATCGCCGTGGCGCGCTGGCCCATCTCCGTACCGGCCAGCCGCAGTTCCTGGCGGACCAGCGTACTGGTGTCACGGGCCAGATCACCAAAGAGTTCGCCGAGGGAACGGTCCTCTCGTCCCTCCACCATTACGACTTCTCCGTACCGGTGAGGTCATCGATTCCATACAGGGAATCGGTATCGACCGCCGAGCCACCGGTGAACGAGCCCTCGACATCCTCGAGGTACCCACCGGTTCCCGCGGAGAGGTCAGTCTCATACCCGGTGGTCGTCTCGGGAACGACGCCAAAGGTCGACTCGATCTCACCATATTGCTGACCACTACCCAGGGCGAGATCGTCAGCGTCAGGGCTGGACGTGGACGATGTCGTGCTGGTCTCAGGCGGCTGTGCCGAGGACCGGAAGAACCGGGCGCCGGCAAAACCAAGGGCGAGGGCGCCACCCATGAACAGGAGCGGCTGACGGGAGGCGAGCTTCTTGGTCTCCGCGAGCAACTGCGTCGCGTCCTGTTCGCGCAGCGAATCGGTCCACGAGGAGACTTTTCGAGCTGCCTGGTCGACAGACTGCGAGAGCATCTCCTTGTGCTGCAGGTCGGCGTGCTCGCCAGCCTGGCGCAGCAGGAGGGAAACGGTCTCCAAGGAGTCGACCAGCTTGTCCTTCTGCGACGCGACCTGAACATTGAGCTGCTGCTGGACCTGGTGGCTCAGCCCGGAAACCTGCTCGGAGATCTGGTCCGTCACACCGGACGCCGCCGCGGCGACATCGGCCCCGGTCTGCTCCTTGCCGTTCGAGCCCTTTTGCGATGTGGTCGATGTCTTGCTGGTTGCACTCATGGTTCCTGCTTTCCCGATAGAGACAAACGGACGACCGTCAGGGGCTCCGCAATCGAGCCTTGGCGGTCGGCGAAGGTTATTGACGAGGTTTACAACTTCCGTGCCACGATAGTCCTACCGTTGAGTCGAGTTGATCGTGGATGGCGCACCCGTCTCATGGTCCTCAGATACGAGCTTCCTAATAGTCTCGTTGCCTGGCGTTACCTCTTCCAGAACTCTTCGGCCGATCAGGCCCATCCCGCCCCTGAACGCCCCTTCCTGTCGTGCAGGGTGCCGACCGCGACGCGGGGTGCTGCCTCTAAAGATCAGGAAGATCAGACAGAAGAGAAGCTCCCCGCGTCGCTGGCGACGCCGGGAGTTCCCTCGGACTATTCAACGGCTGGGCCTTCCAGCCCGTCGGTTCGCCCCGCAAGGGTTACCGACGCGGGTCGACCGGGACAGCGCGATCAACCGTCCGGACTTCGTGGGTCGGTCGCTTCAGCAGGCCCGCGAGACCAGCGAGACCGAGCAGACCGAGCAGACCCCAGTCATCGAAACCACTATCCTCGTCCTCCGATGTTGCCTGTGCAACCGGAGAGGCATCCTGCGCGGAAACAGATGTGACACCGATGGTGCCGAACATCATGGCAAGAGCAATCGCTGCCACGCGGAGGACAGTCGGGAATTTTTCGGTCATGCTGCGCACGTCCCTCAATGAAATGGACATCTTGGATACTGTCACGCTGACAGTCCCTCATTCGCCATGCGGTTTAGCATCATTTGTGCCACGTTCACGCGAATGGCCGCCAGTCGTCGTCCCACGTTAGCAGGGAAGGCGTGCTCGTACGTTCGGGGTGGCGCGAGGTAGTGCCAGCCGGGCAGCAATCGAGTCCGCGTTCGCCTCGGTGATGACTATGCGGGTTGTTGGGGGCATTCGATCCGATAAGTAGAACCGCGGACCGCCCCAGCTGCCCGTGTCCCAGGAGTTGGTCAACGTTGCTCGGGGCGGGCAAGTTCACAGCCGCCCGCCAATCCGGTCCCGCGTCATGCCGCTCCGGACAATCGCTTTCTTCGCGCAACGCCAATGGCGGCCGGATCATCAGTCGATCGCAGAGCAGTCAGCCCACGAGTGGTTGGCTCGTCCGAGGCGATGAGGGGACGGGCAGTGCACCGTCGGTCTGCCCACTGCCCGTCCGAGCCAACCACGGAGAGTGCCCTGATCCACTGGCCGGCCGTCGACCGGTCAGCCCCTGAACAGGTGCAGTGCGGCGTACTGGAGCAGGATGATCGGTTTGGCGTCCACAATCTCGCCGGTCCCGATCATCGCCAGCGACCGCTCGATGGTCAGCTCGATCACCTCAATGTCCTCGCCTTCGGACGCGATGCCGCCACCGGCCCGAACGAGATCGCCCGGTGTGTAGGCGCCGAACGAAGAAGTGCAGCTTCTCGGTGACGGAACCAGGGCTCATGAACGCCTCGAAGATTTTGCGGACGTCACGGACGCGGTAGCCCGTCTCCTCCTCGGCCTCGGCGCGGATCCGCTCCGCCGGGCTGGCCTGATCCAGCAGCCCGGCGGCTGCCTCGATCAACATCCCGTCATGGCCGTTCGAGAATGCCGGATAGCGGAACTGGCGGGTCAGCACGACCATCCGCCGCTCCGGGTCATAGAGCAGGATCGTCGCGCCGTTGCCCCGGTCGTAGGCCTCGCGGGATTGCCGCTGTCAGGTCCCATCGTGACGCCGGAGGTCGAAGGATGCCTTCCGCAGGGTGTACCAGTCGTCGGAAAGCACCTCGACATCGAGGATGCGAACCCGGTCGGCGGTCGACACTGACTCAGGCAAGGAATCGTGTGCGGGATCGAGTCCCAAATCGGCGGTTGTCATGGTCGCATTCTGTATCAGATCGACCGCGAGAGGTGCCAGACCGTCTTATGATCAGGGATTGGGAGGAACCGGATTTGCGCCTCCATCAGTCTCTGCGAAGGGTGCCGCGCCCGCCGACCGGGGGTTGAACTGCAGCCGTAACGCCCAATCGAAGCGAAATCGCGAGTCGCCCGGAAACGACGAACCCGATCCCAATGGCACACGTCGCTGTGTGCCATTGGGATCGGGTCAGGTGTACACGGCTGGTTGCCTACTCGCGGCCGGACGGAGCGCCCTCGCCGATGAACAGCTCGGTGGGCACGGTCGAGAAGCCGGTGTAGCCCGGCCAGTGCATGTTGGTCAGGCCGTTGCGGTCCGGCTCCAGGAAAGTCCCGGTCACATACGGCTTGATCAGCTGGACCGGCGTCTCGTGGTAGACGAAGACCGCCGGGACATCGGTCACCAACGTTCGCTCGGCTTCCTGGAACATCGCGATCCGCTCCTCCGGGGCGCCGGTGTAGACGTTGGCGTCGGCGAACTGCTGGAGGAACGTCTCATTCACCCATGGGTGCCGGCCATTGTTCCAGACCCCGAGCATGTTGGACGGGTCGAGGTAGTCCATCCCGTAGGACACGGCGCCGAACGGGATCTCCTTGATCTGGGCGGTGAAGGCGGCCTGGTCGATATTGCTGACCTCGACTGGGATGCCGAGCACCTCGGTGATTCCGGCCGCGATCGCCCCGGCGACCGTCTGGTTGAGCGGGCTCTCGTTGCGGAGCAGCATCGTCTGGGCCGGGAAGCCGGCGCCATCCGGGAAGCCCGCGTCCGCGAGGAGCTGCTTCGCCATCTCCGGGTTGTAGGACTGGATGTCCTTGAGCGCCTCGCCATTGGCGGCAGGGAAGCCCGGGGCCAGGAACGAGTAGGCCGGGATGCCCGAGAGGCCCAGCACGGCCGTCGCGATCGCATCACGGTCGACGGCGTGGCTGAAGGCCTGCCGGACCATCAGGTTGTCGAACGGAGCCTGCGTCGTGTTGAAGAACAGGTACCAGGTCCGGAAGTCGCCGACCGACTGGTAGAGCTCCGCGCTCAGCACCGGATCCGCCTGGGCGAGCTGCAACTCCTGCGGGGCGAGCCCCTGCATGTAGTCGATCTCACCGGCCTGATAGAGCGTGAAGAAGGTGTTCTGGGCAGCAAGCGTCACGATGACCTTCTGGACTGCTGGCGTCAGCGTCCCGGCGTAGGTCGGGTTGCGACTGAAGACGACGCGCTGGTCGCGGGAGAACTCGGTCAGGATGAACGGTCCGGACGAGACGGCCGTGGCGGGGTCGGTATTGTAGAGCGGTCCGGTGCTGTTCAGCGCGGCCGCCGAGAGCGTCGGGGAGTAGAGCATCATCGAGGGCAGATACGGGGCCGCGTTGACCGTCTCGACGATCAACTGGTTGGGCGTCGCGCCCTGCCGGACACCGATCTGATCGAGCGCAACCGTGCCCTCGAACGCCTCGGCGAAGTTGACGATCACGCCGGAGAAGAACCAGGCGAAGTCCCAGATGTGCGCGGGGTCGGCGCCGTACTGGAAGGTCCGGACCCAGTCGTTGGCGGTGACGGGGTTGCCATCACTCCAGACCAGATTCGGGTCCAGCTCGAACGTCCAGACCTTGGCCGTCTCATCGCCGGACCATGACGTCGCGGCGGCGGGGATGATGTCGAAGTTGCGATCCATCCGGACCAGCGGGTCAGAGAACAGGTCGGACGCCGCGGTCCGCTGGTAGACCTGCTCGAAGAAGTCGAAGACCCGGACGACAGTCGGATCGGACGAGATGACGAAGACCTGGTCCTCGAGCGGGGCCGCGCCCTCTGGCAGCGGCAACGGTGTCTGGGAGAGGATCGTCGCGGGGGACATCGGCAGGATCGAGGAGGCGCCGGCCGGGATGCGCATGGCCGCCATGGCCGCCGCGGCGCCGGCCATGCCGCCGATCAGCTGACGCCGGGTCGTCGGATGGAGTCGCAGCATCGGGTTGGTGCTAGTGGGCCCGGAGACCGGGCCAGTCGAATCGTTCACGTCGTCGTGGGTCATCGTCATCGCTCCTTGTGTCAGGTGGCAGGCGTCGCTGGGTCGCGGGTTCGGCTGGACCTGAAGCACCGATCAAGGGGCTCCGGAGGTGTCGTCTCGCTGGCGCGGCGCCTGCATTTCGAAGGAAAGTAAACGCAGTGTGCGGTCCTTTGCCCGTTCCCGCAAGAGTCTGCCGCCCAAATCCCGTCGGGATGGTTGCCCACACCCCAGATTCAGGGAAAAGGTCCCGTGGCAGCGCAGCTATTGCCCACCGCGTGCATGGTGCGCGATGGTGCACCGAACCCGGGTTCATTCCGGTAGCGACCGGCATGGTCGTTGCGTCGGAAGCATTGAACCAGGCTGCGTGACGTGCCTCGATGCTGATTACCAGCGCGGCGCTGCTCGATGCCTGGTGGTCTGCGCCAGCAGTCGATGATGGCTTCACATAGAAGATGGATGCGTCAGAATGCGTGAGGAAAGTGCCACGTCGTCGCGGCAATGGGTCGTCGGTGAGAGCGACCCGCGCCAGATCGCCGGGATCGTGAAGGCCTCGGTCGTGCCCCGGCCGATCGCCTGGGTCTCGACGCGGGGAGCCGACGGGGTGGGCAACATCGCCCCACACTCGTACTTCATGACCCTCGCCGACATCCCGCCGGTGCTTGGCTTCGTGAGCAGCGGCCGCAAGGACACGCTCCGCAACATCGAAGCGACCGGCGACTACGTCATCAACATCCTCGGGGACGACCTCGTCGAGGCGATGAACCTGACCTCCGCCAACTTCCCGGCCGATGAGGACGAGTTCCGCTGGGCAGGGCTGACACCGGAACCGTCGGAGAGCGTCGCCGCACCGCGTGTCGCGGAAGCCCCGGTCGCCTTCGAGCTCCGCTTTCGCGAGACCCGGAACTATGGCACCGCCGACTCGCCCAGCTACCTCGTGGTCGGGGATGTCGTGCGGGTCCGCATCCACGAGCGGGTCCTCGACGGGCATCATGTCCTGCCGGAGCAGCTCCGCGCGGTCGCCCGGATGGGCGGCCCGGCGACCTATGTCCGGACGACCGACCGCTTCGACATCGTCCGCCCGTCGTGGGACGACATCCGGGAAACAGTTGTCCTCCCCTGATTTGCTCGCGTCCGTTCGTCATCCGGCCACTATGGGACAGGCCGTGATCGCCCGAACGTGCCCTGGAGATCACCCCCTCGACCTTGCCGCCCCTGAGCACCATGATTGACTCCCGGCGGTCGAGCTTGAGCGCCGGGGAAATGGTCGGATGAAATGGGCCGCGGGATGACGTCACGAGTCAGGGCCATCTTCCTTTTCGATGGCTGACGAGCGATACGGAATCCGGGTGAATGTTCAGCGATCGGCGCTTGACCGCCAAGACAGATGCTCTCCGCGGCGGCGGAGCGGGGAGCCGGGCATGGGCGTGAGGCGCACACAGCGGCGTGCTCATTACCCGGATTGCGTATGAGGTAACCACCAGCGTTCACTCGCCCAGACAGGGAGTACCACCCCATGGCGACCAATCCACCAGAACGCCAGGCTCCGACTGGGGACCCGCCGGTCATTCGATGGCTGCTCGATGCTGACCCGTCCGTCCGCTGGCAGGTCATGCAAAACCTGACCGGCGCGCCAGCGACTGAGGTCACGGCGGAGCGAGCGCGGGTGGCAACTGAGGGCATTGGTGCGGAGCTGCTCGCCCTTCAGGGGGCCGACGGGCGGTGGGGTGGGGCAGCCTGGAACCGCGGCTGGAACTCCATGATGCACGTCCTGATGCTGCTGCGGGACGTCGGTCTCGATCCCGAGAGCCACGAAGCGCAACGGGCGGTGGGCCTCGTCCGCGACCGCGTGACCTGGCAGGGCTCGGCGGACTATGACGGCAACCCCTTCTTCGTCGGCGAGGTGGAACCCTGCATCAACGGCCAGGTCGGGGCGGTCGGCGCGTACTTCGGCCAGGATGTCCAGGGCATCGTCGACCGGCTGCTCGGCGAGCAGCTGCCCGATGGTGGCTGGAACTGCGAGGCCACCAACGGCTCGACGCGATCGTCGTTCAACACCACGATCTGCGTACTCGAAGCCCTGCTCGCGCACGAACGGTCGGTCGGAGCCAGCCCGGAGGTGACGACGGCCCGTCTTCGCGGGCAGGAATACCTCCTCGACCGCCACCTCTTCCGTCGGCGGTCGACTGGCGAAGTGATCGAGCGAGATCGCAAGGGTGGCGCCGACTGGACCCGCTTCGCCTTCCCGACCTGGTGGCACTACGACGTGCTGCGGGGACTCGAGTACCTGCGCCGCGCCGACGTCAGGCCGGACGATCGCGTGGCCGAGGCGATCGTCCTGGTCATGGGCAAACGCGACGGTGACGGCCGGTGGCCGCTGGATACCTGGTACCCCGGTGAGATGCCGGTCGAGATCGATCAGGGCGAGGGCCGGCCGAGCCGATGGAACGCGCTCCGCGCCTTGCGCGTGCTGGACTGGTATTCAGCAGGAACCTGACGCACGACGCCGATTCGCTCTTCGTGGGCCGCAAACCAGCAGGCCGTTCCGCAGAAAACAGGACCTCCCGCTTCTGATCCGCCTCGAACTCCGTTGACTCATGGATGCTGGCGGCGATCAATGGCACCGGATGTGACCAGTACCCAACAGACCTCAACCGTCATCGCCTTCCTCAGGAGATCGAAACCATGTCCGCCTCCGCCTCCGCCTCCGTTCCCGCCGCCTCAACAACCTCGCCCGAACGGGCTGTCCGCGGGTTACACCACCTGACCACCGTTTCGACCAATGCCGGCCGGTCGATCGCCTGGTACACCGGCATCCTCGGGCTGCGGCTCGTCACCCGGTCGGTGGATCTGGACGACTGGCGCTCGCACCACCTGATCTTCGCGACCAGCACCGACGGCGCACCTGGTTCCCTGCTGACCGTGATCGAGGGGCCGGACACGAAGCGCGGCAACCCCGGCGTCGGTGGCACCCACCACATCGCCTTCGCGACTGCCGACCGCCACACGCTCCTCCGCTGGAAGCGCTGGCTGACCGGCCACGGGCAATCCGTCGAGGGACCCTACGACCGGACCTACTTCACGAGTATCTACACGAGCGACCCCGACGGCCTCATCATCGAGATCGCGACCAACGGACCGGGCTGGACACTCGATGAGGCCCCGGACCAGCTCGGGACCGAGATCAAGCCGCCGCCGTTCGAGACGACCGCCGCCGGTCGCGACGAGCCCGCCATCATCGCCGAGACGTGGCCGGAGCGGGTAACCGAGATCGACGACGCCATGAGACTGGAACACTTCCATCATGTGACCGCGATCGGCACCGATCAGCCGGAGATGGAGCGACTCTGGACCGGTATCCTCGGACTGCGGATGGTGAAGCGGACGTTGAACTTCGACGACCCGACGTCGCCCCATCTCTACTGGGGGGCCGGTGACGCCACCCCCGGGACGATCGTGACGTTCTTCGTCCGGCAGGACGGCCAGCGGCGGCCAGCCCGCTCGGGTGCAGGGGTAACGCACCACTGGGCAATCGAGGTTCCGGATGGGTCTCTGGGATACTGGGTGGACAGGCTGACCCATGAAGGCATTCAGACGACTCCCGTCCAGGACCGGGCCGCCTTTCAGCGGGTCACCTTCCAGACTCAGGACGGCATGATCGTCGAACTGGCAACGACGGGCCCCGGCCTCCCGACCAGCGCTGGCGCTGACCCGAGCAGCGTCCCACTCTGGCTGCCGGGCCAACTCGAGGTGGAGAGAGCGACGATCGAGTCCAACCTGCCGCCGCTCGTCATCCCCGACGTCGCGAGCTTTGGCACGGGTCCGACATCGTGACCGATCGCCGAGAAGTCGCTTGGATGTCCAGCACATGGTGAGCAGACCCGCCATCCCGCTGGAGACGCTGCATGGCCAGTGGTGCGACGTGATCGAACAGAAACTAGGCGACGAACTGACCCTCGTGGACGACACGGCGGTCGGCTACGAGCACACGTACGCGGCGGGAGCTGAGCAGGACCGGCGACTGGTCGCCGTCTGCCCGTGGCACTGGCCAGCCTACAGCCACTACCAGTTCTGGGAGCTGGCCGCCGTCCCGTGGCTGGCCCGCCGCGCCGGGTACCAGGCTACGGTGCTGGTCACGAACCCCGCCTGGACGGCGTGGATCCTGCCCGCGCTCCAGCCGCTCTACGGGGACATCATCGTCGCCGACGAGCCACCGATCAGCGCCATCCGGCGTTGGCTCCATGCCAGACCAACGCCGGTCTCGCTGTCACCTGACCGACCGCCTGGCCAGGTATCGCTGGGGGAGCCGACGCCGAAGCAGACAACCGTGACGCTCAAACAGGCGATGGCCATGGCCCTTGGCGACGACGCCCAGACGGGCCGGAAAGTCCCGACCCGGCTGGTCGAGGCGATCCTTCGGCCAAACTTCACCCTCGATGACGACCGGACCCTGATCTTCGCCAAGTCCTTCCGCAACCCAGACGTGATCCACGAGGCCAAGATGATGGCGGGCCGTGCCCTGCTCTGCCCCAACGGCAGCCGCCCCGTCGTCGTCATCGACGGCCATTGGCGGAACGCCCCGGACCTGATCGCCTCCGTCGGCGCCGACGTCTGCACGGTCGATCGCCTTGGCGAGCTATTGGCTTAGCGCTGTCCGATCCGGAATGGTCGACGCTTACTGGATGCGCCGCTCTCCTGTTTGACTCCGCATCGGCAGGTGGAGGATCGTCATCACGCGATCAGTCAGTCGACCCAGCGCGATCATCGTCGAGTCGAGCCAGGTGAGCAACACAAACGCAACCACGGCCCCAACGACTGCGCCAGCCGCGACATCTCCTGGGTAATGATCCCCTACGTAGACCCGGGAGTAACTGATGAGGATTGCCAGCAACAGCGCCAAGGCGCCGAGCTTCCGATGGAACGCCACGAGCACGAGGGCGATCGCAAAGGCGGGTGAGGCATGGTCGCTGGGGAACGATGGGTCAGCACTGTGGGACAACAGGACATTGACCGTATCGGGATGCGCGACGAACGGCCGGGGACGCGTCCAGACCTGGATGATGATCTGGTTGGCGAGGAGTGCGGCACCGGCACCGATCAGGGCCGTGATGGCGCCCTGTCGATCCCGTGCTGACCCTCTGATCCATCCAATCAGGAACCAAACGACGACGATGCCAATGAAGGCGTCTTCTCCCCAGCCAGCGATCCACTTCGTCGAAGCGTCAAGAACAGCGTTTGTCCCCGCTTGTCCGTTGATCCATTGTTCCAGACGGTAGTCCATCGGTTGTCCTCCGGGAAGCCTTCCCCGGGATCACGCTATTGGCGGCTCGATGTTCGACCCGGGGCAATTCCCGTCGGTAACCTAGAGGCTCATGATGAAGACTGGATGAAGCGATGGTCGCATCCAGTCCGCGCAGGCTGAACGCGCACCTGAATGTGGAAGCGACTGGACCGATCAGTCGTACCTCTGAGTGACCCACCAATCACCGCCAGTCATCCGCGCGTTGGTCGCCGCGACCCGCATCATCGCGATGCTGATTGGACCCGTCGGCCCGGATCGCGTCGGTCGGCGTCGATGTCTGCACTATTGATCGGCTGCAAGAACGTCCGCATTGAAATGCGTTTAGATATCCACGATCCAAGGCGAACCATCTAGGGGCGGCGAAGTAGTCAACACAGTCCGTCCATTGTCCGCTACTGTGTAGTAACCGGAACCCAACGGGACGTTCTGTATCTCGACTATGATCAGACACTGCCCCTGTGAGCTGGACGGATTCGCAGGATCGCCTGCGTATTGTCCAACTGAAACTCGTTGCGAGGCAACGACAATCCCCGTCGCATCCATGACGTCTATGGTCGATTCTGGACCAAGATAGGAGTAGGACCCTGTTCCGAAGCAGCCGAAATAGAACGACTGCTCATATTCCCCGGTTGTAAGTCGAGCTCTGACTTCCAGTGTTGCTGTTCCATGCGCTGTATTAGCTGGTACAGGCTCCGTGACTGGACCATATTGGAGATTCGAGGCTGTAGGAGTGAAAGGAGACGCGGCTTGCTCAATCGTCAGGACACTGGCTCTTTCATCCAATGCAGGTGTGCTTGGAATAGCCCCAGAGAATAAAGGCGAGAGGTACTCCTGCTGAAAATACCCCGTCACGATCGGACTGGTAGCAGTTGCCAGCAGAGACCAAAGTCCTGAAGAGGTCGCTTGATCGCTGCTTGTAGGCAAAGGAAGCGTACTGCTTTGCACAACGCCAATAACATCCGCTACAAGCAATGAAAGAGCATTCGGTACAGCTGTATAATTTCCCGTCACACTGACAACGAACACCTGGGATGCGATCGCAAAGGCAAATACACCGGTTTGCCCGCCTGACGGCACAATCGCTTCTCCATAGATACCGGTAACATTCAGATTATGCAATTCTATGGGGACATCAGTTCTCAATGTATTGCCCGGCTCTGGTAAATAACGGACGAGAATGCGCTGGTGCAGGTCACTATTCATCAATACTGAGCTAGATTCACCGTAGAACTCCCCAACATCTATTGAGACGGAACTGATCTTGTTCTGTGGATGGCGTCCACCAAGAAATGAGCGACCAGCAGCGTCCCAGAGATTGGGCAAACGCTCACTAGTCGGAATAGTCTGCTGTGCAGCCGCGAGAGGCTCGAATGTTGGGGTAATCATCAACATGGACAGTGCGACTACGGCAACCCAGCGCACGAAACGAGACCTGTTCGCGTCGGTCCGAATATTATCCATTGTCGATCCCTCCCTACACAACGCCGAGTGGCTCCAACCCATGTTACACAGCGATATGGTGATATCGTTGTGTAAGGAACGCGCAAACCACCCAGCGGTGTGTACAGATCGGGACGATAAGAACGGGCTCGCAGTAGCACCACCCGCGCTCGCGACATCGTCCCTGAGCCCGATCCCTTCAGGGTCGGGCTCCGCGAAAGACAACCGAAAACGACGACACCGCCCGCGAGTGGGTCGCTCCGGCGATGTCATGGTCACTTTTCAGGATCGGTTCAGCGGTTGCCGGCGCCCGGCGGTCCTGAATGTGGCGTTGAACTGGCCTAGCAGGCTGGCAAAGTGATCGATGTCCTCCAGGGGCCAGTCGCCAGGGGCCCGCCGGCGATCAGGGTCGCTCCGATGTAGGCGATCGAGACCTTGCGCGCCGGACGGGCCGGACGGTGCGGCGTCGTCTGGAGCAGGACGATTGCGGCGGCGGCGATTGGCACGACGATGGAGAAGTTCCAGCGTCAGCCAACGGAGTCGGTCAGGACCCCGCCGAGCAGCGGGCCGCCGGCTGTCCCGACCGCCATGAGTTCTCCAAGGGATGCCGGAACAGGAGTGGAACCCTCGCTTCGCTGGCCCTGACCGGCCGCCGCACCGACCTTCGCTGCCAGGCGAGACCGCGATCCGGGTTCAACCGAGTCCATGGAATTTACGATCGCCAGGGCCGACATGCCTCGTTGATCCGATCCGGCGATTGCGGAATCAACTGACACCGACGAACGGGGTTGAACCCAAACCCCCGGGTATCACTCTACGGAGCGAGGGCCGCTTCGGCGGCCGGGCTCGCCAGCGTCCCTCCCACAGGAAAGGTCCTATGCACCCTGCACCAGCAGCTTCTCGACGATGACGACATCCCGCCAGACACCGTCGAGCTGGGCATGGCGCTCGTAGACGCCGACTTCCCGGAAGCCGACCCGCCGCATCAGGTCGCGAGAGGCGGTGTTCTCGACGAAGATGCGGGAGACCAGCTTCCAGTACCCGGCCGCTGTCGCCGCGTCGAACAGGGCCTCAAGAGCCAGCCGGCCGGCGCCCATCCCCCGTGCGCCGCGGTCGACGTAGACCGAGTACTCCGCGATCCCGGCGTAACAGGCCCGCGACCGATAACTCGAGGTCGCGGCGAAGGCGACGATGCGACCGTCGGAGCCGTCATCGGTCCCGGCCAGCACGACGACGAACGGGTGGACGCCATCGAACCACGGCAGGATGTCCTCCGGCTGGCGAGGTTCCGTCTCGAACGTGGCGATCCGCTCGGCGATCCCCTGGTTGTAGATCGTCGCGATCGGCCCGACATCGTCCGGCGTCGCGATTCGCGTTCTCATCATGGCCATCCCGCCCCTCCATCACCGCCGGTCGTTCTTCATGCCGGATCTCTCCTCGTTCCGCCCGTCAGGCGTTTCGCTGCCGGGCGATGACTGTTGTCCGGCCCTGACGTTCAGTCGCCGCCAGTCGCTCGTCCCGCTCGATCTGCCCAGCCAGTTCTGTCCGGGGCGTCCGCTGGCGCTCGGCGACGAGCATCAGCAGCGCGGCGAGGGCTGTCGCGATCGCGAAGCCACGGAAGGGGATCGCGTAGCTGCCGGAGAGACCATAGAGCAGCCCGGCCAGGACCGGCCCACCCGACCGGGCCAGCGTCGCGCCGAGCGCGATCAGCCCGGCGATCTCCCCGTAGGAGCGCCGACCGAAGTAGTCCACGATCAGGGCCGCCCGGACGATGACCAGTGCGCCGGAGGTCGCACCGAACAGGGCGACGAAGATGACGACCCCCGGAGTCTGCGGCCAGAGCAGCAGCGTCACGATGCCGACGGTCTGGAGCCCAAGGACGACCGCCGTTGCGGACCCCTTCGGGACCAGCCGCGTCACCGCCGTGATCAGGATCCGACCGACGACCGCCATCGCGCCGATCAGCCCCGCCATTAGCGCCGCGAAGGCCGGGGCGTAGCCGGCGTCCAGCAGGTAGGCGACGAGGTGGACGGTGATCGCCCCGGTCGCCAGCATGGCCAGCATGAAGGCGACGAGCAGCCACCAGAACGACGGGTTCCGGGTCGCCTCGCGAACCGACAGCCCATCCTGCTCGGCGTGGTTCGGCGTGGCACCGACAGACCCAGCAAGGATCGGCTCCGGGCGATCCCCATCCGGGTGCTGCCCATACCGCTCCGGCCGGCCACGAAGGAGCAGGGCATGGGGCAGGCCGGTCAGGACACCGTAGGCGACGGCCAGCACGACCAATGTCTGCCGCCAACCGACGGCATCCTCCAGGGTGCTGGTGATCGGCAGGAAGACGGTGCTCGCGAAGCCGCCCCCGATCGTGATGATCAGCAGCGCCCGGCTGAGGCCCCGTCGGAACCAGCTCGCCACGAGGACGAAGGCCGGCTCGTAGAACGTCAGCGACATCGCCAGGCCGACGAGGACGAAGGCCGCCAGGTAGACCGGCTGCGTGGTCGCCGACGACCAGAGCAGCAGCGCCGCCATCCCGATCAGCGAGCCGGCGGTCATCAACCAGCGGGCGCCGTGGCGGTCGGCCAGCCGCCCGACGAGCGGCGCGGCCAGCCCGGAGACGAGGATCGCCAACCCGACTCCGGCCGAGAGGAAGCTGCGCGACCAGCCAAGATCGTCCTGCATCGGCACGAGAAGGGCGGCGAAGGCGAAGTACAGGCAGCCCCACGACATCATCTCGGTGAAACTGAGCGCCCCGACCATCCACCAGCCCTGAAACAGCCCAGCCGAAGGACCGGGCTCAGGATCGGATCCCCGCGTGTTCGTAGAATCGGGCGGCGGCGCAGGGCTCACGGATCTCATCGGGGCAGCTTACCGGAGCGGAATCGGCCCCGCCCACCGCCGGAGCCGTAAAGACGCCACGGCATTGGGCAGATCGCCCGAACACGGCCCTCGCATCGCGGCGAACCCGACCCGTGCTTGACAAACCGCCGGGTCACTGTCGAAATAGCCGGCGTGAATGATGATGCAGATACCGATGCTGATCCCGGTCGTCCCGAACCCGCCGACGCGTCGCTCGAGGTCCTCCTCGGCGCGGTCGGTCCCCGGCTGAAGGCGCTCCGTCAGCAGCGTGGGGCGACGCTGGCCCAGATTTCCGCATCGACCGGGATCTCAGTCAGTTCCCTGTCGCGGCTGGAGACCGGTCGCCGCCGGCCAACCCTGGAACTCCTGCTTCCGCTGGCCCGGACCTACCAAGTGCCGCTGGACGAGATCGTCGATGAGCCGCCGATTGCCGACCCGAGGGTCCAGACGCGGCCGGTCGTCCGCAACGGGATGACGTTCATCGCGCTGACGCGACGCCCGGGTGGGATCCAGGCCTACAAGATCATCGTCCCGCCAAACACGCCCGTCGAGCGGCCGGAGCAGCAGGTCCACGAGGGCTACAACTGGTTCTACGTCCTCTCCGGCAAGCTCCGGCTGTTGCTCGGTGAGCACGACCTCACGCTGACCGCGGGGGAGGTGGCCGAGTTCGACACCCGGACGCCGCACGCCATGACGAACCCCGGCCCGGACCCGGCCGAGGTCCTCGCTCTGTCCGGTCCCCAAGGCGAGCAGATGCACGTCCGGATCAAGCCGCGGACGGCATCCGGCACCTGACTCTTACACTGGCAGGTCGGACGTCCAGGGACGGCCATCCGTCTGCCCGAGGCGTCATGGCATTGGCCGCGCGTCTGGAGTCAGCGAAACGTGCGCTCCTGTCGATCGCGGCTGGCGAGCGTCGCTCCGGGTCGTCATCAGTCGGCAGGCGTTGTCCCCATTGCCGGCGCCTTCGTGACGGCGCGCTGGGTCCGTTCCGGTCGCACCGCGATCAGAATCAGGGCGAGCACCAGACCGGCCAGACCAGCCCCTACGACGAACGCGTTGGAGACCGCATCCGCAAACGCGACCGGGGTGATCTCTCCCGTCCCGCGCAGCGAGCTGCCAAAGACCGAGACGAGGACCGCAATGCCCAGTGCGGCGCCGATCTGCTGGACGGCCTGCATCGCGCCGGATGCCGCACCTGAATCCTCGGACCGTACCCCGGAGAGCAGCACGGCGCTGAGCGGCATATAGAGCAGACCACCCCCCAGACCAAACAGCACCAGCGCCGGAGCAAGCGATGTGACGTAGGCGCTCGAAGCCGACAGTTGGGTGAGCCAGAGCATCGCCACTGTCAGGGATACGGCCCCCGTGATCATGAACGGTCTCGGTCCGAAACGTGCCAGCAGCACTGGCACCGTTCGCGACGCGGTGAAGATCAGCAGGCTCATCGGCAGGAAGGCCAGCCCCGTCTCGATCGCGCTGTAACCCAGCACGACCTGCATGAACTGGGCGGTGAAGAAGTACATCCCGACCATGACGCCGGGAATCAGCAGCATCGTCAGATACGCGCACGCAGTGACGCGCCGCTCGAAAAGTCGAAGTGGGAGCAGGGGGTGCTCGGTGCGTCGCTCGATCGCGACGAAAACACCCGTCAGCACCGTGGCAACCAGGAAGGCGACGATCGCCGCCGCGTCGCCCCAGCCCTGCTCGCCGGCGCGGATGAAACCGTAGACCAGACTGGCCACGGCGACCATCGAGGTGACCGTGCCGGCAGTGTCGAAGCGACGCGGGATCCGCTCAGTCTCCTGGATCACGAAGAAGGTCACGGCGACGATCACGAGCCCGAGCGGGACATTGATCCACAGGACCCAGCGCCACGACAGCCACGAGGTAAACGCGCCGCCGACCATTAGACCAATCGCGCCACCGGCGGCAGACATCGCGAAGAAGAGGCCCAGTGCCCGGTTGCGGGCTGGACCCTCGGCAAACGTCGCCAGCAGAATCGCCAGCGCACTGGGCGCCGCGATCGCTGCTCCGACACCCTGAATCGCGCGGGCAGCGACCAGCACCGTATCGCTCGACGCGGCCCCGCCGACGAGTGACGAGACCGTGAACAGCGAGACGCCCGTTGCAAAGACGCGGCGCCGGCCCAGCACGTCGCCTAGGCGACCGCCAAGGAGCAGAAGCCCGCCGAACGTGAGGATATAAGCGTTGCTGACCCAGGCGAGGCCCGTCGCCGAGAAGCCGAGGTCCGTTCGAATGGAGGGAAGGGCGAGATTCACCACCGTGTTATCGAGGACGATCATGAGTTGGCAGGTGACGACGATCGCGAGAACGAGACCCGAACGGGACGCACTGATGCCTAACCACATGCTGGATAGCCTCCGAGGCTGATGGCACTGATTGGACGCAATCATCGCGGCACGGAGTTGGTTTCAGGAGCGAGTGCTTGCTACATGAGGTGGGTGATCGCGATGACGGTGTCCGTCACGGTGGCGGTCTGGCCGTTCGGCCCCGACGACTGCCGTTCAGGAGCGCCGAGGAACTCGGTCCGCCACTGGCCAGAGGTCAGTTCGAGGGAGGCCAGCGCCTCCTCGGGTGTGGGGAAGAGGGGGTGCGGGTCCTGGTTCCACGACCACGGGGCGACCGACGCGTGCGTCACGATCAGCAGCAGACCACCGGGCGCGACGGCCGTCGCCGCCCGGCGCAGCACCTGGTCGCGGGGAAACTCTACGGGCGACTGAAGGTACTGGGCGGAGACGAGGTCGAACCTGCCGTCCGGAAACGTCTGAGCGAGATCATGGCGCTGGAAGTCGATCCGATCCCCGACACCGACGGCGTCCGCCTGCGCCGCCGCCCGGACCAAAGCGGTCTCCGAGACGTCGACGGCGGTCACGCGCCAGCCGAGTCCGGCCAACCAGATGGCATCCGCACCCTCCGCGCAGCCGAGGTCCAGCGCGGTGCCGGGAATGAGCGACTCGGCGTAGTCGACAAGGACCGCGTTGGCGTTTCCGCTCCAGGTCCGCTCCTGCTCGCGGTAGTGCCCCTCCCAGAATCGCTCGGACTGCCCGTCATCGATCGTTTTCAGACGCTCGTTCCACATCATCGATGTTCCTTGTGTTGCGTGAGCTACATGACCGTCGGTCATCGATAGCCTGGTGTGGCACCAATGTCAGATGCCGTGGCGGCGACTACCGAGCACGAGGTCAGTGACTTCGGCCTCCATCTCGGCGGAGAACGGGTCGGTCGCTGACTGATTGCGGGTGCGATGGGTGACGACGGCCCGTTCGGTGTCCTCGGCGATCAGGCTGGCGTTGATCTGCGCGCCGGTCCAGAGCCCGGCGGCGGCGGACGTGATCACCTGGGCGACGACGTTGGTTACGTTCCCGGCGAGATAGACCCCCGGAACACTGGTGGCGCCGGTCGACTCCGCGGGGAAGTAGCTGCCGATGACGTGTCCACCCATCTCCATATCGGTTGCCTCCAGACCCAGACCGGTCAGGATGTCGGAGCGAGCGACGAACCGGGGCGCGACCACGATGGCCTGCCGCGGGACGACCTCGCCCGACCGCAGCCGGACACCACTGAGCCGATCGTCGCGGGACTCGATCGCGGCGACTTCCCCCTCGACGACGGTGATGCCACGGGCGGCCAGTTGCTCGGTCTCCTCCCCGGAGAGCGGCGGCGCGGTGTGCAGGAACAGCGTCACGTCGGCGCTCCACTGCCGGAACAGCAGCGCCCCGTGGCCGGCGAACGGCCCGGTCCCGAGGATGCCGATCGCCTGGTCCCGGACCTCCCAGCCGTGGCAGTACGGGCAATGCAGGACATCGCGGCCCCATCGCTCGGCCAGACCGGGAACGTCGGGCAGCTCGTCGGTGAGCCCGGTCGCGACCAGCAGCCGTCGCGCCCGAACTGTCCGGCCATCAGCCAGATCGAGCTCGAACCGGTTCCTCCCGGTCTCGGCGCCCTCGCTCGACAGGTCGGCCGCAAGTTGCCTCGCAACGGTGACCGTCGCGTCGATGACCCGGACGCCGTACTGCGCGACCTCCGTGCGGCCGATGGCGAGCAGGTCGCCGGGCGCCATGCCCTCCCGACCGAGGTAGTTGTGGATGTGTCCGGCCGGGGCGTTGCGGGGCTCCCCGGAATCGATCACCAGGACCGACCGGCGAGCCCGTCCGAGCGCCATCGCGCCACTGAGCCCCGCCGGCCCGCCACCGACCACGACCACGTCATAGGTCGCTGCCAGCTCCTCCGAGTCCGACATCCGACCGGATCGCTCCGAATGCATCACGCCATTGAACGACTCACCCATGTCTATGCTCCTCCTGGTCGCCAGTGCCCGGAAACGCCGGTACTGGCAGTTCATTGAAACTATGTCTCAATAGAGTGTGAGGCACGGAGCGATGATTCGGCAAGTTGGTTTGCCGATACGGCAAGTACCGACTCGGGTGGGATGGTCGGTGGAATCCCGACGGTCATCTCTCGACCGCAACAGCGAGGTCGATTCGGCAACTGCCCGGTTGTTGACGAAGACCGTCGCCTGGAGCGGTGCTCATGCGTCTTGTCGCCTGCGAGCGGCCAGCCCCACCCCCCGGCCCTTCTCTCCCCGACAGTTTCAGGCGAGCCAGGCATAGCGCCACTGCTGGTTCCGGCGATGGAAGGGCAACGGCGGCAGATCGTCCCAGT
>JAABUN010002453.1_pt1 | contig 32957 bp, 31 predicted proteins | sample 5559311 | NCBI WGS metagenome assembly JAABUN01 (sample SAMN10711877, study PRJNA513370) | rock metagenome | isolation source: Antarctica rocks | place: Antarctica: Victoria Land, Siegfried Peak sud | reverse complement strand
AATAATTTTGTGTAAATGGCAATAATGAACATTTATTTTCTAAGGAGGAAAAGATTATGCCAATTACCAATGAAGTTTTAGACCAGATACTGAAAGATTACGAGAAGCCCGAAGATTTGTTGAGCGAAAACGGACTTCTCCAACAACTGACGAAAGCTCTCGTCGAACGCGCCTTGAACGGCGAGATGACGCATCATCTCGGTTACGAAAAGAACAGTCCGGCGGGCAATAACTCAGGCAATTCCAGGAACGGAACAACGCCGAAAACGATTAAGGGCAAGCGCGGGCAGATGGAGATTGAAGTGCCGCGCGACCGCAATAGTGATTTCGAGCCGCAGCTTGTCAAGAAGAATCAAAAGCGTTTCGACGGTCTGGACGAGAGGATTATTTCGCTCTACGCCAGAGGAATGACTACACGCGAGATTCAAGGTCACCTCGAAGAGATTTACGGCGTCGATGTTTCGCCCAGTTTGATTTCCAACGTTACCGATGCCGTTCTTGAAGAAGTTCGAGCCTGGCAATCGCGCCCGCTCGATGCAATTTACCCAATTCTTTACCTTGATGCGCTTCAGGTGAAGGTAAAGAGCGGCGGCAGCGTCCGAAACAAGGCGATTTATCTGGCATTCGGCGTCAACTTGCAGGGCTTGAAAGAAGTCCTGGGCATCTGGGCTTCGGATAACGAGGGGTCAAAGTTCTGGATACAAGTTATTACGGAACTAAAGAATCGCGGTGTGCAGGATATTTTCATCGCTTGTGTGGACGGTCTCAAAGGTTTCCCGGAAGCTATCGAAGCCATTTATCCGAACACCCAGGTGCAGCTTTGCATCGTTCATCTTGTCCGCCATTCGCTTTTCTACGTCTCGCACAAAGACCGCAAAGAAATAGCCTCTGATTTGAAAATGATTTATCAGGCGCCGACGCTCGAAGAAGCCGATTATCAGCTCGAAGAGTTTGCCGAAAAGTGGAACGCCATCTACCCGGTCGTCGTTAAAAGCTGGAGAAGCAACTGGACGAGGGTAATTCCGATGTTTTCGTTCGCGCCTGAGATTCGCAAAGCCATCTATACGACAAATACGATTGAATCGCTCAATATGACTTTGCGGAAAATCATCAAAAACCGGGCAATGTTCCCAAGTGATGAAGCGGTTTATAAAATTTTGTATTTAGCCTTGAGAAATATCAGCAAACGGTGGACAATGCCGATAGCTAACTGGAGCGGAGCGATGAACCAATTCGCCATCATATTTGAAAATCGGCTGCCCAACAGCGGATTCCAAAACAGCTCATTTACACAAATTATTTAACACGCTCTTTTTACCAAATTATATTTTATTTTGAACTTTGTGCTGGAACTTTCTGCCGATAATATCCGCGACGCGCGTTGACCGTTACTTCACGCTTTTTCCCGTGTGCGTCTCGCGCTTTAACTTTTACTTCCAGCTTGTGCATCTGATTGTCGTCCGGCACGTTTTCTTCCAGTAAAAAACCGAGACTGTAACGAGCGGCAACGCCGCCGATAATATTATCGGCGGCGGCGATAAATTCTTCGGGACGACCGACGACCATCGTTTCGCCGCCCGTCTGTTTAGCATAATAGGAAATGGTATGAAAACGCTCTCCGATAAGCGGCGATAAAACACCAAAAGTGTTTATCATTTTGTCCATCAGATTTCTCTTCATAATCAAGCCGTTGACGGTAACGTTTGAGGCGATGAGCCGCCGCGCGGTTTTCGTCGTTTTACCGAATCCTTCCGCGTCTAAATCGTCGGTTACTTCGACGATTTCAAACTGCGATTCGAGATGCCGCTCCGCCAAACGCGCCACGTCGTCGAGGATTTGTTTATAATCGGGCGCGCCTGTAGTTCCAATCGGCGGCTCGGATGTTCCGTTAATGTCGCTGAGAACTGCGTCTTTCGCGGATTTCTTGAATAGGAAAAGGCTTTCTACCTGCGGAAGATTGCTCTCGGCAAATTTTTGGACGCCTCGAAGCGCGGCAAGCGTCTTTGCGCGGTCGCGCGTTAAATCCTGAACTGTTTTAGATTTAATCGGAAAGCGATACGGCTCCACGCCTTCGGGTTCATACCACGTCTGCACGATTGCGACTTTATCTTCCGGTTGTAGTTTCGACAAGGCGGAGATGATGCTTTCCATAACTTCGGGTTTTTCCAGAAAAAGAATTCCGCTCGAATGAAGATTCAGCACCAGCACGAGCGCGAGCGGGCGGCGGCTGAGTCCTTCGCGGCTGAAATGAGAAAGGTTGCGCGGCTTGCCGTCGTCGAGCAATTGAAAATTTTCAACCGTTAAATCTTTGACCGGCGCGCCGGTTTTCTTGTCTCTGACAAGCGTGTCAACAAAGACGACGCGCGTATCGACACGAACTATATCTTCATCTTTATTTTGCGCTGGAACATTGTTCTCGCAACAGAACAATGTCAGCCAAAAAAAGAATAATGTAAGGCAGTTTCTTTTTAACGACATAATTTATCTCCCAAACAAAACCCGGATTTTGTTACTTTTCCATTGGAGGCGCGAAATAATTCCGCCACGGGGCATTTGCCCGTCCTCGCGCTCACCGTCCTTCACGCGCGAAACCAAGCGAGCAACGCAACGCGAGGTCGGCGATGTTTAACTGTTATTTTTGTGAACAAATAAAATTAGCGAATCGTTAACAAGCAATTAGCGAGCGCGAAGTGCTTTTGCCGTCGTTCTTTTTAATTGGGCGAATCTTCTTTAGGGTTTGAAATTTCCTCTTTGTTCGCCGGTTGTTTGTTATCGTTCAGAGAAATACCGAAAATTTTCGGGTTGTTGATAAATTCCGCAAGTTTTTCAGGGTCGAGCGTCGCGCGGATGACGGCGGCTTGCGCTTTGTCAATTGTAACGACTGTTATTTTTACGCTTTTGCCTGCCTCGCGCATATACATATAAACCTGCTCGCCGGTTCGGGAACGGATGCGCAGAATCGGACTCCAATCGGCGCTGAAAGAATTTCTCATAGCCGACTGCATTTCCGCGTCGAGCGTTGCGGGCGAGAATTTCAAATCTTCAAATATCGTAACGCTGAAACTTTTCACGCCCGCCGGACGCACGACGCCGACGGCGAAACGCGCCAGCCAGACGAACGGAATTTTTACTTTCTTGGCGCGGTATTTTGTTTTTAAATGACCGACGATTGCTTCATATTCGCTGCCTTTCGTTTTGGCAGAGGACGCGCCGGCGAAGGCGAAAACCGACACCGATAAAATGAGCGCGATAAAAATTTTCTTCTTTATAAACATCTTTTCCCGCTCCTTTTTAGTTTTTCGGCTTTCCTTGATTTGCCTTCTCGATGTCGATTTTCGGAATGTTCAGGCTTCCGCTCATCTCGGCGAGCAAATCAATGTCAATCGGACCGATGACATTGACGAGGACGACGCTTTTCGACTCGGAAATGACGACCGCCAAGCCGCTCATTACGTTGCCGCTGAACATCGTAAAAACATCGATTTTTTGATTGTTCTTTTTGCTGCGGACGTTTGCCAGCCGTTCCCATCCGGGCGATTGAAGCTGTAGGCGAATTTCGTCGATGTCGGCGATGTTGTATTCGTTTTCCTTTTCAAAATTAAAAACTCTGACGTAGATGCCTTTCAAGCCGCGAATCGCTTCGCTGACTTTTTTGGCGTTCGTGTCGTTGGTTTTAACCATCACGCGCTTCGCCAAATCAAGAAGTTTGCCGTCGATATTGACTTCGACCACATCCTGCGCTTTGCCTTCGAGATGGTTCAGTTTTTCAAAATGCAGGCGCGCGGCGTCGTCCGGCTGCTGCTGCGCGTTGACGGCGATTGCCGCGAACGCGAAAAATATCAGCGAAATAAATTTTAATAAATGATTTTTTAACTGTTTCATAACTGCTGTCTCCTCGTAAAATTATTGTCCGTTTTCGCGCGCGGCGCTTTTTTCTTCCGTTCCTTCAACTTTGTCTTTTACTAATTTGAATTTGGAACTGGTAATCGAAAGCGCGAGCATCAGACGTTCGTAAGCGTATTTTTCTTCGGTCGTCAACCGAGCGATTTGTTTGACCGGCTCGGCATTCCGGGTGATTTTCCTGCGCGGAAAATCAATTGCCGTAAAACTTCTGCGCGCTTTTATTTGTTTTCGCGCGTTCGGTTGTTTTTGATTTTCAAGTTTTTTCGCAGCCGAATAAAATGATTTATTGACGACGGTTTTTTTCGATTCTTTGATTGTCAATTCTTCGGCGGGAAGCGGAGCATAATCTTTAGCAGCGACGATTGTTTCCGCCGCGCCGATTTCCGGGTAATTATCATTAGAAATAATTTGATAACGCACGCCGGAAAGAACGGCGACAAACGCGGCGCAAGCGGCAAAGGCAAGCGTGAGCCGAAAAACTCTGCGCGAAGAAAAAGCAGAAAACACCGATTGGTTTCTAAACGGAACAACTTTGGCGGGCAACACCGACGGCGCGCTTGAAGCGGCATCGTATCGAAACGCTTGCAGCGCGTTTTCGAGCCGCTCGATTTCTGGGTCTGCCGCGCCCGTTTTGCTCCACAGATATTCTTCTTGTATTTCTTTCATTTCCTACTCCTTGACGCCGAGCTTTTCGCGCAAAAGTTTCATTCCTCTGTGCAGATTAACGCGCACCGATTCGTGTTTCAGCCCCGTGCGCTCGGCGATTTCCTGTCCGCTCATTCCTTCGACGAGCCGCAAAACCAAAGTCTCACTGTAAGTTTCGGGCAGCGCGCGAATCGCCCGTAAAATTTCGCGCGCTTCCGTCTGCGCGCTTCCGTCGTCGCTGCCGCCGCAACGCAAATCTTCCGAAATTTCTTCGGTCGGTCGTGCTTGCCGGTAAAACTCGGCGGCGCGGCGGCGCGCAATCATCGCCAGCCACGCGCCGACGGCGTTTCGATTGCGAAGCGACGCGGCGTTTTTATAGGCGGATAAAAAAACTTCCTGCACGAGGTCGTCGACTTCGCCGCGCGGAACGCGCGCCAGAATTATGCCGTGAACGAGCGGCGCGAAAATTTTATAAAGTTCGTCGAACGCCGTGCTGTCGCCGTCGCAAACGCGCTTGACAAGCAGCGCTTCCGCCGTAACTTTTTCCGGCGGCGGCGCGGCGGCGTCTCCGCCGACATTTGTCTGGCGGCGCGCTAAATAAAAAATATTGCCGGTCATTTCATTTTCAGGCATTTGTTAAGGACGACGGCGCGGCGAACCTACTTTGTCGAGATTTATAAAACGATTTATCAAGACGCTTTGTCGCTCTTTGATTTCAACGATTTTTTTGCTTTCCGGTAATATAGACGAGATGCGGCGAAAAGTGTTAACAAGATTGACGCAAAATTCAGCGAAACTTTTTCCGGCGTATCGTCGCCGCAGCCGCGAAACGATGTGCAAACGCTTGTTTTATAAACTGTTTCAATTAGATTTTGGCAAAACAATCGATTACACTAACGATTAGAATTTCTCCGAAAAAAATTAAAAATGGAGTTTGGCAAATGCGCAAAATACTTTACGTTTTGGCTTTCGTATTTATCATCATTGTCGTCGGCAATGTTGTCATTGTCGCCCAAATCGATATGAAACCACCTGTCGCAAAAAAAGAAACACGCACGACAAAAATCAACGGCGTCGAATTAAAGGACGATTATTTCTGGCTTCGCAGCAGCAAGGACACGAAAGGAAAAGTCAGACCGGAAGTCGAAGAATATCTGACCGCCGAAAATAATTACACCGAAGCCGTGATGAAGCCGACGGCTGATTTGCAGAAAACGCTTTACGACGAAATGTATAAGCGCATCAAGCAAACCGATACGAGCGTTCCGTATAAAATGGGCGATTATTTTTATTACACGCGCACCGAAGAAGGCAAACAATATCCGTCGTATTTTCGCAGCAAAAAGGCGAACGGCGACGACGAGAAACTTCTTCTGGATTTAAACGATATGGCGAAAGGTTTGAAGTATTTCGCCATCGGTTCGTTTGATGTCAGCGACGACGGAAATCTGCTCGCTTTTTCAACCGACAAAACCGGCTATCGTCAATATACGCTGCAAATTATGGATTTGCGGACGGGGAAAGTTTTGCCGGATAAAATCGAGCGCGTAACGTCGGTTGAATGGGCGGACGACAACAAAAATCTGTTCGTCGTAACCGAAGACGACGTTACGAAACGCTCGGATAAATTCCGGCGGCACGCGGTTGCGACAAACAAAACCGACTTGGTTTTTGAAGAAAAAGACGAGCTTTACGATTTGGGCGTTTCGCGCTCGCGCGATAAAAAAATGCTGTTTTTAACATCATTTGCAAAGACGATGCGCGAAGTCCGTTATGCGCCCGCCGACAACACAAACGCGGCTTGGAAAATCGTTTTACCGCGCGAGAAAGACCACGAATATGCGGTTGATTTCGACAACGGGAAGTTTTTTATCACGACGAACAAAAATGCTAAAAACTTTCGTATTGTGAGCGCGCCGGTCGATAATCCGTCGGAGAAAAACTGGACGGAATTTGTCGCCGCGAATCCGAAAATCAAAATCGAAGACGTTGATTTTTTCAAAGATTTCGCCGTTGTTTCCGAACTGGAAAACGGTTTGGAATACCTGCGCGTGATTGATAAAAAGTCGGGCAAATCGAAAAGAATTTCAACGCCGGAAGAAGTCTATTCGATGAACGTCTCGACAAATCCCGAATATAATCAAACCAAGCTGCGATACGTTTATAACTCGATGATTACCTCGCCTTCGACATTCGATTACGACGTGAAAAGCGGAAAAAGCGAATTGTTAAAACAGCAGGAAGTTTTGGGCGGCTATGACCGCAAAGATTATGAAATCAAGCGTGTTTGGGCTGTTGCAAGAGACGGCGTAAAAGTTCCGGTCGCGCTCGTTTATAAAAAAGGCGTGAAATTTGACGGCAGCGCGCCGATGCTACTTTACGCCTACGGCTCTTACGGTGTTTCGATTGCGCCGACGTTTTCTTCGCCGCGCTTGAGCCTTTTAAATCGCGGAATGATTTACGCGCTCGCCTCGATTCGCGGCGGCGGCGAACTCGGCGAGGAATGGCGCGACGAGGGAAGAATGTTCAAAAAGCAGAACACTTTCAACGATTTTGTTGATACAGCCGAATATCTTGTCAAAAACAAATATACTTCGTCGGACAAATTAGTAATCCAAGGCGGCAGCGCGGGCGGACTTCTGATGGGCGCGGTCGCCAATATGCGCCCCGATTTATTCAAAGCCGTCATCGCGCAAGTTCCGTTTGTCGATGTGATGAACACAATGCTCGACGCTTCGTTGCCGCTGACGACGAGCGAATATATCGAATGGGGAAATCCGAACGAGAAAGCGGCGTTCGATTATATGATTAAATATTCGCCGTATGACAACGTTAAAGCGCAGCCGTATCCGAATATGCTGATTGAAACTTCGCTGAACGATTCACAAGTTCCGTTCTGGGAAGGCGCAAAGCTCGCCGCGAAAATCCGCGCGCTCAAAACCAACAACGCGCAAATCTTATTGAAAACAAATATGGGCGCAGGACACGGCGGCGCTTCAGGCAGATACGACGCGCTTAAAGAAACGGCGTTTAATTACGCTTACGCCCTTTCACAAGTCGGAATCACGAAATAGACAAGCGCGGGAAAAAGGAAAATTTACTTTTTTCGTCAAAGTTTTACGCCCTTTTTAATCCTCTTTCGGCTGGTCAGAATAATTTATTTTGACCAGCCAAAAGTTTTTATTGAAATTCAACATTATTAAACATATAATAACAAAGCCAGGAAATTTACTTTCCTATAAGTCCGGCAAAATTTCAATTAAAACTTTCCGATTACCGCTTTAACAATCAAAAAAGTTCAGTTCCGAATCCTGTGGAGAAAAAAGAAAAAACAATCAATTTGTTCACGGCGATACTTTTGCCTCTCGGCTTGGCGACGTGTTTGTGGGCGATTTATAATTTTCCGCTCGCCAAAGCCGACGCCTTTTTAATCATACTGTCGGTCGTTACGGTGTTTTTCAGTCCATACCTGAAGATTCGGTTGCCGCGCACGAAAATACATTTAACCGTTTCGGACGCGCTCATATTTTTTTCGCTCTTGACATACGGCGGCGAGGTCGCCGTCCTGCTCGCAACTTTCGAGTCGCTTTCGACTTCGCTGGTTTTCCGGCGCGAAGGCATAAACATCAGTTTCAAAACAATTGCCGTCAACGTGGCGATAAACGCGGTTGCGACTTTTGCGACAGTGCTTGTCGTCAATCAGATTTTCGGCTCGGTTGACACTGTTATTTCCGAAGGCGGCAACACGCTTTTCGCCGAGCTTTTGATAACGATGATGCTGGCGCAGTTTCTCGTTAATTCCGCTCTTGTGGCTTTTTATACTTCGTTGAAGAGCGAGAAGACTTTTTGGCAGATTTGGCACGAATACTGTCTAAACGCTCTTGTGCTGTTTATTTTCGGCGCGATTTTGAGCGGCATCGGCTACAAAACTTTTCATCAAATCAACCCGTTTTTAATCGTCGTCGGGCTGGCGATTGCAGTCGTCGTTTATCTGACTTACCGGCGTTACGTCAACGATGTCGCGGCGACGGTCGCCAAAGCCGAGCAATCGGAACGGATGCGCGCCGAGCAGGCGGAAAATCATATTGTCGAGCTTCAGCATCATATCGCCGAGCAAGACCGCATCGGGAAAGCCCTGCGCGAGAGCAAAGAGAAATTTCGCCACGCCGCTTTTCACGATTCTTTAACGGATTTGCCGAACCGGAATTTGTTTATCGAAACTCTTAAATTTGTGCTCAACCGCGCCAAGCACAATCCGAAGAACAACTTCGCCGTTCTTTTTCTCGACATCAACCGCTTTAAAACCATCAACGACAGTCTCGGACATTCTATGGGCGACCGCCTTATTCTGCACGTTGCTAAAAGATTGATGACCGCCGTGCGCGAGCGGGATTTAGTCGCACGCTTCAGCGGCGACGAGTTTGCGTTTATCTTAAACGATGTGTCCGACATAGAAGAAGCCATCGCTTTTGCCGAGCTTATCAAACAGAAAATTTCCGCGCCGTTCACGCTTGGCGGGCGGCAGGTTTTCACCAGTTTCAGCATCGGCATCGCGCTTGGCAGCGCCGATTACAAATTGTCCGAAGACGTTCTGCGCGATGCCGACATTGCGATGTATCACGCCAAAAACACGGAAAAGGATTTCGTCGTTTTCGACAAAAAGATGCACGCCCGCGCCGTAACTCTGCTTCAACTCGAAACCGATTTGCGCGTCGCGCTCGAACAGGAGCAGTTGTGCGTCTACTACCAGCCGATAATCGAGCTTGACACGATGAAGCTGTTCGGATTCGAGGCGCTCGTCCGCTGGAATCATCCGCGTCGCGGGCTTGTTCCGCCGGGCGAATTCATTCCCGTCTGCGAAGACACCGGATTGATTGTGCCGCTCACGCTCTGGGTTTTGCGCGAGTCTTGCAGGCATTTGATTGAATGGCAGCGAAAATCACCGGACAATGAAAATTTAGTCTTGAGCGTCAATTTGTCGGGCAAGCATTTCGCGCAGAAAGATTTGGTCGAGCAGGTCAAAGGCGTTATCGACGAGACGGGCATAAATCCGGCTTGTCTGAAACTGGAATTGACCGAAAGCGCCGTGATGGACAACGCCGAACGAGTCATTTCGATGCTCACCGAACTGCGCGCTCTCGGCTTGAAATTGAGCATCGACGATTTCGGCACGGGTTATTCTTCGTTAAGCTACCTGCATCGTTTCCCGATTGACACGCTCAAAGTTGACCGCTCGTTCGTTTCCACGATGGAAGACGGCTCGGAAAACGGCGAAATCGTCCGCACCGTCATAGCTCTTGCAAAAACTTTACGATTGGATGTTGTCGCCGAAGGCATCGAAACGATTCATCAGCTTCATCAACTTCGCATTCTCGGCTGCGAATACGGTCAAGGCTATTTGTTCTCGCGCCCCGTTCCGCTCGAAGACGCCGAACGCCTGCTCGCCGACAAATCGCGCTGGGAAACAATCGTCCCCGCGCAAACCGTTCCGATAAATCTGCCGAACGCCGACTCGATTACGCATCTCCGATTAGCTAAATAAATTAAGAATTAAAAATTAAGAATTAAGAATCTCGGAATATGTTTTCTAATTCTTAATTCTTAATTGAGCTGTCGCGCCGATGGGGAACGCGGTTTGATAAACGCTTGCCAGATTTAATAAAACGTTTTCCGACCAGTTTTTGCCGAGAAGCTGCAAGCCAATCGGCAAGTTTTCGCTCGATAAGCCGCACGGCACGGAAATGCCCGGAATGCCCGCCAGATTTGCCGAAGCAGTGTAAATATCGCTCAAATACATCGCCAGCGGGTCATCTGTTTTTTCGCCGATTTTGAACGCGACGCTCGGCGCTGTCGGCGTTAAAATCGCGTCGCATTTTTCAAAAGCGTTTGCGAAGTCTGCTTTTAGAAGCGAGCGCACCTTTTGCGCTTTGGCGTAATAAGCCTCGTAATAACCGCTCGATAAAACGTATGTGCCGAGCATTATGCGGCGTTTGACTTCCGCGCCGAATCCTTCTTCGCGCGTTTTTTCATACATCTCGCGCAAGCTGCGCGTGTCTTCCGCCCGAAAGCCGTAGCGCACGCCGTCAAAACGCGCCAGATTTGAAGACGCTTCGGCGGTTGCGAGAATGTAATAAACCGCTATTGCATATTTTGAATTCGGCAGCTCGACATCGACAATTTCCGCTCCCAAACCTCTGTAATTTTCGATTGATTGTTCGACGGAGTTTCTGACTTCATCGTCAAGACCTTCGCCGAACAGCGCGCGCGGCACGCCGATGCGTTTGCCTTTTATATCTTTGTCCAGTTCGGAAACATAATCGGGAACGCCAACGTCTGCCGTCGTCGCGTCATTTTTATCGCGTCCGGCGATAACGCCCAAAACTTCGGCAACGTCTTTGACCGTTTGCCCGAAAATCCCGATTTGGTCTAAAGACGATGCAAACGCAACAAGCCCGAAGCGCGAAATTCTGCCGTAAGTCGGCTTCAGTCCGACGACGCCGCAAAACGACGCGGGCTGTCGAACCGAGCCGCCCGTCTCCGAACCCAAACTCGCGCGCACAACGCCCGACGCGACCGCAACCGCCGAGCCGCCCGAGCTTCCGCCCGGAACGCGCGTCGTATCCCAGGGATTTTTCACCGCGCCGAAAGCGGAATTTTCGTTCGACGAACCCATTGCGAATTCGTCCATATTCGTTTTCCCGACGATGACCGCTCCCGCGTCGAGCAATCGTTCGACCGCCGTCGCGTTGTATTGCGGACGATAACCGCTCAAAATCCGCGAGCCGCACGAAGTCTGCGAAAAGCTCGTGCAAATGTTGTCTTTAACCGCGATTGCGACGCCGCGTAAGGTTTGGTTTTCTGCGGAAGATTTTTCGATTTCTTCTGTTCTCTGCAAAGCGTATGCGCGCTCAATGGTCAAAAACGAATTCAACTCGCCGTTCAGCTTTTCGGCATTCTCTAAAGTTTTTTCAATGTCGGAACGAAGTGTCATAAAATAAATAAATTTAATCGGCGACCTTATCGATTACCCATTTGCCGCTTTCCTCGACGGCTTCGACGCCGATTTCCTTTTGTTCGCTGCGCGTGTCGGTTTTCCAAAAAAGCGCAACGCCGAGCTTTGCGCGTCTTTCATTTTCGGCAACCGCGCAGCCGCCGACGCGAAAAGCCTTTGGATAATCGTCGGTTTCGGTGAAATAATCAAACGTGCTTTCGTCTTTTCTCGACAAACTTTCAATCAATTGTTTGCTCAAAAATTTTTCGCGCTGCTGCAAATTAACGCGCGTAAATTTCATATCACCCCCGAAATGATACGAATAAAAATCTCTGACCGCCTCGCGCGCCTCCGTGCATTCGGGCTTTTCCAAGTTTGGGATACTGCAGGAGAGCAAGCAGTAAGCAGTAAGCTGTAAGCAGTAAAGAAAAACTTTCTGCCGAATGACTGCTGACCGCTCACTGCTTACTGCTCGCTTCATAAAACTTTCGGCACTTGGAAATGTCCTGCAACGGGCGCGGGCGCTTGGTCTAATGCTTTTTTTTGTCCCAAAGATTCGTGCGGCTCGTCCGCGCGTGCAGTTCTAGTCGCTGCGCCTTCAGGCGTCAAGCCGCCGATTGATGCTTCAATATTTTCGGTGTCCAGTTCGTTCAATTGCTCGACATATCCGACGATACTCGCCAACTGCGGTGTGTAAAGTTCGACTTCCGCGTCGGTGATTTCCAGATGCGCCAGCTTTGCGATTTTTCTCACGTCCATAAATTCTTTTTTGAAAAGTATAAAAACTTAAATTTTTATTTCGCGTCTTCGGCTTTTATTTTTTCACCGAGTTTTCTTTTATACGCGAGCGCGCTGCCTGCCGCGAGCAGAAATTGGTAGCGCAAATTGTCGTCTTCGATTGCGTCCGCCGCGCCGCGCAGTTTCGGCGTAACTTCTTCGAGCGCGATTTCGCGCAGTTCTTCGTCCGTCAAAGTGGGTTTCTCGGTTTTCCGACGCTCGTGCAAAACCGTTTCCTCGTCAACGCGAAATTCGATAAACGTAACAATCGCCTGACCGAGAACGGAATTTATTTTGAAAATCATCTGCCCGCTCAAAAATTCGAGATGTTTTTTCCAAGTCTCGCTCGTAACGGCAACCATCAAATGTTTCCCGTAAAGCCGAAACGCGACGGCGTGCGCCTGAAGACTTTCGCCCGCGATTTTGCGCCACGCCGCGAAGACGACAGCCTCGCGCACTTCTTCGCTTTCCGGCATCTCTTTTAATAATTTCGGCAGCGTGCGAAACAAATCTTCCATTTTTTATTTAACATTTAACCGAAGACGAATAATAATTGATAAATGATAAACGATAAAAGTTCAATGATACAGCTACCGCGATTGGTTTTAGCGTCGGGCAGCCCGCGCCGCGCCGAGATTTTGCGGTTCGTCGGCTGGGAATTTGAAAAGAATTCGGCGGACGTTGACGAGACGGAATTTACAAACGAAAAGCCGGAAGATTATGTGCAAAGATTGGCGCGCGCGAAAGCCGAAACCGTCGCCGCACATTACGAAAACGCACTTGTTTTAGGCGCTGACACCATTGTAGTGATTGACAATCAAATCATCGGCAAACCGAAAGATTTGATGGACGCACGCCGAATGCTGCGGCTGCTTTCAAATAACTGGCACGAAGTTTTTACGGGCGTCGCGCTCGTTAAAGTTTCTGAAAAAACGTGTGAGACGAAAGTTGATTTACAGAAAACTCGTGTAAAATTTGCGGCGCTTTCTGATGAAGAAATAGAATTGCTAATTGAAAAAGGAGAGCCGCTCGACAAAGCCGGAGCATACGCCGTCCAAGCGCAAGCCGCGCTTTTTATCGAAGAAATTCAAGGTGATTACTGGAATGTCGTCGGTTTGCCCGTCAATCTGGTTTATAAAATGGCGAAAGATTTTTCTGCCGAACGCGCAAAGAAAAACAGGATAGCCGATTGAATCGAGCTATCCTGTCGAAAAATTTTCCCGAAAAATCCTACAAAATTTTGTTGACCTGTTCGGCAATGGATATGGAAATATCGGTTTTCGGGTCGATGCCGCCGAAGGCTTCGGTCGCCGGTTTGCCGTCTTTGCCAAGAATGACAAACGACGGAATCTGGTCAACTCCGAATTTCTTCAAAGTCTGTGCGCCGTCGGCGTCGCGCAGAATCGTTACGTTTAATTTGTTGCGCGCCGCAAAGCCGCGTAAATCTGCGTCGCTCGCGTAATTTTTTGATTTTTGAGCGTTTGAATCGGTCATCACGAAATAAATTTCGACATCGCGCCCCGCAAATTTTTTCGCCAGTTTGTTGGCGTAAATCGCCTGCTGGTTCGATAAGGGCAGCCAGCTTGCGCCGATTGCCAGCACGACAACCTTGTCTTTGCGCGCCTGCACATCAACTCTCTGACCGTCGATTGAAGTTAAAGAAACGCCTTGCGCGCGCGCCGCAAACGAAAAAACAAACACGAAACTTAAAATAGCAAGAAATGTTTTTATGTTTTTCATATATTTTGATTGCCGAAAATCTAAAGGGCGGCAATACTTTTTTTAGATGCAGCCTTTATGCGTTTTACTGCTTTCAGGAGCGTTTATTTATCACCGTGTTGTCGATAAGCCGAACACTGCCGAAACGGGCGGCGACGGCAATCAGCACGGCGTTTTCGCCGATTTTTTCGACGGGCGCGAGCGTTTCGTTATCGACAACGGCGACGTAATCGAGTTGCGCGAGCGGCTCGCCCGCAATGGTTGAGCGGACGATTCCGGCAACGGCGGCGGTGTTTCGCTCGCCTTCCTTGACGGCGATTTTCGCCGCGCGCAGAGCTTTGTAAATTACCGACGCTTTTTCTCTTTCTTCGCCGCTCAAAAGCGCGTTGCGCGACGACATCGCTAAACCGGATTCTTCGCGCACGGTTTTCCCGACGATAATTTCCGTGTCAAATCCTAAATCCTGCGTCAGGCGCTTGATAATCCCAACCTGCTGCGCGTCTTTTTGTCCGAAAAATGCGAAATCGGGGCGAATTGTATTAAATAAAATCGTTACAACAGTTGCGACGCCGCGAAAATGTCCGGGACGCGACGCGCCTTCGAGCGTTCCGGTCAGATTTTCAACCGTAACAAATGTCGAAAAATTCTCGCCGTAAATTTCCTCTTTGTCGGGAGCGAAAACGTAATCGACTTGATATTCGCTCAAAAGCGCCGCGTCCGCCGTCAAATCGCGCGGATATTTCTGAAAATCAACAGTCTCGTTAAACTGCGCCGGATTAACGAAAATCGAAACAATCACAACGTCGCACATCTGTCTGGCATCTTGGACAAGCGACAGATGTCCGGCGTGCAGCGCGCCCATCGTCGGCACAAACCCGACGGTTTTATTTTCGCGCCGCAGTTTTCTCGTTAAAGACGACATTCTAGCGCGGCGATTGATAATTTCCATAGATTATCTTCTACCCTCAATAAACAAAGACATCTGATTGTTTTTGTCTTTTTCAAAATCTTTATTGCCGTTTGATATTTTGGGCGACTCAAGGTAGAAGTTCTTATTTCGGTTAATTCGTTTTAAAATCATTTCATAATAATCTGAATTCAGTTCATAGGTGATGTAATGCCGATTATTTAATAAAGCAGCAACAGCAGTCGTGCCTGTTCCGGCAAACGGGTCAAGCACGATTCCATTTTCGGGACAACTTGCCCGAACCATTCGCTCAACAATTTCCAAAGGTTTTTGCGTCGGGTGGTCTTCGCGTTCCGCGTGTATGCGATGCAAGCGTGAAACTGACCACAAATCTTTCGGATTGTAACCGACTTCAAGCCATTTTTTACCAACGAAAATCGAACGGCTTCGCGCCTTTTTAGTTTCTTCGTCGTAAGGAATTCGTATCGAATCAAGGTCGAAATAATGCTCTTTCGATTTAGCAAAAAATCCGATTGTGTCGTGAACCGAACTATAACGGCGTGTGCTTCCGCCCATACTCGGAACTTTTCTGTCCCAAATTATTTCGTTAAGCATCAACATCTTTGATTTCAAAAAAACGAAAATTTCAGGGCTGTAACGCCAAGTTGCAAATATATAAAGGCTTCCGTTAGGCTTGAGTTTTGAGATTGCAAGATTCAACCATTCTTCCGTCCAGCGCAAAAATTCTTCGGACTCTCGCTTGTCCGAATCATTGCCGTAATCTTTTCCCAAATTATACGGCGGGTCGGCGATAATCAAATCAATAGATTCATCAGGTAATAGTTTCATACCTTCTAAAGCATCTTGATTAAAAACTTGGTCTATAAAACATTCTAAATTCATTCTCAATTACTCCAATACAATACTTCTTGAGTTCTCACGCAGAAGACGTAAGAAATCTTGCCGACTTCGATAAATTTGTTCGTGATGATAATACGATTGAATTTTATCATTTCGCGGATTGACGTAGATAGGCAAAAATTGTGGTGAAAAAACGTGAACGGCTTCGTTTTGAAAACTAATGGTTAAATTTTGAAAGTTTATACCGAAGCAAGCATATATCAACCTATAATTTGGGTTTGTTGTATATTGCATATAAAGTTTTTCAACGGCTGATATATCGTTTTTATTCTTTTTGCCACCCATATTATGAATTTTTACGTTCACAAAATATCGTTTTTCTCCAACAATAATTACGCAATCGTGAAGACAAGTGTCAGGCATATCAAACTCGACATCGGTTATGCCTAGTTGTTGAGCGTGAAATTTAGTTTGTTGTGTAATAACCTGTTCAACTATCCAACTTATTGAGCGTGTATGCGCTCGCAAGCCGTAAGGCAAAATTTTTTCGTCTGTAATATTAAATGAAGGAATAAAATTTACTGTTGCCAAAAATATGTTTTTGACGACAGCCATTTCTTGATTTATTAAATTTACTTCGGATTTAAGAGACATTTTGTTATTTAAATTTTTATTTTCGCGCCGCAGATTTCGCGCTGGCGACGCTATTCGCGCACGGCGATTGATAATTTCCATAAATTAAGAAGCTGTTTTTTTCAGGCTTTCGGCGTCAATATCCTTCGGCAAACCGTATGATTCCTTATCGCTCGGATAATTGCCGCTTTTCACATCTTCCATCCAATTCTGCACGGCTTCGGTCATCACTTTTCGTAGATTTGCGTATTGCCGAACGAAGCGCGGTAATCTGCCGAAGCTCAAGCCGACTAAATCGTGCAGAACGACCACTTGAATGTCGCACGCAGTTCCCGCGCCGATGCCGACCGTCGAAATTTTTAATTCTCCGGTGATAATTTCGGCAATCTCGCGCGGCACAAGTTCGAGAACGACGGCGAACGCGCCTGCGTCTTCGAGCATTTTCGCGTCTTCAATCAATCGTTTTGCCGTGTCGGAAGTTTTCCCCTGCACGCTGTAACCGCCGAGTTTGTGAACCGATTGCGGCGTCAAACCGATGTGCGCCATCACGGGAATTTCTTCGTCAACCAATCTTTTGACAAGCTCGACGCGGTTGCGTCCGCCTTCGAGTTTGACGGCTTCCGCGCCGCCGTCTTTCATCAAGACGAGCGCGTTTCTGACGGCGGTGTTTGCGCCCGTGTGATAGCTTCCGTAAGGCATATCGGCGACGAGCAGCGCGCGATTCGAGCCGCGTTTGACGGCTTTGAGAGCCGACAAAATTTCTTCCAGCGTTACGGGAATCGTATTTCCGTAGCCGTGTATAACGTTGCCCATACTGTCGCCGACAAGTATGATTTCGACGCCCGCCTCGTCAACGATTCGCGCCGACGGGTAATCGTAAGCCGTAAGGCAAACCAGCTTTTCGCCTTTCTCCTTCGCCGCCCGAAGCGCGGGAACATAAACCTTTTCCGGTTTGTCCGGTTGTAGATAAGCCATAAAATTTAATGGAAAATGAAAAATGAAAAATGGAAAATAATTTTAATTTGAAAAGTTTTTATTAAATGCGAAGTTCCCGAGAATTTACGAAAGCCGCAAAAAGGAAAGTTATTTTCCATTTTCCATTTTTCATTTTCCATTTTCTAAGGTTTCCAGCGCCGCACCATCGAAGCGTCCGGCGTTTCTGATAAAATTTCCTGCACCGATTTTTGCAGAACCGGATGAATTAAGCACGGCGCAATCTCGTTGAGCGGAACGAGCGCGAAACGGCGCAGATGCAGGCGCGGATGCGGCAAATTCAGAAAATCCGTGCTGCATTGAAAATCGCCGTAAAGCAGTAAATCTAAATCAACCGTGCGCGGTTTTTTCTCGTTTTTCTCGCGGCGTCCGAGCAGGTATTCTATCCGCAGCATTCGCGCCAGCATTTGCGACGGCGAAATGTTTTTAACGCAAATCTCGGCGACTTGATTTAAAAACGGCGCGTGTCCTTCGACTTCGACCGGCTCGGTTTCATAAACGGCGGACAGCTTGCGCACGTCGAAGCTCGCTTCCATCAAACCGCGCACGGCGAGCAGCAGATTGCCCGCGCGGTCGCCCAAATTCGAGCCGAGACCGACGTAAGTTGTTATAACATCATCGCTGCTCTGTCGCTGCTGTTTCACTCTTTGTTTATTCGGTTGTCGTTTGAAATAAAAAGAGACGCGAATTAGTTTGCGCAAATTTTCCGCAAAGCGCAAATAAAAATTCATAATTTAGAAACATCGTTTATAAAAAAAGTACTGCCGAAATCGCTCCGCCGCACGGCTCGTAAGTTTTGTTTTTACAAATACTTTTACTTTTTCGGGTCGAAATGTTTCAATAGAAATGTTTGACAAATTCCAGCAATGCGCCTCTTTAAAAAGACGCATTCGGGCGGCAAGAAAAATGCGTGAGCCGTCTTGACAAAAAATCACACGCCTCAACTTTGATGTCGCGTAGAAAATTCCGTTACAGCCAGCAGCGTTTTGAATCGTCCGGCGGCGGCGAACGTTCTTTCCAAGAGTATCTGACAAATCAGCCGATGCAACTCACAACGCGCAGCGAGCTTTTGCGGCTTGTGCGCGGCGGCGAAGACACTTATCTCGAACTAAAAGTCAAACTTTCCAACCCCGACAAAATCGCCAAAGGCATAGTCGCGCTTGCAAATACGGCGGGCGGCACGATGATTTTCGGCATCACCGACCAACTGAAAATCGAAGGCGTTCCTTATCCCGAAACCGTGCTGGAAGAGCTGACGCGCATTTGCCGCGAAGAGATTTTCCCGCCGCTGCTGCCGCTGCTCGACTGCATCGCGTTCGACAACGGACGGCGCGTCGTCGTTCTCGACATCGAAGGAAAAAAGCGCCCGTATCGAACGCGCGACGGCAGGTTTTATATCCGCATCGGCGCGGAAAAGCGCGAGATTGCGCGCCGCGAATTGAGCGATTGGCTCGACGAAATTCGCCCGCTCAATTACGAAAACATTCCGGTTACCGATTTCGCCGAAACCGATTTTGACGACGCGCTTTTGTGGAGTTTCGCGGGCGCGTTCGACGATGATTTTCTTGGCAGAAATCGTTATCAAACCGCCGATTTTCTGAAAAAAGATTTATTATTGGCGGTTGGAAACAGCGAAAATTTTCTGCCGACGGTCGCGGGCGTTTTGCTGTTCGGCAAAAACGAACGGGTCGGCGAATCCGTGCCGCGCTCCGGCGTTACGCTGGTTCGTTACGCGGGCGAGACGACGGATGCGCCTGTTGTCGAAAGAATCGAAGCGAGCGGAAATCTGTTGTCGCTTTATGAAAATTCCCTTGGCTTTCTGGCGCGTTACTGCGATTTGTCGAGCAGCAAACAGGGAAAATCCGTTGCTGCCGCGCCGGAAAATTCGCCCGTGCGGAAACGCGCCGACTATCATCTTTACGCCGTGCGCGAATCGGTCGCAAACGCGCTTGTTCACCGCGATTTGGCGATTGCCGACGCGCCGACGCGCATTTTGATTTTTGACGACTCGATTGAAATTGCGAACGCGCGCCGCACCGCCGGTTTCGTGCCGCCCGCCGCGCGCGCCATTCGATACGGCATCGCGCAACGGCTAAATCCGCAAATCGCGTCGATTTTCACGCGCCGCGAATACGGAACGAGCGTCCCGCGCGGCGGCTTGCCAATGCTGCTCGCTCAATCGCAGAAATTTTCCGGCAGACGCACGGAAATCGTTACGGCAAACGACGAATTTAAATTGAAACTCTATGGCGTTTGACACGAGCGGTTTGAAAATTTCTGCAAATATTTTTGCGCCGCAAAAATTTATGATTGACGATGAGTAAAATTCCGGCAAACGTAAAATGTCTGACGTTTTTAAATGCGGCGATTATCACCGCGCACGGCGCGTTTGAATTTCAAAAATTAACCTTGAAAGAAGCGCGCGAAATCGTCGCGCAATTTCAAAATTCAAACCGCAAAATCTCGTCGGCAATCGGACACGCCGCAACCGCCGAACTGATGACGCAGCTTCTTAAATTTCCCGTGCCGCAAAACCGCATCGATTTTATTCAAACAAAAGAAGACGCCGCGCTCGTCTTTAAATTAAAGAAGCGCGCGCCCGAAGGCGTCGTTTTAACGGGCGAAGAATTAGAGGAAATCGGTTATGAATTGGGACTTTTAACCAGAACGGCTTGATGTAAATAACAAAAATAATCGAATTAAAAAAAGCAACATAACTTAATATGTTGCTTTTTTAATTTAAGAAAGCGACTGAAAAATTACTGCGAAATTTCCGTCAAGCGCGCGGGCGATAAATTGAGCGCGTTTTGTCCGGCGTTGATGCTGACGGGCGAACTCCAGACGGCAAAGCCGGTTTTGGTTTTCGTGATGCCGAACAGATAATAGCTGTCTGGTTTGACATCCTTCATCGACGCCTTTCCGCTCGCGTCGGTTTGCGTTCGATAAACGATGTGTTTGTTGATGGCGCTTAAGGCTTTTTGTTTTGTGTCGCCGTATTTGTCGGGATATAAAACCGATAATCCGTAAGCGTTGGTCAAGCCTTGTCCGGTTTCATCATTAATGCCCGCTTCGCTCAAAATGCTTTCCAAATCCTTGTCGAGCAGATAAAATCTTTCGGCTCTAACCGGCTGAATACTGCCGGAACTGGTCGTGATTTTCGCGTCTAAAGTAACCGTGCCTTTGTCGGGCGCGGGAGCTGAGACGGACGAACCCGGAATGCTCGTAGCCGTTAACGGTAGCGGCGGCGCGATTGTTTGCGGCGCGCTGCTCGTCATTGGCGGCGCGACGGTCGTCGTCGATGGCGGAACGACGACGGTTGACGATTCGGACGGAATGCTCGTCGTCGTCGAAGAATTCGAGAGCGGCGCGCCCGACGGTCGCTGCGTATTGACGCTGACGTTGATGTTGCGCGAGTCGGCGTTTTCGTCGTTGCGCATATAGGCAAACAGAACGAAAAGAAGAAGCGCGCCGAGAAGACCGAGCGGAATGAAAATCCATTTCGGAAAATCGTCGCGCTCCGGCGCTGCTTCCGCTACGACGACTTTGCGATGCACGACGGGCGGCGCGAACATATGACCGCAGTTCGGACAGGCAGCGGCGGTTGCCGAAACTTCGTGCGCGCATTCGGGACAGGTGATTAAAGACATTAAAAAAATTCCTCCGTTTAGTAAAGAAAATCCGTATCAAAACGGTTAAGATTAACATTTTTAGCTGAAAAGATACATCGTTTTTTCAACCTCGCGCCGCATTGCCAAACATTTATAAATTATAAACGGGCAAATCCGAAGCGGGCATTTAGAATTTGCGATTTTGCGTGTATATTCAATTAAAACAATTTATAAAACTGTTATGAACGAAAAAGACGACGCGAAAACATCGGCAGAAACAGGCGCAACAGAAATCGAAAAACGCGCGCTCGAAAATTTCAAGATAAACCCGATTTCGTCGGCGGAAACGATAGAGAAATCGCCGCGCGGCGAAAATAAAACGGTAAAATCCGGCGCGCCGGAAATTTCCGAAAGAGCAAATTTAACTGAAGAAAGCGCGCCGAGCGCGGCGAAAAACCCGATTTTCAAAGAACTCGACGCGCCTCGTCTACCTGAATTAAAAAGGGAAAACCGCGCGCGCCTGCAAATACAGTCGCCGACGCGCCTGTTTTTTTACTGGTCTGTCAAAGACAATCCATTTCAAACGCTGCGCCGTGCAATCGGCGGCGATGCGGCGAAAAATTACGCGCTCGTCGTCAAACTTTTGAACGAGACAAACGGGCGCGAGGAAAAAATCGTTCCCATCGAAGCGGAAGGTTCGTCGTGGTTTGACGCGGACGCGGGCGCGAGCTATCGCGCCGAAATCGGTTTTTACGCGCCCGCGCATCCGTTCGTGCGCGTGATGTTTTCAAACCACGTCGAAACGCCGAGAAAAAGCGCGTCGTCGCGCTGGGCTGACGCCGCCGACTGGACGATTTCGGCAAACGATTTCGCGCAGGTTTTAGACCGTTCGGGTTTCGCGCACGACGCATTTGAAGTGGCGCTCGCGGGCGATGATTTTCGCTTTGCCGAAACCGCGACGAACGCCGCTTTTACGCAAATTTTTGGCGGCGCGGACGTTATTAAAAACGGCACGGACAATATAAAAAACGACGCGAGCGAAATGCGTTTCGCGCTGCTGGCTATCGCTTCCGGTTACGAGCCGGACGCTTTGCGCGGGCAAATCAGCCATAGCCTTTTTGTTCGATTACAGGAAAGCGGCGAAAATTTAAGCGCCGAAAAAGCGCTTGACGCGCTGCGTGAAAATTTCGGCGCAGTCGAAGTTGAAGACGCGGAAACCGAATTCTTTTTGCCGACGGTTTTCGGCGCGAGTTTAATAAATTTTCCGCGCCTCTCAAAACGCAAATTTATGCCGAAATTCGCGCCGCTAAGTTCGTTTACTTTCAAATCAAGTAATCAGAAAATATAAACCGATACGGAGCAGCAATCCAAAATCTAAAATCTAAAATCGACTTATGCCGAACGGTTATTTCAGTCTTATTCTCCACGCTCACTTGCCGTTCGTGCGCCATCCCGAATATCCCGAATTTCTCGAAGAAGACTGGCTGTTTGAAGCAATTACGGAAGTCTATTTGCCGCTCGTTTTTATTTTTCAGAATCTGCACGAAAGCGAAATGAAGCCGCGACTTGCGATAAACGTTTCGCCGCCTTTGTGCGAGATGCTCTCTGATAAATTGCTTGAGACAAGATACACACGGCATCTTGAAAATTTAATTAAACTCTCGCAAAAAGAAGTTGAAAGGACGGGAAAAAGCGAGCCGCAATTTTCGGACGCGGCGCGGATGTATGTCAAAAATTTAACCTCGTCCTTGCATTTATGGAACGACAAATACAGCCGGAATTTGATAAACGCTTTTCGCCAATTGCAGGAAGAAGGCGTTCTGGAAATTATCACGTGCGGCGCGACGCACGGATTTCTTCCGCTCATCTCGACGCCCGAAGCAAAACGCGCGCAAATCGAAATCGCCGTCGAAAATTATAAAAAGCATTTCGGCAGAAGCCCGCGCGGAATTTGGCTGCCCGAATGCGCATACGAACCCGGAATCGAAACGCTTTTGAAAGATGTCGGAATCGAATATTTCATTGGCGACTCGCACGCTCTTTTGTATGGCGAGCCGCGCCCGCGTTTCGGCGTTCACGCGCCCGTAAGATGTCCAAACGGCGTCGCGGTTTTCGCGCGCGATGTCGAAACTTCGCAGCAAGTTTGGAGCGCGGAAGTCGGTTATCCGGGCAACGTCGTCTATCGTGAATTTTACCGCGATGTCGGCTGGGATTTGCCGCTTGATTACATAAAACCTTTTCTTCACGCGAACGGCGAGCGTCGCAATCTCGGTTTGAAATATTATCGAATTACGGGAAAAACCCAGCATAAAAAACCTTACATTCCCGAACTCGCGCGCTTGAAAGCAGCCGAAGACGCAGCGGATTTTGTCGGCAAGCGAATCGAGCAAATGCGCGGTTTGCGCGAAACTTTTGAAGGCGTTACGCCGCTCGTTGTCTCGCCATACGATGCTGAGCTTTACGGTCATTGGTGGTTTGAAGGCACGCAGTTTCTCGATTTTCTGTTCCGCGAACTGCACGTTAAGTCAAACGAAATCGAAGCAATCACGCCCGGCGATTTTCTCGACGCGCAAATTCCAATACAAATTCAACAGCCGTCGGCGTCTTCGTGGGGCGAAAACGGTTATTACAAAGTCTGGCTCAACGAAGAAAATTCGTGGATGTATCCGTTTGTTCACGATATTGAGCGGCGAATGACCGAGCTTGCGAACAAATTTGATAATCCGAATCACACCGAACAGCGCATTTTAAATCAACTTGCGCGCGAGCTTTTGCTTGCTCAATCGAGCGATTGGGCGTTTCAGATTTATCAAGGCACGACCGTAGAATACTCGACGCGCCGCTTCAAATCGCACGTTCACCGCTTTAATCTGCTGGCGGAAATAATCGAAACGGACGAATACAACGAACCGCTTCTAGCGGAAATCGAAGCGCGCGACAATATCTTTCAGGAAATTGATTTTCGGATTTATCGAAGTTGAAGAGCGGAACATTTTGCAGTCTTCGGTGTCTAAACTTTTATGAAACTCAAAGCAATCTTAGTTTTAACTCTTTTAACGTCTTCGTGTTCTCAACTAAAAACTGCTAACAGTAACGCTTTTCCAACGCCGACAGATTTTGAATTGGCTGAAAAGAAATTAAATCAAACAGAAGTAGATAAAGATTACATTGGAAAACTTTCACTTGATGAGATTAAAAAGGAAAATCGAAATTTAAAGGAAACCATCGTAAAGTTGGCGAAATCTAGCAATCTTTCGATTTTAGAAACAACCGAAATGCCGAATGATGATTTGGAAGCGCGTGTTTGGCGGCACAACGGTTGGTCGAAAATGTGGCTTTTTGTTTTGAAACGCTCGAACGGAAAATGGTCGGCTGATTTTCAAGAGCAAACCCTCGATGAAGAAACAGGTAAAGTAATAAAAACTTCCAAGAGAAAAATCGGCAAACCCAAATCAGATTGGGAAAGTGTTTGGAAGAAATTAACGAATGAAGAACTCTTAACTTTGCCAAGCGGATTTGAAAACAATGGCTGGCTGCCTTGTCCCGATTGCGGAGACGTAACAATCGAAACAAAAGTCAACGGAAATTATAGATTTTACGCTTATACAGAACCTTATCTCGGCAGCGATATTCGGGAAACAAAGCAAGTCGCTAAAATAATAAACATTATCGCCGAAGATTTTAATATCAAAGAGTTCAAAGCAGACAATCTCTAATAAATAAAATCTTTCCGCGTAGTTGCCTTAACATTTTCGTAAAGCTATCATCTCTCTTTTACTTATTGGAGATAAATTAAATGGTTGAAAAAGGTGTGGAAATTGCGCCCGCGAGCGGCAAACTCGGAATTTTACTCGTTGGACTCGGCGCGGTCAGCACGACGCTGGTCGCGGGCGTCGAGGCAATTCGCAAGGGAACGGCGCAGCCGATTGGAAGTCTCACGCAGATGGGAACGATTCGTCTCGGAAAACGAACCGACAACAATTGCCCGAAGATAAAAGATTTCGTGCCGCTTGCGAATTTGGACGACATCGTTTTCGGCGCGTGGGATATTTTCAGCGATTCAGCTTACGAGGCGGCGCTGCACGCCGGAGTCCTTGAAAAGGCGCTGGTCGAAGATTTGCGCGAGCAGCTTGAATCTTTGAAACCGATGCCCGCCGTCTTCGAGCATAATTACGTTAAGCGTCTGAACGGCACGAACGTTAAAACCGGCAAAAATAAAATGGAGCTTGCCGAACAGCTTATTGCCGACATCGCGCGTTTTAAGGCGGAAAAAAACTGCGACAGAATTGTCATTGTCTGGGCGGCTTCGACGGAAATTTTTCTTGAGACGAGCGCGGTTCACGAGAGCATAGAAGCGTTTGAAAAAGGTCTTTACGACGACGACGCGCGCATCGCGCCTTCAATGATTTACGCTTACGCGGCGATAAAATCGGGCATTCCGTTTGCCAACGGTGCGCCGAATCTGTCGTGCGATATTCCGGCATTAACGAAACTCGCCGAAGACAACGGCGTGCCGATTTGCGGCAAGGATTTCAAAACCGGACAAACCTTGATGAAGACGATTATCGCGCCCGGACTCAAATCAAGAATGCTCGGACTTGAAGGCTGGTATTCGACAAATATTTTAGGAAACCGCGACGGCGAAGTCTTGGACGACCCGGAAAATTTTAAGACAAAAGAAGAAAGCAAGCTCTCGGTTTTAGAACATATTTTGCAGCCCGAAGTTTATCCCGAATTGTATAAAGATTTCGCGCACGTCGTCCGCATCAACTATTACCCGCCGCGCGGCGACAACAAAGAAGGCTGGGATAGCATCGACATTTTCGGCTGGCTCGGCTACAAGATGCAGATAAAAATCGATTTTCTGTGCCGCGATTCGATTCTTGCCGCGCCGCTCTGTTTAGATTTAGCTTTGTTTATGGATTTAGCGCACAGGGCGAAGATGAAAGGCATTCAAGAGTGGCTGTCGTTCTATTTCAAAGCGCCGCAAACCGCGCCGGAACTCTATCCCGAACACGATATTTTTATTCAATTGATGAAATTGAAAAACACGCTCCGACATCTTCAAGGCGAAGATTTAATCACGCATTTAGGTTTGGAATACTACGACTGATTTAATGGAAAACGGAAAATGGAAAACGGAAAATTAAAACGGCTCTTAAATTTTCCGTTTTCCATTTTCCGTTTTCCATTATTTTGGCGGATTGACGTGAAAGGTGCAGAAATCTTTCGGCTCTTTGCCTTCTTTGAAACTTTGCGGCTGCTTGTTCGGGCAATTCATCGTCGCGCGCATACCGGTCAGAGGGCAAACCATCACGGTTACGGTGCGCTCGAACTCCGGTTCGGCGTCTTTAGTTTGCTCGGAGGATTGCGGCGGCGGTCGGTTGCCGTGTTGATTTTCCTCCAGCGCGTTCTGCCAGCTTGTGAAGGGCGTCTGCGTCGGGTTCGGCGTAGCTTGAACCGTTCCCGACAGATTTTCTTCGCTCGATGTTTCTTCGCCCGTCGGGGCTAACATTTTATTCGGCATCGTGCCGCTAATAAACAACTCGATGCGGCGAAACTCGGGCAGAATGTCGGTTACGAAAATATTCGGCGCGTCTTCCGCATTTAGCGCGGCGTCATCGGTTTGAAGTTGAGAATTCGCATTCGCTTTATTTTTCAAAGCCGTTTGCTGCGCGGCGACGGTATCGGCTTCGGCGTTGGATAATTCACGAATGAGCGCGCCGTTGCGCGTGTCGATTTCCGCTTTGCGCACCGAGTCGGGCATTTGCCAGTCGCCATTCCAATCGGGATGCTTGCTTAACGCCGCGCGCATAAAATCCGCCCAAATCGGCATTGCCGACTCCGAGCCTTTCATTCCCAAATCGTCGCCGTCGTCAAATCCGACATAGACAACGCAGACCAAATCCGGCGTAAAACCGGCAAACCAGCCGTCGCGCGAAGTTCCCGTTTTACCAGCAAATCCGGTTTTTCCGGCGACGTTTTTAAAGCCCCAAGCGCGCGCGTCAACCGCCGTTCCTTTGTTGATAACGTCCTTCATCATATCGTCCATAATGTATGCGACATCAGGACGAATGACGTTTTTCTTTTCTGCTGTCGGCGCGACGACAGTTCGCCCGTCGCCCGTCGTTACGCGGCTGATGGCAAGCGGCGAAACTCTGTCGCCCAAGTTCGCAAACATCGTGTAAGCGCCAGCCATTTGCAGCGGCGTAACTTCGCTTGTTCCCAAAGCCATCGACGGATAAGCTTTTTCGACTTTCGGGAGTCCGGCTTTATTCGCCAGATTCATCACGCGCCCGATGTTTAATTCCATTCCCAAATCAACCGTAATGACGTTTTTGCTTTTATACAAAGCCTCGCGCAAAGTTAATTCTTTATTTGAAAACGTGTCGCCGTAATTGTTCGGCGAATAAGTATCGTTGCCGAAGGTGAAAACTTTTTTCTCGTCTTTGAAAATCGTCGCGGCGGTAAAAACGCGCGAGTTTGTTTCATACGCCGAATTTATCGCCGTCGCATAAACGAACGGTTTGAAGACCGAACCGGGCTGACGCTGGGCGTCGGTTGCACGGTTAAATTGATTTTCCAGATAATTGCGCCCGCCGACCATCGCCACGATTTCGCCGGTTTTCGGTTTTATCGCAACAAGCGCGGCGTTTAGATTTCCTTTCTGCTTTTTCGGAAAATATTTATCCAATCTTTCTAATCTTTTGTTGACGATTTCATACGCCGCCTTCTGCAAATCCGGGTCAATCGTCGTATAAACGCGCAAGTGCTGTAAGGCTTCAGGGTCGTTTATCAGCTTCGGCAATTCTTCGGTCGCGTATTGCGAAAAATACGGCAAGCCCTGAAGTTCTTTCGTAGGCGAAACCTGATGCAGTTCGAGCGGCGTCCGCTTTGCTTCGTCGTGCTGCTGCGCCGAAATTTCTCCGGTTTCGAGCATCGAATCTAAAACCTGATTGCGGCGCTCTGTAACTTTTTCGAGATTTTTGCGCGCGTTGTAACGATTCGGACTTCGGATAATTCCGGCAATAAACGCCGCTTCCGGCAAATCAAGCGCCGAAACGTCTTTGCCGAAATAAGCGTTCGCCGCTTCGCCGACGCCGTAAATGCTCAAGCCGTTCTGCTGTCCGAGGTAAATCTGGTTGGCGTAGAGCGTGAAAATTTCCTGCTTGCTCAAGCGCGTTTCCAAAATAAAGGACATATACGCTTCTTTTAATTTGCGCTCAAGCGTCGGCACATTCGAGAGAAGCAGATTTTTGACTAATTGCTGCGTGATTGAAGAACCGCCCTGACGGGCAATCGGCGAATTTTCGTCGCCCTCGTAACGACGCCACAGAGCGCGCCCGATGCCGCGAAAATTAACGCCGTAATGCTCGAAAAACGCGCGGTCTTCGGTTACGGTAATGGCGCGAATCAAATTCTGCGGCAAATCGCTGAACGCGACTGCTTTGCGCCGCCCGCCGTTGCCTTCCGCCGCGATTGAGCTTAAAATTTTCGGCTCGAGCGCGGCGCGTTCGATGTTTTTGTCCGCGCCTTCGTCCGTTATTGAAGCAACGGATTTTCCGTCCTTTTTAAATTTTACGACGAGATTTGAAAACGCCTTTTTCCCGTCAATCGTCGCCGTCTCGCCCGGCTCTATTTCAATCGCGTTTTCCTTGATTTCATAACGGCTTCGCGCCGCTTCCGCCTGCTGGTTTTTCTCGATGTAACCGGCGGATTTCAAATAATCGGTCAAATCTTCCAACGATATTTTCTCGCCCGCTTCCAGAGTTTTCGGCGCGGAATAAATGCCCGCCGAGCGCGTGAAAACTTCGCCGCGCAGCAGCAAATCAACACGGTCGGAATACTCGAACCAGAAATAAGTTAAAATCAAACACGCACCGAGAATAAAAATCGAAGCAAGCGAAAGTGAAATCGGGTTGAAAAAAAATCGCAAGATGCGGCGAAATAAAGTCGGCGGCGGCTGTTTGAAAGTTTTCGTGCGAGTGTTCGCGCGCCAGCTTTTCGGCGGCATCTTTGATTTTTTGCTGGCTACACGGATTTCGTTCGGCATTTATGGTTTGCGGTAAAACGTTTCGGGCGAGATTTTCGGTTTCGGCGTCTTCTCTTGTAAAATTTTATAAGTTTTCGGCGCTCGTTGTCCATCTAATTCTTTCGCCGCCGAAACAATTTAAATTTTAATATTTAAAAACTTTTATGAACATTCTAGTAACCGGCGGCAGCGGTTTCTTGGGAACGCACGTGCGCGAATACTTTGGCGCGGACGATTTTTCGCGCCGCTCGAATTTAGACGTTTTGAATTTGCAGGACGCGCAAACAGTCGAAGATTACAACGTCGTCATCCATCTCGCCGCCGCGCTCGACAAATCGCCGGAAAAGGCGGAGCAGGTTTTTTTAACGAATGTCGAAGGCACGGTAAATCTGCTGCGCTCGATGCCGGAAAATTCCGTTTTTATCTTCGCTTCGACAAAAGACGTTTATGGGAGATTTGCCGACAATTACCGCGAAGTTCCCGAAAATTGCCCGACGCTTTACAACGGTCAGACGGCGCTCGAATGGTCAAAGCTGATTGCCGAACGCTACGTCGAATTTTACGCCCGCGCCCGCAATTTTCGCTCGTGCATTTTCCGCCTTTCAACCGTTTATGCGCCGACGAGCGAAGGCAATCAACCGAATTTTGTAACGCATTACAGCGAGGCGATAAACAACGGCGAACCGCTTCGGCTTCCGGCAAACGGCGCGCCGCGCAGAGATTTGCTCGCCGTCGAAGACTTCGCCGCCGCCTGCGACGCCTTCATCGATTCGGTCATCCGGCACGGACTTTACAACCTCGGCGGCGGAGCGCGAAACGCCGTTTCGTTAAAAGATTTAGTTGTAAAAATGGAAGAAATCTCCGGCTGCCAAGCCGTCATCGACGAAGAAAATCCTACTCATGCGCCAGTTCCGATGAACTACGTTTCAGATTTAACGCTCGTCCGGCAAGAACTCGACTGGCAACCGGAAATCAGTTTAGACGAAGGACTGAAAAAACTTTTTTAACGGTGAGCGGTTAGTGGTGAACGGTTAGTGAAAGACAATTCATTAACTAACCACTAACCACTCCCCGCTCACCGTTATTTAAGGTGCGAGAAGCGTAAATGGATAAACCGGAAAATTTCGGACGACGCCGAAGACGACCGAGATTATAAGAAAACTCCAAATCAAATTCGGGCGAAAAATGTTGAACGCCGGAGCGCGCCCGCGCGCGGCAATCGAGAGAAGCGCGACGAAAAAATAAGCGAAAACGAAAAGATAAACCGGCAGAAGCGCGTTAAAATGAAGCGCCGCCAAAACGTCGCCGCTCGAGAAAAGCGCGTGAAATCCGCGCGTCAAACCGCAGCCCGGACAATTGAAACCCGTCAGCGCGTGAAGCGGGCAAGCGGGAAAGAATTCAGCCGAAACCGGATTAAAACGAGCGACGACAAACGCGCCCGCAAGTGCCGCAACTGTGCCTGCGCCTGCAAAGACGCGCCCGGCGATCGATGAAACAGATTTTTCCATTTCTTGGAATTTACTTGGGCAAATCGGGCGAAATCGTTTGAAGCGTTTCGACTACCAATCCGACGAAACGAAGTTTTGTTTGGTTGTCGTTCAAATCGGGTGTGTCGGCGAATTTAACGAGTTCCTTAAATTTGTCCAAAACGTCAGGCGGCGTGTCAGCCGGAGCGGTGAAAATCAAATTTCTCATTTTCAGAAGATTGGTTTTAACCGCAGTTTCGTCAAGCGTTTTGTCGGCTCTGAGTCCGGCGCTGCGAACCTCCCGCATCATCGTGGCGAACGCTTTGCCGAATTGAAATTGCCACGCGTCCGCGCCGCTTAATTTATTTTCGAGCGCGGCACTTACCTTTTCAACGATTTCCGAACGCTTTTGCTTAGTCGTCGCTTTGGTAACGAACGCGAGCGGCATAAGCTCATTGGCAATCTGCGGGAGAGCGCGCAAATCTTCCTGCCCAATCTCTTTCCATTCGCCGTCCGGCATCAAATCTAAAATTGTCAGATAAGCCGCCAAACCCATTATTTCCAATTTCTTTTCGTTGCTCGATTCGGTTTTCGGCGGAATGAAATTATAAACAATTACGCCCGTAACTTTGACGGCTTGACCGGAAAGCGTCGTCGGGCTGAATCTGCTGGCGCGCGCCGCCTGTTCAGACGCCTGTCTCAAAAGCGGATGACCCGAGATAGCGGCGGCGGAAACCACGTTTCCTTCTTCGTCAATCGTAACGCGGACGTTAACCGCGCCACTGGCGCGAACCGCTTTCGCCGCCGCCGGAAATTCCGGTTTCGCCAAACTAATTGCTTTGCCATTCAATACTGCGCCGTCCGCGATTTGAATTGCCGGTGAAGCGGGCGGCGGCGGCGGCGTTTGTGCGAAAGCTATTGAAACATTGAATAAAACGACGGAAACGACGAGAAAAATTTGTTTTTTCATAATTAATTCGGAAATTTGTAAAAATCAAGATACGCAATTTTAGAATTTATTCGCGCAAAGGTAAAGATTTCTACCGGCGAAACCTTAAACCGGAAACTTAACAGCTAATCAACCATCTGCATAAAAAGCGCGTCCGTTGCGATTTTGCGATTTAAATTAACGGTGAAGTTGGCGCGCATCGTTTCGATTTCGGCGAGCCACGCCGCCAGCCGTTTCGCGTCGCCGCGCACGGCGAATTTGTTTAAATCGTTTCGGATGTCGGCGTTGACGATTTCCGTTTTTCCGAGCCGCAGCGTCCAAACATCGTGAATCAAAGTTTCGAGAATTTCGAGCGTCCGGTCGTAATCGTCCTTATTTTTCGCGTCGTTCATTTCTTCCGCCGCGCGAAGAAGTGCCGAGCGGTCAGATTTTACGAGCAAGCTGCTTAAAACTTTCAGCATCGCATCGCGCGCCGCGCGGAATTTGTCCAAATCGGTTTCGAGCGCGCGTCCGATACTTCCATTCGATATTGCGGCGAGAAGCGAAGCATCGTCGGGTGAAAAGTGTTTTACGCGCAACAGGTAGTTTTCGATTTCTTCGGGCGCAAGCGGCGCGAAACGCAGAATCTGACAGCGTGAAAGTATCGTTGGTAGTAGCGCGTCGGGGCGCGAGGCGACGAGAAAAATATACGCGCCGTCGGGCGGCTCTTCCAGCGTTTTGAGTAGCGCGTTGGCGGCGTTGTCTTTGGCGGCGCTCAATTTTTCCGCTTCATCGATGATAAAAAATCGCGCTTTCGCTTCAAACGGTCGAAAATTCGCCTCGCGTTCAAGACTGCGAACGGCGTCAACCAGAATGTTGTTTTTAAACGGCACGACCGCGCCGATGTCGGGATGATCGCTGAAGATGACGCGCTCGTAATCATCCTTTTGGTCGGACTTTGGAAAATCCAATCGCGCGGCGCGTTTGCACGCCGCGCAAAGGTCGCACGCCTCGAAATTCTGCGGATTTTGACAGACGAACGCTTTTGCAATTTCAAGCGCAAACTGCCGCTTGCCGACGCCCGCCGCGCCCGCCAGCAAAAGCGAATGCGGAACGCGCCGCGCCTTAAGCATCCGCCGCAAAATTTCCTTGACCGGCGCGTTGCCGATGAGTTTGTCGAACATAAAAAAATTCAAAAGCGAGAAAAGCGCAGACCTTTGCTTATCGGCGATTATTTTTTATCAATCAATTCGCCGATTTCCCTTTGCAAAATTTCCCTTTCGACCAGCAATCTCAAAAAGAGCGCTCGCTGACGAAACAAAATCCACATTGCTTTGAGCCAAACGCGCATATCAACTAAAGTTTCAAAACTTCTGAGCGCCACATAACCGCACAAAATCGTCGTCGGTATCGAAAGAAGCGCCGCTTGCCAGCCGAAAAAATAAAGTATGATTGCAGCGACAACGAGCCACGTCGTCGGCATAAAAACAATCG
>JAABUN010002452.1_pt1 | contig 32962 bp, 36 predicted proteins | sample 5559311 | NCBI WGS metagenome assembly JAABUN01 (sample SAMN10711877, study PRJNA513370) | rock metagenome | isolation source: Antarctica rocks | place: Antarctica: Victoria Land, Siegfried Peak sud | reverse complement strand
CTCCATTGTCAATATTGATGGTGATTTATCGTGATAGAGGCCGTATTCTCACTTTACTACAACGCCAGATCAACGCTCAGGAAGAGCGCCACCCCCTGAAACACTGACCGTCATTGACGAACTTCCTCATGTTAAGAGCCTCTGTGCAATGGACGAGGTAATCCAACAATGTCGACGGTTTCAAAACACTAGAATGGTGGTTCCATCGTGTTTGTCATGGTTCCAAACTTCTCTTGCTCTGCGCTCTGAAAAGCTAACGGTGTTGTTTGTACCATGAGCGCTAATACAGGCCAGACGCTCTCACAAAGTCCTCCTTATCTACCCAGTAGTTCCATCAGCACCTTTCGTTTGCACATGTTTGGAGCGCTGATCAACTTACCATTAGCCTCAAGGAAAGTCAACGCAATTTTGTACTGGTTCTTCGCAACCTTCTGCTCGGCTTTCTCCACTCTCTTCGCAGTCATCGTCCTGCTATCGACAGCGATACCCCTCTGCACAAGCACATATCTCACCTCAAGCGTATTGCACTCACTAGCTATCGCATTATCGGTTAGGGTGGCAGTCATCCAGCGCTCTTTGACTTCCCCCTCAAACCGTACCGCCAGTTGAGTTTTCGGTTTCCCCTCATTGGAATCCTTCTCCCATAGTTGCACATAAACTTTCTGGAACGTATCTCTCTTATCTACGAACGTTTTAACTTCGATGATGACCACTTTGGCAACGGGCCGGAGGTACTTGAGCCGCCAGCCTGTGAGGCTATAGGCAAATCTTATCAGGTCATGATCGCAGCCAAGCTCGACTTTAGCGGATTTAAGGCGATCTGTTATACCGCCGAATTCAGGCAGGGGGTCATTTGGTTCTGGCTTGTAGATCAAGCTTGGCTGCGTCGAAATGTAATGGGGACAATGAACCTTTGAAAACTCAATAATGCTCGGGACATCATTCTTTGTCTGTATGATCCAATCAAGGTCTCTGTAAGCGTGATAAAATTCTGTCATGTAAGGGCCCTTTGCGCTTTTCCGAGTCAGCACGAGTCCGTGATATTGGCTGCCAGGCTCGTCGGCGTCAAATAAACGATAAATCCTCGCGTCTTGGAAGGCCGATGATATGTTCAAGCTCATACTGACTTGTGCAGGCGTGTCTGTGAGGTACAAGAGGCACTCTTGGAACTTGAGAGCCTCGCCGTTGGATCTGAAGTGCAGATCGATCTTCCGATTCGGGTCTTCTGGCTTGTATACATATGAATAACGAATTTCGCAGTTGACAGGCTTGCTAGTGTTTAGCTGCCCACAATCCGACCATTGGACCGAGACTTTCAGTCCGTCTACCAATATTCTCACTTGGTCTAAGGGTAGCCAGTGGGAGGCGCACATCGGTTCTGTACTGTCTGGTGCAGAGTGTACGACAAGTCGGCGGGTTGTCTTCCAATACTTGTCATGCACTGCTTCGTAGACAGTGAGCCCACATGCCGACGTCATGCTTGATTTTATGTTAGCGACAACTCGACCTGTGCGGTACTTCTCTGGGCTTGAGTCACAGTACGCTGCAATAGGGGCTTGGAAGATGGCAATTTCTTCAGGGTAGGGCATCCTCTCTTTCGTAGCCGCGAAGAACAATTGTGGTCGAGCAAAGAAATCTTGAAGGTCCTGTGGGTTCAAAAATTTGACCTCAGTGATCTGGGTCGGAAAGTCGATCGCAAGTGGCAAAAGCCCATCTCCCTGATCGAGGATTTCGAGATCTTTCGCCATCATCTTCCGCGATAGGTTTACAGTTCCTCGATGATTGCACAAAGTTATGAGCAAGTCGCTTTCATCAGCTGTAGTCCATAGCAGAAGCATGTATGGTGCGCTTGAAGACTTCGATCGTTCTGCTCTGGTCCCAAGTTGTGCGTTGACAAAGGTCCGATACATGACCTTCTCTGTGTCGGCTCCAGCATTATCTTGATCAATTTCAAACCAGCGTTCGGCTGCTACTGGATCATCAATGGCAGCTGGGACGTTCTCTACCAACTCGATTGTCTGCTCGAATCCCTCTATTAAACCCAAATCATGCTTATGCACCATATCGTCTTCAGAGCATGACAATCCTGATTCCACTTCACGATGATTGCGGAGATCTCTGTCAAGTGAGACTGCCAAGACTTTGATGATCCGTCTCCTGTTGGTGTAGCTAAGGTCCTCCTCGTTTGCTTTGGCAAGTATAACCTCCTCAAGGATCCATGAACTTTTGAGCAGATCTGTGTAGGCTTGTTCGGCTGATATGGTGACGTCCCAGCCGTCCTGGTATAGCGTTGCATCGATTCTTCGCCGTTGGAGGATGGTCACGGCCATTGACCTGCAAACAATGCGCGATTTTATAAGCCACCAAGTAGCCAGTCGGAGCCAAGATGCTGTGGAAGTCTCGTTCTTTAAAGATTCGTAGCTTTGCCTGAGAGCCACTTGTATCCCTGGGTTTGCCTTGTGTTTCTCTCGGTCCAAGCATAGATTCAGTGGCTGTTTCGTTCTGCTTGGCGACGAGCTGGTCGACTGATCTAACCTTGGCGATTGCAGTGGCGTGTCTACTGGTAATTAGCGGCAATCATCCCGAAAGACCCTACCGTCCTTACTCGTTTCAACCTGAGCCATCTGTGCCTTTTCGAATTCTGCTGCATGGCAAGAGCATATGCTCGGAATCGTTGAGACACTCAATGAGCTAGAAGTTGTCGAGGACTGCGATGGATCGTCTTGGCTGATGGATCCTGGAATGCTGAATGTTCGCTTCCAATTCCTGGGTGCTAGAGGCGATATACTGTCGGGAGGATTGTGTAGTGTCGTCCCAGTGCCTGCGGTTGATGCTGTTCTTATCCTTCTGACGGCTTGGAACCTGCCTTGATGGGTGTTGTAGCGCCCTGGAGGGCGCTCATCCACCGACTGGGTGTCCCGGAGGCTAAGGTCTTCGTCCTGCTTTGCGGCCTCACTAAGTCGCTTTCTAACCGTATCATTAGCGAGATTGCAATACTGATAGGATGGAAGAATTCCTTGCCTGCCATCTACCGTCAGAACAAGCTGGAGAGTTTGCTGATGTTGATTAAATTGGTTGCGAAACTCGGTGATCGCGCTTTGTTCCGACTAAGTGTTCCCATAACAAGATCAGCACCATCGCTCAGGGGATATCTATCATACTAGCGGATGGCCCAGAGATTCGTCTTGCTCTTCGTATTTGTAGAAATCTGGTAGTGCCATGGCGATGGGGAGAAAGGCACCGAGACTTCACCTACAGCAAATTTGAAGCGTACAAACCATGCGCCACGATCGCTCCAAGCTATCGCAGAGTGATCGTCGTTAGCGTATGAGCGATCCAGCGAATGTGTGGCATTTGGTACCTAGTTTCTCATACTTCGCCGTCAAGTCTCGAAGTCCGCGGAGAGTATCGAAGCATCTGCGTAGCACATCCTGGATGTTCGTGCCGTGTATTGAGCCTGTATCGCGATTTACCTGACCATGGACCTGATACAGTATGCTTTTAAATATCTGCAGGTCCCGCGATAGTTCTCCAAAATGCTCTGGCGCATCGCGGGCGACAAGATAGAACTTCGAGTAAACGGAGTAGGCTAGCTGGGTGAGAGCCATGGTGTCGCCAACAATAGAGTAACTCATATTGCTAAATTTGTCCAATGAGTGCAGCAGGCTTTGGCAACGTCCAGATCCTCACACCAAAGCGATGGCTTGATGGCTGATGGAGGATTATGTACAGGAGTTAGGTATCACTAGCACAAGTAGATGCAACATCCGAGGACAAGCCGCGTCATATGCCAGGTAGCCTTCTGCAGCCGGCTTCCAGACCATACTTGATAGCTATCTTTCCCACGGTCGCAAAGCTGTGGCAGCCTTGTGATTGATGATATCCTGTGCCGTTGCCAAAAGTACACCAGGCACAGTGTGCAGCGAAGTGTGTAAAGAAGTTCCGACTTTCCGTGGCCCGTATCTCATGTTCTTCAGCTCATGCACGCAGAGCGGCGGGGCTGCACTCTAGCAGCCCTTCATTTCGTTAGCGAGTATGCAAGACGATATGCATCCCGAAGGAGGTGGAGGTTAGTGAGGCTTACGTGAAATACGTGTGGTAATATTGTAGCCTTGCGCGATGTTCCGCAGCCTGATGAAGCTGAGAGTCTTCCAAGTCAGCCTTGCAGCACTCGGCAATATGTCATAAGTAGATATAAGCAGCCTTCCCCTCGGGGGACAAGATCTTGTTTCGAATGACAGTCGAACTGAAATTTTGAGCTCCTATCCGCCACATAATTGATCAATGTGATACTGCGTTCTACGACCTCTCAGTCTCAATCTATAGCCATGGGCCGCCTCAAAGAAAATCAATACGAAGATGCCAACGAGTTTACCGACTACAAGAACGCAGACAGTGGTACCGCAAATGTTGACAGCAAGCTGATCAATCCCTTTAGAGGGATGCGACCTGAGCAAATGGAGAATCTGATAGAATCTTTCATGGAGAAAACAAAGATCGAAGATATTTACTCAGGCTTGATACGAAAGGGTGCATATCTAGCGCAGGACAAGGAGGCCTTCATGCATCCTCGGAACGATAACCTTCAGCTCAATCCCGAGGAGCAAAGCGCGCTCGAGCGAGAAGATCCTCGGACAGGCAATAAATGGGACCAACCATGGATTATGTACGCACTTGTGGGCTGTTGCTCCCTTGGGGCTGCTGTCCAAGGTTGGGACGAGACCGCTGTGAACGGAGCCCAGATCTTCTACCAGCACGCTTTCGGTATCAATTCTTCGACAGGTAGGCGTGATCCTGGGATCAGAGGTCTTGTCAACGCCGCCCCATATCTTTGTTGCGCCGTGCTGGGTTGCTGGCTCACGGCACCACTGAACAGTCTTTTGGGGAGGCGAGGTACCATTTTTGTCACCTGCATTCTCTCAAGTGCAGCATGCATTGGGCAGGCATTTGCCCAGACCTGGTGGCAATTGTTCATCGCCAGGTTTTGCCTGGGTTTGGGCATCGGACCCAAAAGTGCAACCATTCCGATTTACTCTGCCGAGTGTGTACCAGCCAATATTCGTGGTGCTCTTGTCATGATGTGGCAGGTGGGTACTTTTTTTTTGAGAATATTCCGAGCCAAAATTCTGCTAATATACGTGATTAGATGTGGACAGCTTTCGGGATCATGTTGGGTTATATCGCTGGCGTCCTATTCCGCAATGTCCTTCGAGGAGATACACCCAGCTGCACTCATAATGACCCACCAGCACTATCGCCATCACCAGCGCAGTTGCGAAGCATTGAGTGTAGCCTGAATTGGAGACTCATGTTAGCAAGCCCAATGGTATTGCCGCTCATCGCCGCAGCATATGTTTTCACACTTCCCGAGTCACCGCGCTGGCTGCTTCTTAAGGCTCGTCAGGGAAAGCCTGGCTATTACGCCAAAGCCTTCCGGTCCCTCTGCAGTCTGCGGCATTCTAAGCTCCAAGCAGCACGTGATCTATTTCTCATCCACTTTCTTCTTGACGGTGAAGAAGACATCAAGAAAGGGCGCAACCGTTTCTTCGAGCTGTGGACCGTAGATCGCAATCGCAGAGCTCTCATTGCCAGCCTGACCCTCATGCTATTACAACAATGGTGCGGGGTAAATGTTATGGCCTTCTACAGCTCGGAAATTCTGGCACCAGTACTTGGTGATAAAAATGCTCTGTTGGGTTCGATGGGTTTTGGAATACTCAACTTTGTCTTTGCGTTACCGGCAGTTTACACAATCGACACTTTTGGGAGGCGAAATCTGCTTTTGTGCACCTTTCCATTCCTAGCCATTTTCCAATTCTTCAATAGCATGGGATCACTCGTGCATAAAGGTCGGACTCAAACAACTCTATTGATGACGGGGATGTATCTCTTCAGCGTTTCTTACAGTCCAGGGGAGGGTCCCGTGCCCTTCGTATACTCTGCCGAGTCTATGCCCCTCTATGTCAGAGATCTCGGGATGTCGATGGCAACTGCGACTTTGTGGTTCTTTAACTTCGTCCTCGCTATAACGTGGCCGAGTTTTGAGGTTGCTTTCACAAAAGCAGGCGCCTTTGGCTATTATGCAGCATGGTGTGTCGTCGGCTGGTTCATGATCTTGTTCTTGGTATACGAGACCAAAGACTTGACCCTCGAGCAACTGGACGCACGGTTTAGTATACCCACCAAAACACACGCGAAATGGGCTCTTCATGAAGTTCGATGGGTTATTAGATACTATCTCTTCAGGCGGAAAACAGCTCACAGGCCAGTCCTGAGTATCTGGTCTCGAAGTGATGGTGACGTGGACATGCATGCTCTCCCTCAACGGAAGCTATCGATGGAATTCAACCAACATGAAATTGAGAAGACCGAGGCATGATCGTGTGGGGCAAGGCGCTTGGGACGGATAAGCAAAGTGGTCGAAGCGCGAAAACATCGTTGGCTGGTTTCGATTTGGTTTGGTGGGCGGACAGGAGCGCATCATTGAGTGACAGGCCGTCCCGCTTCCAACAATGTATTTGACCCGATGACTTCCAGAGAAAGAGCTTCATAAGATAGGAGCTATTCGTGAAGATGAAGCCGAAAAGCATTGTGTTTTATTCTTGTGCAGTCTCTTATGCATTTGCGGCGACGAAGCATGCAATAATTGAATGTCTAGAGGTGGATTCGACCGCGACGTACAGCTAAGCCTCTCATATTGTCTTTCCAGATCCTGTATCGTGGGCAGGGTCTTGCAACAAACCCAGAAAGCACGCGAGAGGATGCCAGAAGATATGAGGCCCAACAACTGCTACGACTTTGCCTCGTGTTATGAGACGTAGAAGCTGAATGCCAATTCTGTCATAGTGCGCTATGGACCAACGCGAAGAACCAATCATGTACATGGACAGGAATTGTTGGTGGCAACTTTGGGATCGACGCAGTCAACCTCGGAAAGTGAGTGATGCCCATGCAAGTAGGCGAGCTTGATGACTGCTTGCTAATCGAGACCTTCTCAATGAGCAGCTACAGTTGTAACGGACGGTACAAGGAGGCTGCTCCTGCGACCACATGAATCCTAGCTGATCGCTCCCAGATGCGGTGCTGGTTGCTCGGGCAGGGCGATTGGAAACGTATAGTGAGAACCTGATGCGAACATCATGGGTATCATGAAAGTGAAAGACTGATGGTGTGCGTGAAGCACCCAGGACTGTTTCTCCCACGACGTCTGTTCCTACTTCAACAATGCAGGTGGTGGAGCCAGGTGAGCCACATTCGCTAGCTTTCTGCTCGTTAGATAAGCCAATCAATAGTCGGTGAAGGCTAATCAAACTACCGTTGACAGCGACCCAAATTGCGGGGCAGCGTTCAAAGCTGCCGTAAAAGACACAATATTGGGCTATGCGTACGGTTGCTCGGAGACCAATCCAACAAAGCTTGTGGAGGTACCATCTGTGCAGCCGGTGTGCTTCTGATATGTATAATTCATCCACATCATCTTGAAGCGTCACCTGGAGAAATCACATGCAGAGTCTTCATATTGTGAGACAGGATTCTTGGCCAACAGGAAACGGTGGCGCTGCTGCAAGCCTGGCTCGCCTGGGTGGTTCTTTATTGCTTGGCCAGCAGTTACAGGAAAAGGGGGGCGGCGTTCGTGATATAAGGTGCCCGACTCAATTCTACGAAACACAAGACAGAGAATTTGTATACTCCCCTTTGTTTTTTGGCGATATTCTAGGTCCGGGTTAATGTTGATCCGGAAGTGCCCATTTAATTCGGGGTTCCAATTGGTGATGAAGAAGGAACACCCGTCGCTTGTACCCCATTCCATCTGCCCCCTCCAGGTTGGAGCAGCTGGCATGATTTGTACCCCCACGCTCAGAAAGCTCAAGGAAAGGCCGGTCGAGCAAGCGACATCAGAAATCTAAGCTGGCCTCTGGAATGGCGCCGTGAGCAACTACTTGATGGATGGGAAATACGTCGAGTAAAAGATGGACTGCAAATCCAGATCCAGCCAGGCAGCATAGAACTAGTCGGCTTTTGGCAGCCCCGGAGTAAGATGTTGGTCTTGCTTGTGGATGAGATGCTGGGAGCGCAAGGGTAGCGGGGACTGCAATGGGGGACGACAAGTGAGGCGTTGTTCGATGGAAGGGCGAGGAATCGCAATGGAAGTACACGTCCTTGGTAATCTGCTGTCTTGAATCCTATCGTACACTCTGTGGGAATACCCGAGGATCTACCATGTACAGTCTCCTCCTCTGAAGTGATGCCGGTTCAAAGCATAGCAAGGACGATCTGGGAAAGGCGGCACTTAATCGAAGAGCCAGCGCCTACAGTTCCTTTTGGATATATCTGCGAATGGCAGCATAAGTCCAAGATTCGTACAGCGACCTCTTAGGTCGAGACACGATAATTAAATCCATCTTGATAGCGTAGTCTAAATTCTAATTCGCACATCGCCTGAAAGTCCTTCCCCACTCCCTGCTCTTCAATATTCGATATGGCTTCCTCGCTTTTTCGATGTCGGCGCGTAGTGCTTTGAGTGGGCCTCTCGATTGACTACAAAAGTTGTGATTAGCTCTAAATTTTCATGGACTCAGTAGCTATCTAGATTTACTCCGAGCCACAACTCCAAAGCAAGGACGGGCGGGAGAGTACAGAAGTTCTCGGATGTGCGACGCAAATAGGGCCCTTGAGAGCCATGTTCGCGAGAAAGGCCTGTCAACGCATCACAAGGCGAAACACTGCTGGATTTAGGCTGCAAGGATTAAGGGCGTGTGTGGGGTGGCGAGGCACGACTTGAGAGGACAATACAGTAGGGTAACTGAGTCCTTAGCGTAAGGCAACCCGAGCTACATCCTGGACTTGAGAGGCAGTGCATTGGCAACCCGAAGGACGTAGCCCACTTTCGGTTCCATCGCTTTTGTGATCGCCATTGCCTGCAGGATTGTGCCCGCTTTGACGAGGTCGTCCTCGGCCAGCCACCCTTGTTGTCATTCTAACCGAGAATCTTGAGCGGGTCTGGGGAGAACCTGTCCAAATTGCCCGAGGCGGCCCAGACGACTCTCGTGCTGGTCAGTGGCTGCGGCATCGTGGGATCGTCCACATAGCCTTGTATGACTGGACCGTGGCGCCGGTCTCATTCCAGACAGCGCCGAATTCCTCGCACTCGAAGTGTTGACATTGAGACACATGCGTTGTGTGAACAGAAGATCCCACATAGAATAGCTCCCCACCACTTTTATGTGCTTCGCCGGTATATTGAAGGACCTGCAGTGTCACATATATCAGCGACTTGGCAAGATTTACTCAGACGGGCTTCCCCGCCAACGTGGAACTCCGAGCTTCGCTGCTGGATCCGGGTTTCGACTTAGGATTGTCTTGGCATCCAGGCACAGCCGAGGCTGGACGCGTGCCTACCTAGGTTCTCCAAGTATTCCGCTGGATGCTATCATTGATCACCATGTATCAGATCAGTCGACCATGGTTATGTGGAATTGCATGTCGCAGATCAGCCAGCAGTGACTGAAGTATGAGATGCTCCTTCCGCTTCGCCCTCAGCGGCTTTGTGCTGCTAATAATCCCTCTCCTGATATTGAAGAGTCGTCTACAAGACTTGTGGAATCAGTATAATGTAGCCTCGTACATTAGCCAATCGTGGAGATATCCCTCTCAGTATGGCACTGTGGTGAACAATTCTGTCGAGCCCAGCGATAAAGTCATAATTATGGCGAAGCTGGAGAAGGAGAATACCGACTGGGTGACGGAGCACCTCTCCGAGTACGTTCTATCTGGACTCAATTGGTATATCTACTGATGATAAACGCAGCTGGCAAGCCGCAATTTTCACCGTCAATCCTACGACAAACACCACCTCCCTCACAACCCCTATGAACAAAGGCCATGAAGCCATGGCCTACCTCTCCTACATAATAGACAACTATAACACCCTACCTTCTACCCTTGCCTTGATCCACTCTCACCGTAATGGTTTCCTCACTGGCTGGCATACCGACACGCCACTCCACGATAACGTCGACGCTTTACGCAAGCTGCAGCTAGCGTTCGTCCAGGAAAATGGCTATGTCAATCTGCGATGCAATTGGAATCCCGGATGCCGGGAGGCGCATAGAGACAATGCCCATGTCACACCTGACGTGTGGAAAGACATTTTTGATGGGACTACAACGGATATGAATCAATTTCCTATCAAAGTAGGCGCTGCGTGTTGTGCGCAATTCGCTGTCTCGAAGGATCAGGTCAGGAAGAGACCGCTAAGCGATTATCGACATTTCAGGAACTGGATTGTAGATACCGAGAAAAGTGATGCGAAGAGCGGGCGAGTCATGGAGTTCCTTTGGCATGTTATTTTCGGCAAGGATGGTGTGTAGTGAGTCTTCCCCTTCCTTTTCGGAAGCAAAACATTTGGGCAAAGCCAAAGAAGGCAGTGTGTTGACACGATTACTGCAGTTGTCCAGTAGAGGAGAGATGCTACTGCGATGTCTACGGACAATGCTAGCATCCTTCATATGAGCAATTACATGGACGCATCGATCATCAATCAATAGACATTACGTTTATCTCAAGACTCTAGCCCTTCACACGAATCAATTCGATGCCGGCTGACCCTCGTGATGCCATTATCCTCTGTTACCGGCAACGCCTTCTCCTCATCACTCGTAAAGACTTCGTCAGACCAGACACAAGGACCGAGCTCTGACTTATCAATAGATTTGAATTGGTGCCGCCGCTCGTCAAGCTCGACGTAAGCGTCAGTATGGCCTCGTTGAGACTGTTGATGTTGTGCCCTCAAGCTCCCGACATGGCCATTCTGTTCGGCCGAAGCATAAATATCGTTGGATTTCTCATGTCCACTAGACCGTCCCCCTGAGCTGAAAGCTGTCGTGATCTTTGGAATGAAGTGGCGAAAGAATTGTGGCAACGTCGGCATACAGCCGCAGATGATACCGCTGCTGATCTCTCCGAGTCTGCAATCACAGTAAGCCTATGTTTGTTAGATAATGCATCGTCGAATGCGCAAACTTACGCCCAGAGACCCTCGGGCAGGAGCCCCCATGTTACGTCGTGAACGCCCACAACTTGGACGCTTGTCACAATGCGCATAACACTGGATATGCAAGCACTACCCGCGGTCAGCAAGTCACCCAAGCTCTATCCTAGAACGAGTCAAACATACAATAAAGCCGTGGCGAAAACCGCGCTCATTCCGACCTTATGCCTCAAGCCCATCTGCAGCTTCCAAACACAGATGATGGGAAGCAATAGCAGCACCAGATCCGAGGTGGCATTTATCACACTCGTGATAATGTTGACGGCATCAATGTTGGCGCACTTCCCTGGCTACAGCGGATCCCAAAATTTGGCTCTGGGCGTACAAACAAATATTGCCACGAAGGTGATAGCTGTATAGAAGACAAAGTTGAACCAGATCATGAAGTGGCAGAGATAGTAAGTTGCGCCAGTGCGCATGGGGGCAAAGATGTGGAGCAATTGGAGCAGGATCGAGAGTTTGGTGATGAACATGACGGGCGCGTAAAGGATCTCGAGCTCATTGACAATCTGGCACCGTCAGTGACTCCAGACCGTGCCCGTACCATGGGACAATCTCACTTTGAGAAAGCCCATGACTTCGATTGCCGGGACGTTCCATTGGTGGACAAAGCCGCCATGGTGGATGACTTGATACCCAACCGAAGCATAGACGACATAGCCAACCTGAGCAACACACCCTCAGCACTGTTACCAATATTCCGTTATACTTCGACAATGCCCACCCAAGCCAATAACGACAAATCTATGCACAATCCCCCAGTCAGCGGAATGTTACCACAGCAGCGTTTCCCTAATAACCTACAGTCATCCCAACCCAGACCGGTCTTATTGATGAATCTCTTTGTGTACGTTCGTATGAGGACCAGGAGCGTCGTCACCGTTAGTGTGATCACGGTCGTGGCGACAATGAGATAGCCACGAGAGTACGGATCGACGAAGTTCGGAGTGACTCCCAAAGGAGGACGAAGCCCCGGCTTATGAGCCAATGCGTAGTTCAGCTCCGCAGGCGTCAAGACCGGGCTTGACATGTCGATCTACCGTTCGGACGGATGGCTGGCGTGCCTTTTTCGGAGACGAAGGCACAAAACGTTCCAGATGTAGAGGTTAACACCCGTCGCTGCCCTCGGTATGTACAAACAATGCCAGAGACGGAGAGAAGTGTGGAGCAAGGCATGCTAAAGTTTTCGTTTCTTCAGTCTTCATCAACGGAACCCAAGGCGCACCACCGAGCGCAAGGAATCAACCACCGGCATCCCGAAACCCTTTTAAGATCCAGCCATAGAGACTCGCATGCCATACTCTAGCTCCCAGGCTAGCCATGCAAACGACCTTCAAATCAAGCAAGCCATACCTCACTCTAATCTAAACCTAGTACTTTACCTTAAAACATGCGCTCCTATCCCACCAACCGCGGCGGAACCCCACAGAAAGCAATCGGAGGAATTTTCTTTTGTTGAAACACCAATGGTTGTATACACGGGGTACTGTGAGCATGGATTGCGTATTGGTTGGGATGTGTCATGGCTCACTGGTGGGGTGCTGCTGGGGTACCTTACATGAGATAACGGGAGTGATAGAGAAGTAAGGTAAGGTAAGGTATATGCGCTCGATGCGACCCGTTAGATAGGTAAAGTAGCGTCAGGTACGGTATCTTGATTGCGGGGTACGATCTCCAAGGAGGAACGGTGGTACCGGTGAATAGTAACACCGTCTCCAGCCACTCGATGTATTTTTCTTACACCCCGGTTCCGAACGAAGGGATATCACGACTCGTTGGGTACTCCACCCTCTGCGACTCATGCTAATCGCAACGATTCTCTATACCTCCTTCGAAACACCGTGGGGATTAGCTGCGAGGGTGGCATGCAGTCTCGTTGTCATATTTCCGATGGCTGAATTGTACAGAATACTCCAACTCGCGATGAAAGCTCGGTTTCCGTCTATTGAGAAAATATCACATCACTTGCTCGGGCTACATCATGCTCCTATCCATCCAACTCCAACATTATCACATCACTTTCATTCCTATATCCTAAGCGCTCTTCCCGAGCTTACGATTTCCGCTCAAAAAAGTCATCGATGCCCTCTATCAATTCTTCTTTCTTCTTGCCCGATACGCTCATCCCCTTACCTTGTATCCAAGTTTTCAGTTGCGCGACTGTCATCTACAACGTTGTTAGCTTCAATTATCTATCATTTAAATCACCAAGTGGGAAGATCATTACCTTCTTCAGTGTCTGCTCATCAAAAGCTTTCTTCATCTGCGCATCATCCATTCCCCCATCCGGATCGGCCGACTTGGCCTTCTTAGCCCCTCGCACCGCCAGCTCGTCTTTACCAGAAGCCGGCGCGGACCGTTTCGCCGGTACTGTAGATGAGGTCTCATTCTCCAGTCTCCAAGTGTCATATTGCTTATCAAGCTCCTGACCCCAGTTGATCGCGAGAGGTCCCACCCGCTTATCGATCTGCTTATACTTCGGTACCGTTTTATCTTCAGGCTTCTCAGGCAGATCCTCTTCCAACGCCATAGCTTGCAGTATGCGATAATGCCATTGCAGCGCCGGGTTGGGATACTTGCTGGGATCGTATCGCGCTTTCGGCAGCTGCAGTTGCTGCACAATATCTCGCATGCGATCAATAAGCGGCTCTGGGGCGCGTATCAATCTCGTCTCTGGATTCTGACGGATGTCGTCGGCGAAGGGGAGGGGGCAGAGCCACATGCCGGGCGGAACTACCTGTGCGCCGTTGTCGTTCAGCTTTTCCGCTCCGGGCAGTACGGCTGCGATGACGGGCGCTGCGTTTTTCCGGGCGACGAACCATGCCACTGCCATCTTTTGGTCTCGGAGGAGCTTCTGCTGCAGTGCTGAGAAGACGCGCGTGGAGCCTACGTAGTCGTCTTCGGAGGGGTAGATGAGTGTTGAGGGTTTGAAGTTCGCCCAGACGGGGAGCATGGAGAGTGGTTTGAAGCCGATGATTCTGATGCCTGGGTCGCCGAAGTGGCGTAGCTCCGAGACTTCTTCTGGCGTGAAGGTGATTTGCTCTCCGCCGAATTTGTAGGCTTTCCTGATCTCGACCTTTTCGACGGTGCGAGCGGTGTCGTCGGCCATTTGCGTCGTCGCGCCTGTTGCGATCTGGGGTTTCTCGCCTTCGAGCCAGATGTAGCAGCTTCGTTGGATGGCTTGGCGCTTGAAGATGATATAACCTTTTACGGAAATCTTAAAGCCGGGCCCAATTTCGAGGGGGATGGAGGAGAATAGTGCTCTTTTCGCGACGGCTTTGGAGTTGACGGACGAGAGGAGAGAGTGGAGAAGGGAAATACCATCTTGGGTGGAGGTCGGAGCTGTATTGCCTGAGATGGGTGCTGGAGCTTCGGGATCTGTAGGCATGGCATTGTATATTATGTCCTGTTTCCGTCAGTATATCTAAGGAGATTTGATACGTTTCGGCGTACATCGTAAAATTTCGAGCGATCAAATTGACGATCAGGTTTGGATATCGGGAACAGCTCAATGGTGACGCCTAGGTCATACAAGTCCTTTGCTCGCACAGCAGCGGACGATTTTAATGCTTTGTCTTTAGCATGCGGATCGTCGTCATCGGTGATTATGAACAGCCGTCTTGATAGGAAGTTTGGCGCCTTGGTGGTGAAGATTTGATTAGCGCAGAAAAGTACATTTGCCATTGACACCCTTTCTTTCGAAGATCGAAGCAGCTTCTTTGACTCTTCCTCATCTTCCGTCAGAGCCTTCAAAGCTTTGACATCTTCAGCTGCAGGAATGTCGAGATCTGTTAGTAAATAGCAGTGTGGGTAGGCCAAGCCTCCACGGGCTTGCTCTTCCGCCTGAAATCTGGTCTCCTCGGTCCCATACAGCAGTACACCCATCACATCATTTGGATTTGATATGATGCGCTGCTGCATCAGAGCATAAGCACATTTCAGAGCCGCCGAGGTGGGCGTGTCTCGCTCCTGCTTCTTCGCGTCCAGTGGTGGCGGCGCGGTGAGCATGGATGGGCTGACTTCGATGATAAAGAGAACGGCATCTTTGGCAGACTTGTATGCCTATCCGCTATGAGTTGGTCAATATTCTCATCACTCGATCGCTTGGCTTACGGTTTCGTCAATTTCCTCCTCCTCTTCATCCTCATCACCAGGAGGTTTCCACCTATCTTCTTCCGCCATAGTGGAGATAACGCCAGGAGATACTCATCACACCTCAAGATCCATCATTGGACGCTGCAGATTTTTTCAGGATTCCACACACATCTGTCCGATAGTAAAAATTTCACAAAGCATAAGCCAAGAAGTACATTAGATGCCCCGCGCGTAGAAAAAGTGGGGCATCTTAGGCAAACGCGACTAGCGCGATCCACTTTAGACGCCTTCCCACGTGACCCCTATCCTAATACTCCATTTGGCTCTCCAAATCCTTCCAACGATATCCATTTCCCAAGTCTTTCCAAAGTCTATTGTTGTTTGCAAGAGACACTTCGAGCCGCTGCCTGGTTTGGGCGTCAAGTGTGTGGCAGATGATGTGTATTCATGTCGGAGTCGTTTTGCGAAAATCGTACAACATATTGCAACTCGGATGCGAACAGTCAGTCCCCACTAAATAGCCATACAAATGTATATCACGATGTCCGTCGACCGACATGACTCTCGTACACAACGTCCGATGTTGCTAGACTGGTAAATATATACATACCACTTCGTTCTTACGTTCCTATATTTCATACTATAATGCATCGCACACATATGGCCAGGGCAAAATTAGTGCTTCCGGGGATTGTGGGAAGGGGACTATCCGTATCCAAGCTGGACGTATTGTGCAAAAGAAGTCTAAATTACAGAGGGTCATATGCTACCAACTTTCCATATCGGTCTACAGGCCTTACATTACCCATTCTCGATGCTCGACGTTTGGTTTTTTATTTAGGCGATGCAATTTCGTTGAAATTACTTTGTTCTTGAAGTCGCAGAATGAGGAGCCGATTTGCCCCAAGAATGGAGCCGCTGTGGGAAATCCCCCATTTCTGAGCATGCCAAGCCTCGCGTACTTGTGACTGGTGGTGCGAAGCAAAGATCGCATCCAAATAGGCTCAGGATGAAGAGGCTATCGATAATTATTACACCGAAATGGGAGGATCTATTAGTGGCGTACAGATCATGCATTGCTCATGGTTTTCAGGCCAAGTCATGACACGGGTGGAGACTGTTGAGGTTTGTATCCGAGACTTGGTTGCTCTGATCATGGCTGGGGTAAGGAGGTATAACCATTGTCATGTATTCGCAAAGTGAAATTTGAGGGCGCCCGTGATTGCTCATGGGGGCTACAACATGCAAAACTGTCTCTACGCCCGCGAAAAGTGTGTGCGCAAGGTTCATGAGTGAGCCCCATAAGGTTTGTCTTTCATCCAATCTAGTCAATGTGCGTACAATCATCGAGGAGTTTTCCAGATACAATTATGGTTTTTTCCAATCCTATTCAGGTACGGAGGTAAAAGTTTTCTTCTAGCGTTGTTTCTTTGACGTTGAAACCACAAAAACTCAATTAGCGCTCAATTTTACACAAAAAATGGAGTCGGATGACTCAACATGCCTGAAAAATACCCAATTAATTACGCAGAGGGGGCTGGTAAAACACAGCTTTGGCAAGGCATGCACTTGGCGTCAGTACTTAATGAGGCCCTATCCTCCCCTTTTCTGAGTACCACAGCACACACTTTCTCATCAATTATTGAAAACTTCTATCCATTACCATCAGCATTATCTCACCACGACCACTCACACCCTCTCATCTCACCAACCTCCACCACACTTCTCCCAACTCACCGAGATGTCTACCGAGATATCCACCCCGATGGACGACCCCATCATTTGCTACACGGCCTTTTACCCCCCAGCCCACTGGGAGTATATACAGGAGCAGCGTGGCGACGACTCCACCAGCGATTTTTGGGCAGGTATGACGATTGATTACCACGCCATGCTCGAGAAGGCTGCCCAAAGCTTCTCCGAGCATCTGGCCTTCGACCATCAAACTACGAAGACCAGCGAAGATTTCTGTCTGGATCCGACCAACTGCGGGCCGGACACCATGGAGATGTGGCGCACTCTCAAGGAGAGAGCTTTGGAGCGTTCTCAGAACCTCCATAGCATCGCCGAAGAAGAAGAGCCAGAGGTCGCCGCCGATGTGGAGGAAACCTCGCCAGAGGTGCCCGAAGCATCGGCTCCTCTGCCTGAACAGCCAGCCATTGAGATGGCTGTTTCAATCTCTGATTCTTCTGCCCCAGTGGAGAAGGAACCTCTCGGCCTCGAACCGATTGGAACTGGACTCCCCTGGGGCAGCATCTTCCCGGATTACGTCCCGGGATATGCGACCAGCATCAGCACCACCACCAGCACCACCAGCAAAAGTATCACATGGGCACCGCTACCCGATACGACAAAGCCTCCACGCACGCCGCCCCGCTCTCGTCGCCTCAGACAGAGCCTAGGGTTCTTGCGTGGACTGCTGTGCTGCTGGAACTGATTGCTGTGATCGCGGCCACAATACGGACTCTCCTGCTTTCCTTCGGGACTGGAGACCGACCGTGTGGCTAGATCCCTCCTGTACGCCTGTACACACCTCACTCTCACCTCCTATGCGGACCCTGGCCATAGGGCGACCGTACGGAGCATCCCAACGAGCGGCGACGATAGTGTTCGACTTCTCGCCCTCACTCTCACCTCCTATGTGGACCCTGGCCATAGGGCGACCGTACGGAGCATCCGAACGAGCAGGACGACGGTGCCAGAAAACGGTGTCAATGCTTTCCTCCAGGACTTGGGCTCATGCTTTCCGTCAGGACTTGAGCTCAATGCTTTCCCGCAGGACTTGACCGGTCATTGCTTTCCTTCAGGACTTTGGACCCATGCTTTCCATCCGGACTTGGGTTCATTGCTTTCCAGCAGGACTTGACCAGCCGTTAGGCCACCGATCTCCCTCGTATCACCACCCCCTATGCGGACTCTGGCCATAGAGCGACCGTACGGGGGCCCACTCACGCCGACTGTTGTCCTTCAGCAGTCACCGCCTGAGATCCGACTTCACCACCCCTTATGCGGACTCTTGTCATAGAGCGACCGTACGGGGGTTCTCTCACGCCGACTGTTCTCCTTCAGCAGTCATCGCCTGAGATCCGACTTCACCACCCTCTATGCGGACTCTTGTCATAGAGCGACCGTACGGGGGCTCACTCACGCCGACTATTCTCCTTCCGCAGTCACCGCCTGAGATCCGACCTCACCACCCTCTATGCGGACTCTTGTCATAGAGCGACCGTACGGGGGTTCTCTCACGCCGACTGTTCTCCTTCAGCAGTCATCGCCTGAGATCCGATACCGAGCAGCGACAAATCACTTGCGGGCTTCGAAAACCTACGGCATCCACCTCGCATGCGACTATACCTCCGTTGCAGCGACCATGACGTGAATCAAATTCGGTACAGACACACAAAGACCAGAGAGCATGGCGGGCTACTTCGACTGTCAATCATGTTTCGATCTCTGTGTCGCCACTGCGCCTCTCAGCACCAGGTCCTTCCTTCAATCTGGCGACGACACCTTTGAGTCAGCTGAGACCGCTCTCAACCACCCTCACAGATCTTGGGAAAACTTTCTGCGGTTCAGGTTCTTCCCTCAAACTGGCAACCATCCATCCCAGCTAGCATCGCCCCAACGATTCTTCAATGATTCGGGATATTCTTCTGCGCCCAAGTATCATCCATCATTCTTTCGATGACCACTTGAAAATCTGGCGCAATCTTTCTACATCCAGCTCTATGCCTCCAGCCTCTTGTTGACCATCTCCAACATATCCAGGCTCTTTCATCAATCCGAGCGCTACTCAGTTTCTCGAGATACCAGCTCAGAGCAAGTATGGCCACTTGACTCTCACAGCTCATCAATAACACGGACAACTCTCTTCTTGACGACTACGATCTACAACGCTAACGACATCGCTCCTTCCTCCCAATCCCTAATATTCTGCTTTCAGCAGCAACACTGCCTTCGCTATCTCGAACGATGAGTCCCGACCAGCATCCTATGGCCGGCAAGCGCTATACCTTCTCAAACATCTTTCAATGAGCAACATGACACCAACAAACGACAATCACGACGACTACAACGATCATTCTTTCCTAAGCACCTCCTACCAGACCCACATACAGCCTCAAACCACGGAGCTACAAATTCCTCATGAGGATCAACCTCACCTATGAGAAAATCCAACCCTCAAGCTATCATCCACCGAACCATTGCTGCTATAACACATTTGCCTCGCAAGCACGACGCCAAAGTACCCTCGCGAGCACTACCTACCAAAGCACACACCACTCTGGAATGCTCAACTTGCCAGCACAATATCTCTCTCGACACTGATCCGGATATGCTACGGGATTCAATAATACTACGACTTCTCCTCGACCTCACAAACTTCATGCAATCGAAAGCTTCTCAAGCTGTCTACTGTCGGATCCCAGCACCACCCCACCACAAGCTTTATGTCAACGCTTGCAATACAGCCTCCGCGGCGCAAGTTTTCGAAGCTATAGGGCCTTGCATACACCACGATCATCCGTCTCACGGCCCACGGCCTACAACCCTGCCGTCGCGAGCATCGGGCTCCGGTAGAAGGCGCTTACCATCGATGCGCATCGACATCGATAAGAAACCGGACAAGATGAAGGGATGAGTTGGAAGGTCTGAATGGAACGGCGGCGATGGCAAACTGGAGATGGAAGGATGGAGATGAAGGAATGGGGCTGGAGACACCGACTTGAAGGAATGAATCGGAAGGGTACACCGAGGGTAAAAGCACGCCTCAACATTCAAACAAGCGTCGCTGGAGGAAAAAAGTTCAAAAGAATGGGACTCCAGAACGAAGTGGAAAGATACCAAGGAAGGACTGCCAATGCAAGAAGCAGACAATCAATGACAGAATCAGCTGGCTGTCCAAAAGAAGGCAGAAGCTGGAACCTCTATACAAAAATGAGCAAGCTGGCGGTCCAAAAGAAGGCAGAAACTTCCAAGTCCAAGAGAAAGCTTCCAGAAAACTGGATAAAGGCACACGAAACATAACAAAACGCAAAAGAAAACAACAATACATACAAACCAAAATCAAAACATCATCAGCTGAACACACAGTCCAACCAGCTCTCGAAGGCTACATTTTCATCAGCCCATCTGCTTCAAGGGATGTACGGGAGAAGATCGAGCTTGCAGTGAGGATTCTACGGCGATGGCAGGTGGTGAAAGAAAGTGGAGAGCGGATTAGCATGAGAGAGAGGGTCAATGCCATCGAAAAGATGAGCCACCACCTGAGTAAGATGACTCCACTTCTCCAAGAGAGACGATCAACTAACATGCACAGCACCGAGGCTGGTGGGAGGGAGCAGGTTTGGGAAGGAAGGCGGGGAGGTATACTCGAAGGAAGAGCGATAACGGTCTCGGAGATACTGGGACGGTGAGGGTGGAACGCAAATGGTGACCAGGATGAAGGGATCAGAGGAAGGAGGCGCTTTTCACTAATTTGTCTGCTGTTTGTAATGTTTCCGAGGACACGGGTGCCTGTGGATGTAAATATTTGGGAATGAACACGGATTGGATTGGTTTGTAGTAAGACTGTGTTCGACATTCAGCATGAACTTTTGCCGAGTAAAATACCACACTAGCATCTGCTTTACTTTAGTCAATCGTAATCTAAACCCCTCACAACTCCTCCGCACGTGAAAGAATACCCAACCTGTAGAAGACAGAAGGCCTGATCGATTTCTACATGGCACATCATGCGGCGGGCTGCGAGGGCACTTTCTACATTGCCTCGCGTCCAGCAAAGGGCTTCTGGTCGGAGAAGTATCCTGACTGAATCCTACTCCCACGGTCCCCCATACCCTCCACTTCTTAAGCAAACGATCGGCGAGCACTTCGCGTCCATAGTGTCCAAATACGGAGATCGAACAGCGTGAGTGTCACTGGCTTCCACTACGTTGGTCGTCATTGGCTCAAGTACGAAGTGTCATATCTCGTCACCAGCGCACGCGCCTGACGTATGAAGACCTGAACAAGAAGAGCAATGCCTTGGCTCGAGGACTGTCCTCTAGAGGCGTCAATAAAGGCGACAGAGTAGCAGTGTCACTGGGGAATGGTATAGAGTTTGCTACTGTATATACATGCCACGTGGCAATGGCAGAGAAGGTTAACGGTTTACAGGCAACCTACGCACTCTTCAAAATTGGTGCCATACTTGTAGGTAACCTTCTTCACAAGTACAGTACGTTATTCATCTTTCCAGTAATCTGCCCTTTCACTTTTGTCGGTAAATATCGAACGCGTTTCTGTTGCCAATCCGCTTAAGATCTTATTTTAAAGCGCAATGTAGAATATGTCTTTACTTTCCTAAAATGAGAGCAAACTGATCTAATGCTGTGACTTCGTCTTACCTTCTTCCAGTCCCGAGATCAAGAGCATGCGAGTACATAACGCTCATTTGACTAGGTGCCCCTGAACCCCAGCTTCAACGCTCAACAGTTCATCGCAGCGCTTAGCCATCTTCAAGCCTCGCATCTTATTATCGGCACCGAGACGAACCTGCCCAGAAGAGAGCCTCGCTCGAACATTCCCCTCCTCCAGCAACTCATTCCAGACCTCCAATCTAGAAGATTGGAGTCAGACGTCGTTCCGTCACTCCAACAGATCGTCATCGTCGACAACTCGGAAGGCCGGGTCAACGCTTCCTTACTTGAGCCTACCACTAGTTACAATCATGTCTTGTTCGATGGAAGAGGCCTGGAACCCTTACCGTCAAGCTCGCTACACCCCCAAGACATCATCAACATCCAATTCACATCCGGTACCACTTCCCTTCCCAAAGCAGCCTGCCTGTCCCACCGCTCAATCCTGAACAACGGCAAGAGTATCGGCGACAGAATGCTTCTCACCGAGCACGACATCGTATGTTGTCCCCCACCACTCTTCCACTGCTTCGGCAGTATCTTGGGCTACATGGCGACGGCAACGCACGGCTCAGCCATCGTATTCCCTGCCGAGGCCTTCGATCCCTACGCCACGCTCAAAGCCGTGCAAGAAGAGAAATGTACAGCCCTCTACGGCGTTCCGACAATGTTCATAGCCGAGCTCGAATTGCTCAAAAACGGCACGGTGCCATACGCAGGCTTTAAGCACTTACGGACCGGCATCGCAGCCGGGACGAGTATCCCCTCCGAACTCATGCGGAAGCTGCACAAGATACTCAATTTGACCGAGTTGACAATCTGCTACGGTATGACAGAGACGAGTCCGGTTTCCGCAATGACCACCACGGACGACCCGCTAGAAAAGCGTATAGATAGCGTCGGCAGACTGCTCCCACATGTAGAAGCCAAAGTTGTCGATTCCACAGACGGCACCACAATTCTCCCCATCGGCCAAAGGGGCGAGCTCGCAGTCCACGGCTACCTCGTCATGGACAAATACTGGAACGATCCCGATCGAACGGCCGAAGTCATGATAACCGATGACAACGGTAAAATATGGATGCACACCGGCGACGAAGCGCAAATGGACGCCGAAGGCTATATCAAGATAACAGGTCGCATCAAAGACCTCATCATCAGAGGTGGAGAAAACATCCACCCGCTCGAGATAGAAAACTGCCTCTTGGCCCATCCAGCCATCGAAGACGTCAGCATCGTAGGTTTGCCAGATGAAAGATATGGCGAAGTAGTCGCAGCCTTTGTGATTCCACACCAAGATACCGACATCACCACCGAAGATGTTAAATCGTGGGTACGGGAGAAGCTAAGTCATCATTTAGGTATACACCTCCCCCTTCCCCCGATTAATACCATAATCCTACTCCGCTCGAACGCTCGAACGCTCACCTAGGCCTTCCAGTACCCAAGCACGTCTTCCAGGTATCCACCTACCCGAAAACCGCAAGCGGTAAGATCCAGAAGTTCAAATTGAAGGAAGACGGTATCCAACTCTTGAAGGACGGCAAACACCTACAATAATATCACTTCCTACATCCATGAATAAAACAACTATACATAACGCTCTCCCTCTTCTTCCACGATCCATCGCTCCTACCCATCTCCGAAAACCCCTTCTCGTCAACCCCCGCGTCGCCACACTCCCTACATACCACCACTCCCATCCCGTCTCCCAACCCTTATCTCGCGAAATCCCATTTCATTAATCCCCTCCTCCACCCCACCCAATCCAACTATACCGATCCATTATCTACAACCCACAACCCACCATCTCCACCTTTCCTCCACCCCCTGATATCCAACCCCACCTTCAAACACTCCAACCCCATTCCTTGCACACCGCACACACTCCCAGCACCATAAAACGATTCATGGTGGGAAGATGGGAAACACTCTGTATAAAGGGATGAAGACAAGAAACAGGAAGGGAGGAAAATCCGTGGAGAAACGTAGCTGGAGAACCGATACGACCTGCGACAAACTTCATTGTATAATCTTACATTACGACGTCATCTGAGAGCTTCCACTATGCCGTGATAGAACACGGGTTTTCTCATGAAGGTATGCACTTCAGGACAAGCACCCAGCAGACTAGAGGAGATATTATTCGGTCGCTACAAAACCGTCAATATACATACATACGCCTCATAGGCTATGATCCACCAAACTCCATACTAGAACCCTCATAGTACCGTGAGGATAAACATCCACCACAAGCTTGCCAAACTGGCTCGATAATAATGGAGATGATCCATAGCTTCGATCCCACACCTTTTAAAGATCCCCCCAATCTATCTCCTCAAAGGTGACATAAATTGTCAGAGAAAAAGCAGGATTGAGATCCCAAATTCTCGACTCTCCGCCCGAGATCATGTCGCGCCAGAAAGGGAGAAGCAAGCAAGAGTCGTGAAGATCATGTACAAAAAGGCTGGGGTATATCCGCATCCGAAAAGGGGCATTACAGCAGTATCAGATAATTCGAGGGCGCGATCCCGGTCTCCCCGGTCTCTTTCTTCGCCTGCCACCATCGGCCGCTCACGTCCGAAACCTCTAGTATTTCGTGCTTGGCGAAACTGATTTCGTTCGCGTCGTCTGGGTTGGCTGTGTACGAGTATATGGCCTTGGCACGGTATGGGTATTCCGTTGGTGATGTGACGTCGTGTCTCGGGTCGTGATGCTCAGGTCCTATACCGCCCATCGGTGCTGCGGTCATTGGGGTGTGGTTCGGTGGTGATGCGGACCTTGCGCCTTGTCCGAAGCGAGGTTGCGATTGCTGACCTGCGAGACCTCCTGGATAGCCTGATACTGGCGATGAGGTCTCAAAGCCGTTAAGTTGAGCCGACGTGTACATTTGTGGTGCGTGATTGCCTGTCTGGGTCGTCTCGTGGCCGTTGTGCGGAAAGTGTGGGCTGATAGGTCGGCTGTTGCGTGTTGAGCTGCGCTGCTCTTTGTGCAGAGCGAAAGAGTCAATGTAGCCTCTGTGTGTCGCTTGTGGCATTGAGCCAAAGTAAAATATCCAGACTATCTAGGGTTCGTTAGTATGCAAATGCGGCGTAGGTTACTGGCGGACATACCATGACCATAGAGAGTAGGATGAATCCAGCTGCCGATGCTTCTGTTGCGCCGTCTGAAGAGTATACCAGAGTATTGATCAAGGATGGCGCGTACGTCAAGCCTGCTGCTAAGAATCCGACGATCTACCACGATATCAGCACATGGGATTTTGGTGAAGGAGACCAGTGTAATGGTTCGTCTTACAGCCACATGGTACGTCTGTGTAGAATTTGACCCCACGACAATAAAGACACCCATTATCACGCAGAACATGTATACTATAACCCACCACACGAAATTCGGGAACTTTGAAGTTTTGCGTTGCGCTACGATAGATGCAACGAAGGTGATGATCCACGCAAGCTATTGGAAGAGCGTGTTAGCAATGTGTATGCTGCACTTTCATGTTAGCGTATGTGGATAGACTTACATAGGCAATGGATAACGTCGCCAGTGCGAAAGGGTCGCCAACGATATGCCCTGTGATCCATCAGCATGCGCAGCTACTCATGATCATGACCGTTTCGTACCAAAGCTGAATCCTCGCACCGAACCCCGCCTCCCAGCATTAGCCTCCAGGTTGTTCATCTTATCCAAGGCTGGAGATTGAAGGCTGCCGTATGATGAGGGCATAGAGAACCCAGCGCAGCCAAATTTCCTCCACGCAAATACTGAAGTTGGCTTGCTACTGTTGTCTCAGATCTCTCAGATGTTCCCTTTATGCCCGTCCAAACTCGGCTTTATTCGACTAGATCGGATAGCACGACTTTGATGTTGATGGTTGAATTATCTTGCGATTTGGGATCTGCGGCGTGGTGAGGGGTTTGAATTAAAGAGTTTTTGTCGCACTGGCCAAGGAAGTGCGGATGAAAAATGGCCGACAGGAAGGAAGCAGCAGCAGCAGCACCGGAAGGTCAAGGTACGGTAGAAGGAGTGTGTGATTCGTGAGAAATGTTGATGTTCGGAAGTGGAGGGTTGGTTGAGCGTTGATGTTGTTGCGCGACAGGAGAGTAGAGTGGCTGTGGTTTCAGAGGAACGGAAGGCAGCGTAGAATTAAGGCGTAGCGCCTCCTCTAAAATTAACCCTTGAATACCTAAGATTCCCTGCCAGTCAGCGCTCGAGGTAGCGATTGTCTTCAGACTTGGCTAGGGATGTGAGGTCGACCGGAGAGGTAATCATTGGTCGCCAACGGAGGGAGGTATTGATTGGTATGTTGTTCAATAAGTTCAGCGTGACGACAAAGACAATGGTTACACGTTACACGTGGGGAACCTTTGGTGTGATACGCGTATCAATATTCTAGGACTACTACACTTATGGAGATGACTGCGCTAAGGCCAGGAACGGGTTCCAGACCCGAAGAATATTGTGGAGCCAACGGCCTTGAACAACAGGCACCAAAGGCATTTATTTGGTCCGACAATGCGCATAGATAATGCATATTGCGGCTACCTGCTCGAAATCTTCACACTTCTTTGCGCAAGGGTCCACTTCAATTCTTAATTTCTCTTCATGGTCAATTCCATACTCACTGGATTTGCAGAATCCGAAACCCTATACGTGTCCACCGCTCGGAGTCTCCAATGCAGAATCCAGGTCTTGTGCCGATCGTACTGCACTCCCATGGGAATCCAGTACATAACGGCATGCAGCGTAGGGGTGTTGCGCCGTAGCGGCGAAACCTTGTAACAGCTATTTGTTCAAGCATCGACACATCCACGTCGACCCCGACGTATGTGCAAGCTGCTTTCACAGTACGATCAACGCCGTTCATTGAACAGGTGGCATGGACCGCATAGCTGGTCTTCGGGAGGGCCGTGATGAGTTGGTGTAGCTGTAATGCCGAGGAGTGTCTTCAGGGCTGGTGGGGCTCTCAAGAACAGCTGCTCGCCATCCTGGATTTCGATTGTAGTTTCCTGATCCAGTGTGACCTTCATCACGGCCTATATGTCCCCATCTCTTTCAGCTCCTTCGCCTTCAGCCCTTCCACCCTCCTAACCCTCTTCTCCACATCCACCGTCCTCCCTTCCCACTCGCTCCAACACTCGCTTCCCTCCAATATACCCGCCTCATACCACCGCTGTATAGCCTGCGCACTCCTGGCTCTCAGCTCCGATATCGCCCTAGCATGCGAGTCTTGTAGAAGCTTTATTTGGGCAAGCCGAGGTTGTAGTGCAATCAACGCTGCTGAAGATTCTGCAGGAGCAACGGGTAGATCTTTGACGGCGTGGAGACATGATGCAGTGGTATAGTATGAGGAAGCACAAGAGCTTATGATGGAGAAGAGCTCGGCTGTGGAAAGGGTTGTGGGAATGTCAGAGGCGGGGGGGTGGAAAAGGTCAGGGTATCTTGTGTCTAAATCATACTTATCAGTGGAGGCAGCAAGAAAGCGAGAGCGAGACTAACACAGATTCATCAGCTTTTCGATGTCAGGTGAACTTGTAGACAAGTTTTGCATATTGTTCTCTAGTCTTGCGAGGCGGGCTTGCACCGTGCTGTCTTTGCCTTGACTCGCGACCTGCTGTAGCGGGCCTGCCGCGTTATCGCTACCGCTCAGGTACCATTCGACTTTTCGAAAACGATTTTCGAGCGAGTCTAGCGTTGCTAAGGCGGTCTTATCTGAGTCACTACTCATCGTTGGAAGTGGACGCAAATGTGGAAGGGTTGGATTTCATCCGCTACAAAGCTCCCTGTGTCGATCATGGTATTAGCTCGCTGCCAAGCTTTCTTAATCCAAAGGGAGAACTACTAGCCTGCCGAACTTAAGCCGACACTTGCGCTACCCTTGGCCAGAAGTACATTCGTCTGATCTCCGTATAGAATCAACGGCATATGAAGACTATTCTGGGGGGGCACCCACTCCTCGGAAATAGCAGTACAAAGCATTGACACATGACCCATCATTTGGTTGTTGTCAATATTTCAGTCACGTAAAGACGTGCGCTATGTGTTGTGCATACTAGCTGCTATTCGACGCCCTGGGATACTGAATAGAAGAGACAGGCACAAATTCCTCGTTGGTCGTTCACATACCTCTGAAGCATGTTTCGGACAAACATTCCACCTGTCTAGAACTGATGACTTGAATGAGAAGACGCCAATAAGGTCCCCACGAACCTACCAGACGTCGACGTTGGGATACAGCCATCGGGACTCATGGTCTGAGGAGGGTGCTCTACCCACCTTGGCACTCTCGATATTCCTCGTCTAAACTATTCGACATTGCATGAAAAGTTGTCGGCCGAGCTCTGCATCTACTGTTTGAAGATTCTTTGACAGCCGCTCAACACAGAGCTCTGATTTCTCCACCAGGTGGTGTACTTACGCTTCGTTGGATATATAGGGAATTTCTCTCTTGTCGTTGAATGCATGAGGTACATCTTTGAAACGAAAAGGTCTCAACCCTTTCACATGTCGCTTCATCTTCAGCATTTATTGCCTCTTCAAAAGGGGACCCGTCGTAACGAGTTGGGGAGTTTCTTTTTGACACTCTGATGATTTACCCCAAAAACTTTCTCTACCAAGGTTCAAATGAAATAGCCTCGATGTTCCAACTATACATTCAGAGTCATACTATTTACGGCATTCGAGTGGTCACTAACTCGATACATCTCTTTACGCAGTTGCAAAGGGGACGCTTCGTCTCTCGTTATCGGATTGTTCCTTTTCTAAAACTTACCTGCGCTCTGAAGCTAACGCTATCAAAGCTCTTATCATTAGCCCAGCTGAAGGCAGATTAACGCAAAATTGTCAAGGCTAGAGATTCGGTGCACTCCTATTGGATCGGAAAGTGCCCTGAACAAGAGTGTGCATGATGGGGGTCAAAACATACAATCTCGCTACCCCTCCGTGCCCTCCTGCATCGCACAGCAAGGCTGCACCGGGTGAAGGCAACTCCTCACTGTACTGACTTAATTAAAGTGTTCCGTCTGCTTATCTCTGTGGCTCAAGTGTTCCAATCTTCATCCTCCTCCTTTTCTCCTTCCCAGCATGTTTTCCAATTACCTTCTGCGCCTTTACATTCTTCTCCTTCATCTTCCCCACCCACTGCTTGCAAGTACGCCCGGAACACTCGCCCTTTTTATCGACGTCGTATGTGGTCAAGCGAGCATCATCAATCCAACCGTCAACCTCCCCGTGGACACCTGCCTCGTCACCCCCGGCGCATCCGGCATCGCCGTCGAAACACTACCACCTTGCACCATCGGCAATGCCACATTGATCCTATATCGAGACAAATCTTGTGCAAAGCAAGACACCTCCGGCATCAAGTTCGACCAGGAAAATTGCTATTTTGACGGTCCCAATGTCCCCGCCGTTATGTTCGCATGCAAACAAGACGCCAAAGGCACAGTCGCAACGGCCACAACCACCGCTTCTGCAGGCTCGTCCATCTTGCCAGTCGCGCCGGGCTCGCCCGCTACTCCCTCACCAGGCGGACCGACGGACCAGGCCACGCCCACTTCGAACGGCGCTAGCACCACATCAACTACAAATCCTTCACCCATCGCCTCCAACTCTTCGCCAACGAAGACTCCCAGCGCCGACGGCAGCAGTGGGGGCTCAGGGTCAGGACTGAGTCAGAAAGAACAGATCATAGTGGGTATTGTGGTGCCTGTGGCAGCGATCGTAGTCGCGCTCTTGGCCTGGTGGTTCCCGTGCATGCAGCGGAAGAGGAGGCATGACCAGGCCGAACAGCATCAGATGATGCACAGTCCGCCTCACGGGTTCGTGCTACCGGCCGCTTCGGCTGGAGAAAATCCTGATCAGGGACCCAGGAGCTTGGGGTGGCATGGGTACGAGGGGAGGCCGTGGTAGTTGGGCTAACGATGTCCGGGATTGTAGCCTATGCTTTGGAGCACGGATGGGTATTCGTTGGTTGTATGTATGTGGAGTGGGGAGAGTCACGAGGATTCTTTGGGTTGGGGTCAGATCAATAATTCGCTTCTTATGTGGTGGTTAGATGTTATGTGGTGTACGATACCGAGAGGGGGCATACCGTTGCAACAATTCCCTTCTTTTGGGCGGTTTATGTTGGTATGATCCTTATGAATCGGAGGTTGAACCGTATCTTCATAGCTTACCACACTGCATCTATAGCGAATGCTTTACCATGGAACGAGTCTGTTGGTGGGAGATGATATTTGAAAGGGCGTTTCGTTGCTGCAGAGTTCTTGAGATAATGGTCATCCGCTTGAGCATCCTTTGCAGCGCTCTCAGATTTTCAATCTTCCATGCCAGATAATCGTTCATGAAATGATTCACAGCAGTAACAATTTTTGAAGGGTCTTTCATTGCTCGAGAGTGACCTGCTGGAGGACTATTCGCTGGCAGCCATTACTCAGAGGATCATTTGTGAAGGGTAATTTGCTGAGCATAGTCGGCTACTGTGTCACCTTTTGACACGGTGATTACATTGAGCATTGTATGCACCGGCAGTCACTCTTCGGAACTGGGCTGTGAATTATATGTACTATTGGATAGGGGACAAAGAGCACAATGCCATCTTCCATGCTTCATTCGTTCGATGCCTAATGGAATCTTATCAACCGGTCTATCTGGCGTGTAAGTTTGAGAAAGAGAAATCGGAAGTCAGGTTGATTAGAGATGCTTTCTCGTGCCATCAGCGAAGGATGGATTAAGTGGGGGCGCCATGGAGTGTCATCCGGCTGAGCTAAACTGGAGAGGCTTATCTAGCGACCCGGTTGCCGGCCGATCACAGCACCGTTGCGAAAACTTAGAGAGCGAACCTCGGAACAAACATTCACGACATCCTACCATATGGACATTGGGCTGCAAGCATTGGTTACATGCCACTGATGATAAGAACCTTAGTCGACGCCCCAGAGACCCTGAGTGCCTTTCGATCCTTGGTGAGCAAGGTATAGCTTGTAGCATTACCTCGTCTCTGCATTTTCGTCTTACAGGTTTCGCCATATATATGTACCGTCTCATGTATTTTGGAAGCTGCCTCTTGGTTCTTGACAGCTCCCAGCTTCATGGAAGCTAAATCTTATTTTCCTGAGAGCTTTACAGCTAGCGGCAATGCTTGTGGTTGGGGCATACAGTTGTGCCAATAACAGTAGCTCGACTACGGTCATTCCGAGGTCGACAATCCTCCTTATCAGCATCACAGACCGAAATTCAAGGAGTACCTCATATGCCGGTACGATCAGTGATGTCGAATGGACATTTGGCGTTCCAAAAAGGCCTTCTTGCATGTGAGAATCATATGATTGGGGGCTTTCGCTGATCATCGGAAACACCCTAGAACTAAGCCTGTATGTCGTATGCCGTAAGCGAACAAGAAAACCTCTTTCAGGCCCCACCAGACACTTGAAACCACCCGAGCTGCAGCTCTACTACCATAAGCAGCAGATTATGAGATGTCAGCTAGCCTTTTATCGGCAGATGTGGTCCGTTGTCGAGGGTGGGTCTCGGCATGTTACCATACCATCCTACTTGTCTTTGGGGCCACACTGCGTCTTCCTTATTCCTACGAGTAAGAACGCGCAATCATCTACGAGGTTACAGTCACTGGGTTTCGTAAGGTTTTCTGTCTTCGTGCTTACTATAGGGGGGGATCATTCCGTTCCAAGGTGTTTGAAAAGGCCAACTAGGCCACCCAGCTATCTTAGTGGCCCATAGATGAGATGACGCCCGCTGTCAGATCTCGAGTCTGCATATTGGCGACCATGCTTCAGCTCGTTAATCCCGTCATGGGATCCACGTGGCAGTGAGAGTCATATTGTCTGCCCATTTCCTAAGCCTATGCCATTCGATGTATCGATGGACCCAAGCAATCTGCTTCTCCAGTACTGCTGTTCGACTCTCTTCTCTCTCGTATCTACATCTCAGAGTTTCCTATCCTCGTCTCATACTTTGGATTCGTGGTAGTACTGGAAGTGGGTCCTCATTCCGAGGTTTAAGGCGCCAGTGTTCAATCACGACGCCCTTGCAGATCTAAATGTTATGCATATGGAACATCATGGTGGGATCTGTTGCTTGAGCTGACCGCTTAGCCATGCGGCCTTATCGTTAAGCGGTGGGAGGTTACATAACGCGTGTCGTTCCGTCTTCAGTGTTGGGGGTTTCCTAAAGAGGCTTGATCTTCGCCGTCAGATACCTCAAACCCAAATATCCAGGCAAATCATCGTCAAATACCGCACTCCATAAGCTCCCTCAGATGTTGTACGCCTACCACTCCATGCAGGTACGAACATGCTCGCCATTATCGGCCCATGCCATACCTCCACTGCATAGTCCTTGTGGAGATGCAGACCCACAATTACGGTGTCCGAGCATGATCGACGAACACATCCTGTATTGGGACTATATACTTCAGCCCCGGTTATAAAAACCCTTCTGCTCTGTCATCAGCCATGCATCTATAAGAAGCGGACGTGCGCACTCTAAGATTCCGCACCTTCATTTGCACCCACCAAGTATCTGACTCAGAAATCTCCATCGAAAATATTCGTTTCACTGTCATCCAACCGGCCATTCCAACACCATTCCACTCCAAACCTCATCAACTCACCAAATACGATCACAAAATGTACACCACAACCTTCCTCGCCCTCTTCCTCACCGCCCTCGCTCCCACCGTCCTCTCCACTCCCGCCAAATCCTATCACGGTCCACACACGAAGCCAAGCGGCGTTCCATACCCAACAGGCACAGGCACCGGTGGCATAATGCCTACCGGTACCGGTTTCTTCCCAACCGGGACTGCCGCCCCTTCCAGCGGATTCATGACAACTACATACAAGCATGGTGGACCTAAGCCTATGTCCTCTATTTACGAGCCGCTAGAATCGGTTATCTAGATCGTTTGGTATGATTGCCTTTTTCTATCCTCATAAAAATCTTGACTTGGACAATGATAATTCAATTGCTTACAAGTCCCCAGTATGCATGAAGAGACTAATTATCATTGGCATCCATTGATAGACGCGTTACACCAACGAGAGCTGGACACTATGTTGCGTTTGGCAGGAGTCGCTGTATAGAGTCGGCCACTCATTAGACTCCTTATGAGATCAGACAGATGTTCAGAATCACCGGCAGTGACATGGATGAAATAAACAAATGTTATAGCAAATACCCACGACACGACAACTCAAAGTAACAGGTATCCGCCCGCTTCGGTGATACATGCTTGAGTGTTTAGGTGATGATCCTGTAAGTCGATGGCACTGCCCATAACCCACCATCATACCGCCGCCTACCAGTTATCCCAACCCAAGTCCTATTAATCCCACAATCCCACAATCCCACTCCAACCCCTCCCCCTCCTCACCCCCCCTCCTCATCCCTCATC
>JAABUN010002451.1_pt1 | contig 32988 bp, 32 predicted proteins | sample 5559311 | NCBI WGS metagenome assembly JAABUN01 (sample SAMN10711877, study PRJNA513370) | rock metagenome | isolation source: Antarctica rocks | place: Antarctica: Victoria Land, Siegfried Peak sud | reverse complement strand
CGGTCTCCCTGACCAACGCGATCAGCTGCGCGGCCGAGGGCTATCCGTTCCCCAGCAACCTCGATCTCGACGAGAACGTGGGCGGCTTGACCCCGCTGGCGCAGACCGCACTGCTGGAGCAGGCGCTTGCCGCGGACTGGCACATCGACCAGGTGTCCGAGGCTCTCGACGCCTACGCCACCCGGCACCGTACCGACGAGATCTGAGCCCTGGAAGTCGCGGGGTCAACTCCCAACCGCTGCACAAGGAGAATCCATGCGTATCGGGCTCATCGGACTCGGTCGGATCGGGGTCTTCCATGCCGCGACCCTGAGCCGGCACGACCAGGTCGACCAGCTCGTCGTCACCGACGCCGTCCCCGGGATGGCCGAGGCCGCCACAACCGAGTTCCTCGCTGCCTGCAGGCCAGGGACACGACCTTGGCCTGCCTCGACCTCGTCGAGGAACGACGCAGGCGGTGACGGCTGAGATGGCCCCTTCGGTGCCGAGCCCCAGCAGGAGAAGGTAGGAGCCTCGAGCCGAATGTGAGGGTGGGTAATCTACGTTCCGGTCGCCTCGCACGGCTCGGAACGACCGAAGAACCGACGCTCGGTTCGCTGGAAAGGACCTGCGGAATGGCTTACGATGCTGAGCTCGCAGACCGCGTTCGTGGTGCTGTCTGTGACGAGAACGTTCGTGAGGTGAAGATGTTCGGTGGCCTCGCGTTCATGGTTAACGAGCAGATGGTGGCCTGCGTCTCGGGCGGCGGGGGCGCGCTACTCGTGCGCGTGGCTCGCGATCGCGATGCTGAATACCTGGACGTGGACGGTGCTCGTCGGGCAGAAATGGGCACGGGTCGGTCAATGGGCGAAGGCTGGATCACCATCGATGAGGAGGCGCTCGTGCAGGACATAGATCTGCACTTCTGGATCGACGCCGTCCTCGAATACAACGCCGAGAAGACCAAAGAGCGTTGACCACCTCAGCGTCGGCGCCCGCCCTGTCGACGGACCACCGCCGTCGCCTGGGTCGTCGGGCCCAGCTGCTCGCGGGGGCCAGCGTCACCTACAACCTGATCGAGGCGGTGGTGGCCATCACCGCCGGGGCGATCGCCGGTTCAGCGGCCCTGATCGGCTTCGGTCTCGACTCCGTGGTCGAGGTGAGCAGCGGGCTGGTCATCCTCTGGCAGTTCCGCCGCGCGATCCCGGAGTCCCGGGAACGGCTGGCCCTGCGGCTGATCGGAGTCTCGTTCTTCGCCCTTGCCGCCTACGTCGGCGTGCAGTCGGTCCGCGGGCTGGTCGGGCCCACGGAACCGGCGCCGTCGCCGGTGGGGATCGGGCTGGCGGTCGCCTCGCTGGTGGTGATGCCGTGGCTCTCCTGGGCACAGCGGCGGACCGGTCGGGCGTTGAGCTCAGGCAGTGTGGTGGCCGACTCGAAGCAGACCCTGCTGTGCACCTACCTCTCGGCGGTGCTGCTGGTCGGGTTGCTGCTCAACGCCCTCCTCGGCTGGGGGTGGGCGGACCCGGTTGCCGGTCTGATCATCGCCGCCGTCGCCGTCCAAGAGGGCGTCGATGCCTGGCGCGGTGATGCCTGCTGCACCCCGGTCGGCGGTCTCCCCGGACCGGAGCAGACGACCGACGCCTGCTGCGCACCGGACTGCTCCTGCGGCGGACCGCAACCCTGACCGGGGTGAACGGCGGTGGACAGCCGGATCCGGACCGCCCGGCAGGTCCGGTCTCCGTCGAGGTGATCCCGTTCCGCCGGGCCCTGAAGGCGTGGTTCCTGATCAGCCTGCAGACCTTCGGCGGACCGGCCGGGCAGATCGCGGTCATGCAGCGGACCCTGGTCGACGAGCAGCGATGGATCGGTCAGCGCCGCTTCCTGCACGCGCTGAACTACTGCATGCTGCTGCCCGGCCCGGAGGCGCAGCAACTGGCGATCTACACCGGCTGGCTGCTGAACGGCGTCCGGGGCGGCCTCGCCGCCGGGGTGCTGTTCGTGCTGCCCGGGATGATGGCCATGCTGAGCCTGTCGGTGATCTACGTCGCCTTCGCCGGCACGACCCTGGTCGAGGGTCTGTTCCTCGGCCTGGCGCCGGCGGTGATCGCCATCGTGGTCCAGGCAGTCATCCGGGTCAGCCGACGGGCCCTGGTGCACCCGAGCCTGGTCGCGCTGGCGGTGGCCGCGTTCGCCGCCCTGACCTTCTTCTCCGCCCCGTTCCCGGTCGTCATCCTGGTCGCTGGACTGATCGGCTGGGTCCTGCACCGCGTACGCCCCACCTCGACGACCGGGCCCGGAACGCCGACCGAGGAGGGCACGGTACCGCTGATCTCCGACGATCAGCTGCACCAGGAACCGCCCAGTCCACGCCGGGCCGCCACCATCCTCGGCATCGGACTCCTGGCCTGGGCCGCACCGGTCGCGACCGCGGCCCTGCTCCTCGGGACGGACAGCACCTTGGTCGACCAGGGTCTGTTCTTCTCCGGGGCCGCCCTGGTGACCTTCGGTGGCGCGTACGCGGTGCTCGCCTACGTGGCCCAGCAGGCGGTGAGCGTCCACGGCTGGCTCGCTCCAGGTGAGATGGTCCACGGTCTCGCCCTCGCCGAGACCACCCCCGGCCCGTTGATCATGGTCGTCCAGTTCGTCGCCTTCGTCGGCGCCTACCGGGCACCCGGGGACCTCGACCCCTGGACCGCCGCTGTGCTGGCCTCGCTGCTGACCACCTGGGTGACCTTCGTGCCCTCCTTCGTCTTCGTGCTGCTCGGAGCACCGTACGTCGAGAAGCTCCGGGGCAACCAGGCGCTGTCGGCCGCCCTCGCGGGGATCACCGCGGCCGTCGTCGGGGTGATCGCCAACCTGGCCGTCTACTTTGCCCTGCACACCCTCTTCAGCACCTCGATCGCCGTCGACCGTGGCCCGTGGGCGTTCGAGGTCCCCCGGCTCGACAGCATCGAGCTGCCCGCCCTGGCGGTCACCGCCCTGGCCTGCGTCCTGATCTTCACCCGCCGTTGGTCGGTGCTGCGCACCCTCGGGGTCTGCGCCCTGGTCGGCATCGCCGTGCAGCTCGCCCTGTCCTGGGTCTGAGACCAGCAGGGCAGACCTTGCGGCTCGTGCCGGGTGCCCCTAGACCAGTAGCTGGTGCCGAGCCAGCTCGTGGTAGAGGCTGCTGCTGGTCAGGAGATCCGTGTGGGTGCCGGCCGCGACGACGCGGCCGGCCTCGAGCACCAGGATCTGGTCGGCGTCGGCGACGGTGGCCAGCCGGTGGGCCACGATGAGCACCGTACGGCCGACGGCCGCGGAGCGCAGGGCCTGACGCATCGCGACTTCGTTGCGGCCGTCGAGGCTGGCGGTCGGTTCGTCGAGCAGCAGCAGCGGAGCTTCGCCGATCAGGGCCCGGGCGATGGCGAGGCGCTGCCGCTCCCCCCCGGACAGACCTACCCCGTCGTCACCGACCACGGCGTCCAGGCCGTCGGGGTGCTGGTCGACGCGCTCGAGCAGGTTGACCGAGGCGAGCACGTCGCGGCAACGCGTGTCCTCCGCCTCCGGCGCCGCCAGCAGCAGGTTGTCCCTGATGCTGCCCGCCAGGACCGGGGCGGTCTGCTCGACGTAGCCGATACCGGCCCGCAGCTCGGACCGGGGCAGCGTACGGATGTCGCGACCGCCCAACCTGATGGCGCCGCTGTCCGGTTCGTAGAAGCGCTCAACCAGGGCCAGCAGGGTCGACTTGCCCGCGCCCGACGGCCCGACGATCGCGGTGGTGGAGCCGTCCGGGACCGTCATGCTCACCTCCCGCAGCACCGGTTCGGAGCCCTGGTAGCCGAAGCTGACCTGGTCGAGGACGAGCGTAGCCGGGCGTGGGATTGCAGACTCTTCGACAGCGGGCTCCGGGTGGGACGGGGCGGACGCGGGCTGCGGGTCCACATCGTCCTCCTCAGGCAGGTCGAGGATCTCCTGGATGCGGCCCAGCCCACCGAGCGCGCTGCGGACGGTGATGATCGCGTTGAAAGCGTTTCCCAGCGGCATCAGCATCATGAACAGGAAGAGGATGAAGGTGATCAGGTCCGCCACCGGGAGGACACCGACCACCACCCGGTATCCGCCCACGCCGAGCACCGCGAGGAACGCACCCTGCACGGCGAGCCCGCTCACCGGCCACAGGACGGCGCCGATCCGGGCGATCCGCACCCCGAGGCCGTACGCGCCCTCAGCGTCCGCCTCCAGCCGGCGCCCCTCGCGCTCGGTGGCTCCGGCGGCCCGGATGGTGCGGATCCCCGACAGGGCCCGCTCGACCCCGGCCGCGACCCGGCCGACGGCCGCCTGCGACTCCTGGGTGAGGGTCTGGATCCGGCCGCTCACGATGACCACACTGGCCACGGCGACCACCACGACCGCCAGGGTGATCCCCAGCAGGGTCGGGTCCAGCAGGGCCATCGCGACCAGGGAGCCGACGAAGATCAGCGCACCGCCGAGGGCGTCGACCAGACCGCCGGTCAACGCGGCGCGGACCAGGGTGGTGTCCGAGCCCACCCGGGAGACGAGATCCCCGGTACGGCGGTGGTCGTACTCCGCCACCGGCAACCGGAGCAGCTTCCGCAGCAACCGTCGGCGCGCGCCGAGCACCACGCTCTCCGCGGTTCGTTCCAACGGGTACTGCTGGGCGGCGCCGAGCAGGCCGGCCCCTAGGACGAGACCGACCAGGGCCAGGGTCGGCCCGCGCTAGCTCTGTCCGGCGCCCACGGCGGTGATGACCTGCCTGACCAAGACCGGCTGCCCCAGGCTGAGCCCGGCCCCGAGGAGCGAGATGACCAGCACGAGGACGAGCACCCGGCTGTGCTCGCCCAGGTAGCCGAACAGGTCTCGGAGCCGGGCCTGCGGCGGTCGACCGCGGCGTCGAGGGTCACGGCTGGAACCTCGTCCCGCCGTACTTCTTGTGTACCGCCTGCCGGCTGACCCCCAGCACCCGGGCGATCTGGGCCCAGGACGCACCGCTCATCCGGGCCCTGCGCACCACGGCCGCCTCCGCCCGGTTGACCTCGTGCTGGAGCTCGGCCACCGCACCCAACGCCCGCAGCGGGTCGTTGTCGCCCGCCTGCGCCACCAGTGCACTCATCTCCCGCTCACCCATCTCGAGAACCCGCTTCCGTGGAGCCTGTATCGTCAACGTACGTTGACGTCGGGTGTTGTCAACCTAGGGTGACAGGCGGCCCAGGCTGGACCAGCCGACCCGCTTTCCCCCGCAACCCCGCCGACGTAGTCTCGAAGCCGTGAGTCTCACCCTGCCGCCGGCCGTCACCCTGGGCAACCGCTTTGCGACCGAGCTCGGTGAGATGGGTGTCCCGTGGCAGGCCGCCGACGTCGGTGACCCCCGGGTGCTGGTGGTCAACGAGGCGTTGGCCCGCGAGATCGGCCTCGACCCCGGCTGGCTGCGGAGCCCGGACGGCGCGGGGCTGCTGGTGGGTCAGTTCCTACCCGACGGGGCTTCGCCGGTGGCCCAGGCCTACGCCGGGCACCAGTTCGGCGGCTTCAACCCCCGTCTCGGTGACGGGCGGGCCCTGCTGCTCGGTGAGATCGTCGATCGTGACGGCCGACTTCGCGACCTGCACCTGAAGGGTTCCGGGCGCACCCCCTTCGCCCGGGCCGGTGACGGTCTGGCCGCGGTCGGACCGATGCTGCGCGAGTACGTGCTCAGCGAGAGCCTGCACGCGCTGGGCATCCCCACCACCCGTTCGCTCGCCGTGACCGCGACCGGCCGCCCGGTGCGCCGGGAGACCCTGCTGCCCGGGGCGGTGCTGACCCGGGTCGCCAGCAGCCACCTGCGCGTCGGCAGCTTCCAGTACGCCGCGACGACCGGGGATACCGGCCTGCTCCGCCGCCTCGTCGACCACGCGATCACCCGGCATCACCCGGACGCCGCTCGGGCCGAGAATCCTGCTCTGGCCCTGTTCGCGGCCGTGGTCACCGCCCAGGCCTCGCTGATCGCGCAGTGGATGCTCGTCGGGTTCGTCCACGGGGTGATGAACACCGACAACATGACGATCTCGGGCGAGACCATCGACTATGGCCCGTGCGCGTTCCTGGACGCCTTCGACCCGGCTACCGTCTTCAGCTCGATCGACGACCGCGGACGTTACGCCTACGCGAACCAGCCGGTCGTCGGCGAGTGGAACCTCGCCCGGCTCGCCGAAGCGCTCCTCCCCCTCCTGCACGACGACCAGGAAGAGGCGGTCGCGCTGGCCGTGGACGCCCTCGGCGGCTTCCGCCCGCAGTACAGCGCCGCCTGGTCCGCCGGGATGCGGGCCAAGCTGGGCCTGCCGGACGGGCTCGGCGAGGACGTCACCGCCCCGGTGGTCGACGATCTGCTGGTCCTGCTGCAGAGCGACCGGGTGGACTACACCTCGTTCTTCCGCCGTCTCGGGGCGGCCGCCCGGGGCGCCGTCGAACCGGTGGCCCGGCTCTTCACCGACCGCCGCGCCTTCGACGTCTGGCTGGGGCGCTGGCGCGCCCTGGGTCCGGACGCGGAGGCCATGGACCGGGTGAACCCGGTTCACATCCCCCGCAACCACCTGGTCGAGGAAGCGCTGCAGGCCGGGACTGCCGGTGACCTGGAACCACTGGGTCGGCTGCTCGAAGCAGTCGTCAACCCGTACGACGAGCGACCCGGCTTCGAGCGCTACGCGTCCCCGGCCCCTGACGACTTCGGGGCCTACCGGACCTTCTGCGGGACCTGACTGCTGGACCTGACTGCTGGGCGGGCGGGCCTCAGTCCTCGTCGCCGTCGAGCAGCCCAGCCTTGTCGTCCCGGGCGACGATTGTCCGAAGGTTCTCGATCCGGCCGCAGTCGCTGTCGATCTGCGCGTTCCGTTCCGTGGCGAAGGCCAGTCCGAGCTCGGCCTTGGCCTCCTCGGAGACCTCGGTACGGGCCGGGTTGAGGATCGTGAGCTCCTCCTCGGTCAGGTGGTGGTTGATCTTTCCCGCGAGCTCCTCCACCGCTTCGTCGAACTCAGTGCCCTCGGTGCTCGTCAGCTCGAGGACCGCCAGCAGGGCCTGGTTGCCCTCTGCGTGCTCCTCTTCACCGTGCTCGGCCTCGTGCTCGCCGATGGCGTGCTTCTTGCGCAGCGTGGGATAGACGTGCAGCTCCTCGGCCTCGGCGTGCGCGACGTGCAGGGCGGCGAGGGCCCGGCGTACGGCGTCCCGGTCGGAGGTGGCGTCCCGAAGCTGGCGGAGCAGGTCTTCGAAGCGGCGGTGATCGGCGAGGATGAGCTCGACCACGTCACCGGCGATGGGGCGACCGAGCTCGATCGGCGTTGATGTCATGGTGCCACGCTATCCCGGCGGGGTGCTCATAGGCTCAGGCCCGTGGGTTTCACCAGAAGTGAGCTGGAGTCCTTCCGTGACGTCTCCGTGCCGGACCTGGTGGGTCCCGGGCTCAAGCTGCTCTTCGTGGGCATCAACCCCGGTCTGTGGACGGCGGCGACGCAGACCCACTTCGCCCACCCGGGCAACCGGTTCTACCCCGCCCTGCAGCGCGCCGGGGTGATCGAGCGGGACATCGACCGGACGGCGGGGATGACCGATGACGACCGGGCCTATCTGCTGGCCCGTGGGATCGGCAACACCAACCTGGTCAACCGGGCGACCGTACGCGCCGACGAGCTCTCCCCCGCCGAGCTGCGTCGGGGGCGCGTACGACTGGAGCGGTGCGTCCGGACCTGGCACCCGGCGGTGGTCGTGGTCGCGGGTCTGACGGCGTACCGGACCGCCTTTGCCCAACCCAAGGCCAAGGCCGGCGAGCAACCCGAGGGGCTGCTCGGTGCCCGGCTGTGGGTGGTGCCCAACCCCAGTGGGCTGAACGCCCACGAGACGATCGACAGCCTGGCCGCCGCGTACGCCGAACCCGCCCGCGCCGCCGGGGTCATCCCGCCCGAATCGGTCACCGGTTAGCTCGACCACGCGGTGCGGGACGATCACGCGACGAGCGGCTCGATCCGACCAAACTCGGAGCGGTGCGCCTCGCGCTGGACGTCGAGGTCGTACCGGGTCTGGAGATTCAGCCAGCAGCGATCGGACCTACCGAAAGCCCGGGCCGAGGGGATTAAGGAGTCTTCGAGCTGGGGCCTCCCCCGAACATGGTGAGCTGGTACTCGTGATCATCGACTGCGATGAAGACCCGTCAGGCTGTTGACGTGGGTGCGAAGAACCGAGGTCCGCGACCGAAGCCCGACCCAGGCAGCGACCTCCGCAACGATCTCAGGAGTGCATTCACCTGGCGCGGTGACCGTCCTGACCCGGCCCTGAGCGCGGACGTGACCGGCTGGTGGGCCGACCCCAGCATCCTCGCCCGGCTCGGCCCCACCCGCGCCCACCCGTTCTCAGCACTCAACCCGACCCTGATCCTGGGCCCGCAGTCGCGCGGCGCTGCTGGGTGCCCTCGTCGCCGTCCACCTCGGCGTCGGGCTCGTGGAACTCCGCAAGGACCCCTGACCCAGCTGGTGGTAGTGACCGATGGCTCACCGCCCGCGCGCCTCCGGACTACCAAGACCGCAATCTGCAACTCGGGCTACGTCGCGATCTTCTCCCCTCCACCGCGCGTGTGCTGTTCGTCGACGACTGGATCGACACCGGCGGTCAAGCGGTCGCCGCCCACAGCCTCGTCAACCAGGCCGGCGCCACCTGGTGCGGAGCCACCGTCATTGTCGACGCCCTCCACGACAGCAGACTGCGACGCGACCTCAACCGTCGATCCATCTTCCAGATCAACGACCTGTAGCAGCCGACAGGTGCCTCAGGGACCTGCATCCCGGCCGGAGGCCCACGGCGAAACCCCTAACGGGACGGAAGGCGGGCGCGCGGCTACTGGATCGGGTTGGACGGGTCCTCGGCTGCGATGTCGTAGGAGGACCTCGATCCGCCTGGCCGTGAGGTCAGGTCCAGGAGCACGGCCGGCTCGCCGGGGGGCGCTGGTGCGGTCGCGAGATCCGCGGCAGGGACCAGGGCCACCAAGGGTTTGCCGTGGCGGGTGAGCACGATGCGTTCCCCGCCGTACCCAACGCGGTTGATCAGGTCGGACAGCTGCGCTCGAGCCTTAGTCACCGGAATTTCTGACGTCATGCCAGAACATTACTTATGTACAGTTTGTACATTGTGACGGACTGGGGTTTGATACGTCCGGTGAACAACCGTCCGTTCCGATGGCTGTGGACGGCGACCGCGAGCGGCGCCCTCGGCGAGGGTATCTCGCTGTCAGCCCTTCCGCTGATCATGGCCTCCCTTACCCGCGACCCGCTCCTGGTCGCGCTGCTACAGACCGCAGCAGCCCTGCCCTGGGCCCTGTTCGGCCTCCAAGCAGGCGCGCTGGCCGACCGTTGGGACCGGGCCCGGGTGCTGTTCCTCGCTGACATTGCCCGGGCAGCGCTGGCCGCTGCGCTGGGGCTGATCATCCTGCTCGGCTTGGTGCACGTCACCTTGCTGCTGGCCATGGCCTTCACCACCTCAGTGGCCACGGTGATGTTCCGGGCCGCCGACGCCGCCCTCCTGCCCTCCCTCGTCACGCGCACCGAGCTCCCCCGGGCCAACGGACGACTCAAAGCCGGCGAGACCATCACCGGGAGCTTCGTCGGGCCCGGCCTGGGAGCGGCGATCTTCGTACTCAGCCATTCGGCTCCCGCCCTCATCCAAGCCGCCGCGTTCGCCATCTCCGCTCTCTGCCTGCAACGCCTCCCACGACGCCAGGAACCGCGGCCCAGCAGCGGACTCGCCCTCCGGGCCGAAGTAGCCGAAGGCCTCCACCACCTCTGGACCGACCGCACCCTGCGAGCCCTCGCCGGCGCCACCACCCTGCAAGGCGCTGGCACCTGGATGCTGATGGCCGTACTCGTCCTCTACAGCCTGGAAACGCTGCACGCCCCGCCTGTTGCCTACGGTGTCCTGATCACCGCCTACGCGGCTGGCAGCCTGCTCGGGGCAGCCGTGACCGCAGCCGTACAGGCCCGGCTCGGCGCACGCCTGGCCCTGACCGCAGCCGCACTCATCGCCGGATTCAGCGTCATCTCGCTTGCACTCACCCGCACCGTTGCCGTCGCCGCCACCGCCATGTTCATCCTCGGGGTCGCCGCCATGACGCTCAGCATCATCGCCGTCACGCTGCGTCAACAACGCACCCCCGAACACCTCCTCGGGCGGGTAGCCGGCGCATTCGGCGTCCTCAACGTGGCCTCAGCCCCCGTCGTCGCGCCAATCTCCGGGCTGATTGGCGTCCACTTCGGACTACCCGCCGCCCTCGCCGTTGCCGGGACCTGCATCTTCGCCGCAGCACCACTCCTGGCGGGGGGCATCAACCCGGCACCCGAACCCCCACCAGAACCCGATCCGCAGCCGGCACCGCGCCCGGACCACCCGTGAAGCCGCCGGCTGAGCCGCAACCGCCGCCCTCGTCGCCTTCGCGTAGGTCCAGCAGCCCCTCCTCGCCGGCGCCCTGCTGTGATGCATCCTCAAGGTGACGTTGCACCCTGGCGGTGGGGGGGCAGGACCACCCCAGGGGGCAAGGCGGCCAGCAGGACCCCGCTCAGCCGGTCCGTCGGGCTCCCATCCGTACGTCCGGCGCACCGAGCCGGGCCGCGTCGGCGTTCAGGTCGTCCGGCTGGGTCTGTGACTGCCGCTCGGCGTCGACCCGGCGGTGGTAGTGCTCGACCTCGCGGGCCACGTCGGCGTCGTCCCAACCCAGCACGGGCGCCACCAACCGGGCCACCTCGACGGCAGCGGCATTACCCCGGTCCCAGGTCTCGATGGAGATCCGGGTCCGTCGGGCCAGCACGTCATCCAGGTGCAGAGCTCCCTCGTGCGAGACGGCGTAGACCGCCTCCACCTGCAGATACTCCTCGGCTCCGGGCAGCGGCTCGGCGAGCTCCGGGGTCTCCTCGATCAGGGTGAGCAGCTCGGGGAGCAGGGTGCCATAGCGGCCCAGCAGCCGTTCGACGTGGCCGAGGCTGAGCCCGGTCTGCTCGACCAGCAGGTGCCGTGCGTTCCAGGTGGCGTGGTATCCGTCGGCGCCCAGCAAGGGCACCCGCTCGGTGATCGAGGCACCAGCGCCGGAGTTGAGGTCATGCACCGCGGAGTCGACGGCGTCCCGGGCCATGATTCGGTAGGTCGTGTACTTGCCGCCGGCTACGGCGGTCAGCCCTCGGACCGGGGAGGACACCGCGTGCTCCCGGGACAGCTTGGAGGTCGACTCGTCCTCGCCGGACAACAGCGGCCGCAGTCCGGCGTAGACCCCCATCACGTCGTCGCGGGTCAGCGGGTCGGCCAGCAGGGCGTTCGCGTGCTCGAGCACATAGTCGATGTCCGCCTCGCTGGCCGCCGGATGAGCCAGGTCGAGCTTCCAGTCGGTGTCGGTGGTGCCGATCAGCCAGTGGCTGCCCCACGGGATCAGGAACAGCAGGCTTTTCTCGGTCCGGGTAATGATCCCCGTCCGAGAGTTGATCCGGTTTCGCGGCACCACCAGATGGATGCCCTTGGACGCGCGGACCTGGAACTGGCCCCGCCCACCGATCATCTGCTGGAGCTCATCGATCCAGACCCCGGCCGCGTTGATCACGTGCTTGGCCCTGATCTCGAGTTCGGCCCCGGACTCCAGATCGGTGACCTGCACCCCGGCAACCCGATCGGCCTCCCGGAGGAACCCGGTGACCCGGGTGCTGTTGGCGATGATCGCGCCGAAGTGGGCGGCCGTCCGGGCAATCATCATGGTGTGCCGGGCGTCGTCGACTTGACCCTCGTAGAAGCTGATGGAACCGGTCAGGGCGCCCCGCTTGGCCGAGGGGAACGACTCGTACGTCTGCCGCCTGCTCAGGTGCTTCAGGTGGGCCGGCACCCCGCGGCCGGCCCCCATCACGTCGTACACCCCGATGCCCAGACCGGCGTAGCCACGGTCGATGACCCTCTTCTGCAGCGGGTAGATGAACTGCACCGGCTTGGCCAGGTGCGGACAGAGGGTGTTCAGGGCGAGCTTGCGCTCCTTGAGCGCCTCGAAGACCAGCCCGAAGTCGAGCTGCTCGAGATAGCGCAGGCCCCCGTGAAACAGCTTGGTGGAGCGGCTCGAGGTGCCGGCCGCGTAGTCCCGGGCTTCGACCATCCCCACCTTCAGACCGCGGGTGGCGGCGTCGAGGGCGGCACCCGCTCCGGTGACCCCGGCTCCGATGACCAGCACATCGAGCTCCTCGGCGGCCAGTCGCCGCAGGGACTCGGATCGCGTCGTCGGATTGAGCGGGGCGGTCAGTGATGCCATGTCGCCCATTCTTCTCGACCGGAGCAACGCCCTGCGGCCAGATCGGCGGGCAGCATCGGGTCGCCTCACGAGACGTCGACCCAGTCCAACGTCCGTTCCACCGCCTTCTGCCACCCCGCATAGCCGATTCGTCGAGCCTCGTCACTGATCTGCGGCGACCAACGCCGGTCTTCCTGCCAGTTCTCCCGGAGGTCCTGCGGATCCTTCCAGAAGCCGACGGCGAGCCCGGCGGCGTACGCCGACCCCAGCGCGGTGGTCTCCGCGACCACCGGCCGGCTGACCTCGACCCCGAGGGTGTCAGCTTGGATCTGCATGCACAGGTCGTTGGCGGTCACCCCGCCGTCGACCTTGAGCACGTCCAGGTGCACCCCCGAGTCGAGCTCCATCGCGTCGACCACGTCGCGGCTCTGATAGCAAATGGCCTCCAGCGCCGCCCGGGCGATGTGGGCGTTGGTGTTGAACCGGGACAGCCCCACGATCGCCCCCCGCGCGTCCGACCTCCAGTAGGGCGCGAACAGTCCGGAGAACGCGGGCACGAAGTAGACACCCCCGTTGTCGGGCACCGAACGCGCCAGCGCCTCACTTTCGGCCGCGCCACCGATGATCTTGAGCTGGTCACGTAGCCACTGGATCGCCGAACCCGTGACCGCAATCGAACCCTCCAGGGCGTACACGGGCTTGGCCTCGCCGAACTGGTAGCAGACCGTCGACAGCAGCCCGTTGCGCGACCGGACCAGCTCCTCGCCGGTGTTGAGCAGCAGGAAGTTGCCGGTGCCGTAGGTGTTCTTCGCCTCTCCGGCGTCCAGGCAGACCTGCCCGACCATCGCAGCCTGCTGGTCGCCGAGGGCCCCGGCCAGGGCCATCTTCCCGAACGGACCGTCCGGGGAGGTATAGCCGTACAGGTTGGGGTCCGAGGAGGGTCTGATCTCGGGCAGCATCGAGCGGGGGACGCCGAAGAACGAGCAGAGCTCGTCGTCCCACTGCAACGTCTCCAGGTCCATCAGCATGGTGCGACTTGCGTTGGTCACGTCGGTGACGTGCACCCCGCCGCGGACACCGCCGGTGAGGTTCCACAACAGCCAGGCGTCGATGGTGCCGAAGATGGCGTCGCCGGAGTCGGCATCCTCCCGGGCGCCGGGGACGTTTTCCAGGATCCACTGCACCTTGCCGGCGGAGAAGTAGGTGGCGGGCGGGATGCCGGCCTTCTGCCGGATGATGTCCCCCCTCCCGTCACGCTCCAGCGCGGTGGCGATCCGGTCGGTCCGGGTGTCCTGCCACACGATCGCGTTGTGGTACGGCCGGCCTGTCACCTTGTTCCAGACCACCGTGGTCTCCCGCTGGTTGGTGATCCCCAAGGCGCACAGGTCGCTGGCGGCGACGCCGAGACCGTTGATGACCGTCTGCAACACCGAGGACGTACGCTCCCAGATCTCGATCGGGTTGTGCTCGACCCAACCCGGATGGGGCATGATCTGCTCGTGCTCGAGCTGGTGCCGGGCGACCTCGTTGCCGCCGTGGTCGAACACCATGCAGCGGGTGCTGGTGGTCCCCTGGTCGATGGCGGCGACGAAATCGGACATCGGGCAACTCCCTTCAGACGGCGGCCGCTGCGCCGGCCGCCTCCTGGATCGCCTGGCTGACCGCCCTGGCCACCCAGTCCCCCTCGGCCAGGGCCTTGGCCCGTGCCTTGACCGCCTTGGGGTCGTCGCTGGGCACGACCTTGCGTACTCGATCCGTGGCGTGCAGCAGGCCGACCAGGGAGACGGTGGCCTCGGTCGGGGTCAGGCCCGCCACCAGGGTGGAGTGCAGCCGGCCGCGAACCTCCTCCTCGGGGCCCCGGTCGAGCACGGGCCAGGTGCGGTGCGGGAAGATCCCCAGCACCCGGCCCTGCTCCTCGGCCAGCACCCCGGCCGCCGCCAGCCGCTCCAGCAGCCGGTCACGCAGCCCCTTGCCGAGCAACCGGTGGCCCATGGACGAGACCAGGTCCTTGATCCTCTTGCCGGCTCGTTCGGAGAGATAGGACAGCGCCCGGTCCAGCTCGACGTCGTCGGTGGGCTCGAGGTTGGTGATCGTCAGCCGGCGACGGCGGTTCCAGCCCTCACTGTCGGCGGTGATGCCGATCCGTTCCCGGAGCGCGAGCTCAGCGATCAACGCCCCGCGGAGCGCCGGCTCGAGCTTGTCGTTGCCGACCTCCCGCCGGCCGGTCTCGTCGTCGAGGCTCAACAGCAGGAACTCTTCGGCGAGAAGCATGCCTCGACGCTATCTCGCGGTCGGTGCGTCCCGTCGAGACCCGGCCCGGGTGGCTGGGGTGGGTGTGCTGAGATGTTCGCCATGAGCGCGCCCGAGATCTCCCCGCACGCCTATCCCATCGCCGAACGCACGCTGGACAACGGTCTGCGGGTCATCGCCAGCCCGGACCGTGGCGCGCCGTCGGTCGCGGTCAACCTCTGGTACGACGTGGGCTCGCGTGACGAGGAACCCGCGCGTACGGGATTCGCCCACCTCTTCGAGCACCTGATGTTCCAGGGGTCGGCGCAGGTCGGCTCCGGGCAGCACATCGCCCTGCTGCAGGCGGCGGGGGGCTCGGTGAACGCCACCACCTGGTTCGACCGGACGAACTATTTTGAGACCCTGCCGACCGGTGGCACCGCGCTCGCCCTCTGGCTGGAGGCGGACCGGCTGGACAGCCTGCTCGACGCCGTCACCCAGGACAACCTGGACAACCAGCGCGAGGTGGTCAAGGAGGAGAAGCGGCAGCGCTACGACAACGTGCCCTACGGCGACGTGATGCAGCGTCTGAACTCGCTCACCTTCCCAGCCGAGCACCCGTACGGGCACACCACCATCGGCTCGATGGACGACCTGAACGCGGCGACGCTCAAGGATGTGCACACCTTCTTCCGGACGCACTACATGGTCAACAATGCCGTGCTGTCGATCGTCGGCGACGTGAGCTCCGAGGACGCATTCGAGCTGGCCGACACCTACTTCGGCCACCTCCGACCGGGGGACAAACCGGCCAAACCGAGCGCCGCACCGCTGCCGCCCACGACCGGGACCCCCCGGGAGGAAGCGACCGGTCGGGTGCCGGCCGAGGCGGTGCACGTGTCCTGGCGGCTCCCGGCCCGCGGCACGCCCGAGTTCGACGCGCTGGACCTGGCCACCAGTGTGCTCGGCCACGGCCAGACCTCCCGGCTCCATCGACAGCTCGTCCGGGGGGCCGAGATCGCCGAGGGCTCGTCAGCCTCCACGATGGGTCTGATCGGCGGCAACTCCTTCGGCTTCGCCTCCGCCCGGGCCCGGGACGGGGTCAGTGTCGAGCAGCTGGAAGAAGCGCTGGTCATCGAGATCGCCCGACTGGCCGACGAGCCTGCGACGGATATGGAGCTGCGGCGCGCCAAGGCCCAGTACGAGCGGCACTGGTTGCACGAGCTCGCCCGGATCGATTCTCGGGCCGACGCTCTCGGGGAGTACGCCACCCTGCACGGTGACCCCCGCCTGATCAACACCCGGATTGCCGAGATCGAGTCCGTGACCCCCGACGACCTCCAGCGGGCCGTCGTGGCCTGGCTACGCCCCGACCAGCGCTCCACCTTGATCTACCGTCAGGAGCAGTCATGACGACCACCCTTCCGCAGCCGCCGGTCGGGCCACCGGGGATGTGGTCCTTCCCCGCCCCTCAGCGCCATCGGCTGAGCAACGGGATCGACGTAGCGACCTTCGCCCTGCCCGGACAACAGGTCATCTCCGCGCACCTGGTGCTGGACACGCCGTTGAATGCCGAGGATCGAGACGTGGAGGGCGTGGCCACGATCTGCGCCCGGGTGCTGGACGAGGGCACCATGACCCACAGTGGGGAGGAGTTTCCCGAGCTGCTGGAGACCGAGGGTGCCGGCTTCGGGATCGAGGTCACCCTGGCTGGCCTGCAGGCCGTCCTGGACGTGCCGGCGTCGCACCTCGACCGGGCCATGGAGCTCTTCGCCGAAGCCGTCAGAGAGCCCGCGTTGGCGCAGGACGACGTCAACCGGCACGTCCAGCTCCGGCTGGCCGAGATCGAGCAGGCCGAAGCCAACTCGGCGCAGACCGCCAGCACCGCCTTTCGCGAGACCGTGTTCAGCCCACAGAGCCGGGCCTCCCGGATGAACGGCGGCCAGCCCGAGACGGTCGCCCAGGTCACTCCGGACGCCGTACGCCGCTTCCACCGCGCCCGTTTCGGACCGGTCGGAGCCACCCTCGTCCTGGCCGGGGACTTCGTCAGCGACCCGGTTGCCCTGGCCGAGCGCTGTCTCGGTGGCTGGACCAATCCCGATCAGCGGCGGGTGGCCTACGTGGCGCCCGAGCCGGGCCGGCGCCGGATGGTGGTCATCGACCGGCCGGGGGCCGTCCAGGCCGACGTACGGTTCGGGACCTTCGGGATCGACCGGCTGGACCCGCGCTGGGCCGACATCAGCGTCGCGGGCTACGCCATGGGCGGGGCCTTCCTGTCCCGACTCAACGCAGTGCTCCGGGAGGAGAAGGGCTACACGTACGGCGTCCGGATGAACTTCTCCCCGCTCCGCACCTCCGGGTCGTTCGCGGTGCAGGGCTCGTTCCGTACGGACGTGGTGGCCGACGCTCTCAACCTGACCCGAGACCTGATCAGCGTGGCTGAGCACCCGTTCGGCCAGCCGGAGGTCGACGACGCGGTGAACTTCTTCACCGGGGTCTCGCCGCTGCGCTACGCCACCGCCGACGGGGTCGCCGACCAGGCCGCGACCCAGGTGCTGGCCGGGCTGGGCGAGGACTATGTCGACCGCAGTCTGGCCCTGCTCCGGGCCGTGACTCCGGAGTCGGCGACCGAGGCGTACGCCTCGCTGGTGCACCTGGACGGGCTGAGCCTCGTGGTGGTCGGCGACGCCGCCGCCATCGCCGACCCGCTCCGGGCCGCCGGTTTCGGCGATCTCGAGGTCATCAACCGGTGAGCCGGGCCGGTGGAGATCGACTGGCCGCCGGCCATCTCGACACACCGATGACGGTCTGATGACCGACGCCGGCGAGCAGGTCATCGTTGAAGCACAACGAAACGGTGCCTGGACCCTGCTGGACGAGGTCGAAGACCTCCTAGGTGGGTGACAACCAACTCGAGGAGAGAACTGTGAAGATCATCTTCGGCAACGGGCTGATCGGCAGCCAGGCCGCGGCGACCCTGAAGGCGGCCGGCCACGATGTGGCGGCACTGGGCCGGGACGCGGGCATCGACACCACCACCGGAAAGGGAGTGACGGAGGCCGTGGCCGGCGCCGACGTCGTCGTGGACCTCACCAACTCCCCATCCTGGGCGGACGATGACGTCCTGAGCTTCTTCCGCGAGTCGACCACCCACCTGCTCGCTGCCGAACAGGCTGCCGGTGTTGGTCACCACGTCATCCTGTCCATCGTCGGCGCCGACCGGCTTCCCGACGCCGGCTATCTGCGCGCCAAAGTCGCGCAGGAGACGCTGGTCCAGGCCGGCGGGGTCCCCTACTCCATCGTGCGGTCCACGCAATTCTTCGAGTTCGTCGCCGGCATCGCCGACACCGGCACCGTAGGTGACACCGTCCACGCCACCCCAGCCCACCTCCAGCCGATCGCCTCCCAGGACGTGGCCAGCCACCTAGCCGAGATCATCACCGGCCCGCCGCTCAACGGCACCGTCGAGATAGCCGGCCCCGAACCGCTGGGCATCGACGACCTAGTCCGTCGCCTTTTCACCTCGACCGGTGACCAGCGAACTGTCGTCTCCGATCCTGAAGCACGCTACTTCGGCGACAAGCTCGACGACTCCGCCATCACCCCCACACCCGGCGCCAACCCGTGGATCGCGCCCACTACCTTCGACGGCTGGCTGCGCGAGCACGTCTGAACTCCAAGCCGGCCCCGGAGGAGGCACGCTCTGGTCATCCCTGCGGCGCTGACTCAGCAGCCGGCCGGGTGGTAGGTCGGCGGGTTCAGGACTGTGCTGTGAACGGTGGCGCGGCCGGGAGGGCAGCAAGCCGGTTGAGCGCTTGTACGTTGGCGGTGTCGGGTTCGGGTTCGGCGGAGTAGACGACGAGTTCCTGCCCAGGTGATGCGCGTACGTCGAAGGCTTGCACGTGCAGGGTGAGCGGTCCGATTCTGGGGTGGATGAAGCGTTTGGACTCCAGCCGCTGTCCGCGGGGGTCGTTGCGCTGCCACATCCGATCGAAGTCGGGGCTGGTCGCCAGCAGCCCTGCGACGACCTCGCGCAGGCGCGGGTCTTGGGGCGCGGCACCTTCGGCGAGCCGCAGACCGTCGACTGTTGCCGAGGCGACGATCTCCCAGTCTGGGTAGAACGAGCGCGCCGACGGTTGAAGGAACAGGGTTTCGAGAAGGTTGCGCGAGAAGGAGAAGCCGGTAAATAGCGCGTCGGCGAGGGTATTGCTGGCGAGGACGTCGAAGGCGCGACCGAGGACGAGCGCAGGCGTCGCGGGCCATTGGTCGAGCATCCGTTGCAACGCGGGAGCGGTCCGCTCGGGCCCGAGGGCCCGCCGTGGACTGAGCCCGGCGAGGCGCCACAGGTGCAGTCGGGCGTCGTCGTCGAGTCGCAGCGTTCGCCCGATGGCGTCGAGGATCTGCGCTGACGGGCTTGTCTCCCGGCCTTGCTCGAGACGGATGTAGTAGTCGGCGCTCATGCCGGTGAGGGTGGCGACCTCCTCGCGGCGCAGGCCCGGTACCCGGCGAGCGCCTTGTCTGGGTAGCCCGAGGTCGGTCGGGTCCACGAGCGCGCGCCGGCTCCGGAGGTACTCGCCGAGCGGGGTGGCCACACCCGAAGCGTACGGGGGGCCGGCCGACGTACCCCAAGGGTGGGTGCCGGATTCCTAGGCATCAACCGGCCTTCCTCGCGGGCCTACGGCGCCGGATGCTGGTGGACAACCCAACGGAAGGGGGTAATCCAACATGCTTGTCGACTCGGCGGCAACCCAGGCTTTGGACCCGCCGGCGCTGTTCGTCGTCGGGGCAGGTCCTGGGGTGGGCGGTGCGACGGCGCGTCGGTTCGGCCGCGAAGGCTGGCGCGTCGGGCTCGTGGCCAGGGACGCGGCTCGGCTCGACGCGCTAGCGCAGGACGTGCGCGCGGCCGGCGTGACGGTGGCCAGCGAGGCCGCGGACATCCAGGACGCGGCCGTTCTGCAGCGGGCGTTGCGACGGCTGACCGACACGCTGGGCGCGCCGACTGCGGTCTGCTTCAGCCCGCTGCCCGATGTCGAACGCATCAAGCCGGTGGTGGAGACCACGCCAGCCGACCTCGCGGCGTCGCTCCAGTTGAGCCTGGTGGGCGCCGCGGCGACCGTCGCAGCGGTGCTGCCGGTGATGCGGCAGCGCCGCAACGGCACACTCCTGTTCACCACGGGCAGCGGCGCGCTGCGGCCGAGCGCGGAACGCGCAGCCAGCGCGGTCACCACAACCGCGCAGACCGTGTACATCCGGCTGCTCCGCGAGGCATTAGCGCCCGAGGGCGTGCACGTCGCCCACATCGCCATCGCCGGCGCCGTCGGCTACGGCCAGCGACACGAACCAGACGCCATCGCCGAACAGCTGTGGCAAAGCGCCCACCACCTCGACCGCGGCTTCGTCGCACTCGAATAGGCGCTGCACGTCATGCTGCACCGAGCCACGACCAAGAGACACCAAGGAGAACACCTGTGACCACCCTGCCCGCCACCTGGGAACTGACCGGCCAGGTCGCCGTCGTGACCGGCGCCGCTCGCGGCATCGGCCGCGCTAGCGCCGACCTGCTCCGCGCCCGGGGCGCCCGCATCGTCGCCAGCGACCGCTCACCCAGCGTCGAGGAGCTTGCCGCGGACGACGTGGCGACCATCGTTGGAGACGTCGCCGACGAGGACCTGGCCCGCCGCACCATGCAACTCGCGCTCGACCGGTTCGGCGGCCTCGACATTCTGGTCAACAACGCCGGCCGCACCCTGAACGAATCACTGACCGACACCACGGTCGCTGACTGGGACGCCATCTTGACCACGAACGCCCGCGGCAACTTCGTACAGGCACGCGAGGCCGTCCGCGTGATGACCGGACGCGGCACCCCGGGCGCCGTCGTGTCCGTCGCGTCGGTGTCCTCCATCGTCGCGTTCGAGACCCAGGCGGCCTACGCAGCCTCCAAAGGCGCCATCGCGCAACTGACCCGGGTCATCGCCCTCGAGTACGGCAAACGAAACATTCGCGCCAACGCCGTGCTCCCAGGCGTCATCGACACCGACATCATGGAAGGCGTCGTCCCCAACGGCCGGCACATGCTGGCCAGCTTCGCGGACAAGCATCCACTCGGCCGCATCGGCCAACCAGAGGAGATCGCCGAAGTCATCGCCTTCCTCGCCTCACCCGCCGCAAACTTCATGACCGGCTCGCTGGTCGTCGCCGACGGCGGCTGGACCGCACAATAGCCTCTGCACGTAGGCAGGTCGTTCGCTGGCGCCCAGCGAGGGTAGGACGTCGCGCACGTTGGACCCGGTGAACACCACGGAGCTCATCGCCACTTCGTGGAGGGCAACGCGCAGGCCTGCCTCGCAAGGGTGGTGGTGTCGGGCAGGCTGGTGGCGACCTCAGCGTTCCGACGCCCCAGGTCCCGGCGCCGAGCGCACCGACGATCGGGCCAGCCCGGAGAAGTTCTCGGCGAGCTTTCTCTGCACCGACGGGAACCCGCCGGCCAGGGTGAGGGCGGTGTTCCGGGCGGCACGAATGGCTGGGATTCTGGTGGTGGCCGCTCGGGTGATCCGGTGCGTTGTTGCGACAACGTCCTTGGCGACCGGTCGGCGGGTGGCCTCGTACGTGTCCAGAATGGCCTCGCCACGACGGCTGCTGACCACGTCGGCCAGCAGGGCGGCCAGGGCCGTCGCGTCCTGGATCCCGGTGTTCATGCCCTGCCCACCGGCGGGACTGTGCACATGGGCGGCGTCACCGGCAAGGAAGACCGGGCCGCGGCGGTAGGACTGGGCCAGCCGGTGGTGCACCGAGAACCGCGAACTCCACACCAGGTCGTGAACCTTGGCAGCATTGGTTGCCGGCCCACGTGCCGCGAGCAGGGCCTGCATCAGCTCGACGCTGGGGCGGCTCGGCGCTTGCTCCACCGTGGCAACTACCCGGTAGCGGTTGTCGGGTAGCGGCGCGACCACCACGAGACCCTGGGGTGAGAAGAACAGCTGGACCTCCTCACGTCCCAGCGACCAGTCCATGTGCAGGTCGGCCAGCACGAACGACTGGGCGTAGCGGTCCCCGCCGAAGGTGATGCCGGTCTGCGCTCGGACGACGCTGTCCATGCCGTCGCAGCCGGCTAGATAGCGCGCGCGAACCCGGGCCGGTGTCCCGTCCGGGCTGGCGACCACAGCGGTCACCCCGGCGTCCTCGATCTCGAGGGCCGTCACCGTTCGTTCGCGGTGCACCCTGCCGCCGAGCTCGACGAGCCTTCCGTGCAGCACCTCCTCGGTGATGTTCTGCGGCACCATCAACGTGTACGGGTATCGCGTCGACAAGCCAGCAAAGGGGACCCGGAGCAGCGTTTGGTCGCGGTCCCGGACGGTGAAGGTGGGGACCACCACCCCCCGGCGGACAAGCGTGGGCGTGACGCCTACATCCTCGAGCACCTCCAGGGTGCGGGCGTGCACCACTGCGGCACGGGAGGTGTTCCCACCCTCAACTGCCCCGTCGAGCAGGACGAACGACACCCCACGCTGCGCCAGTGCGCAGGCCAGGGCCAAGCCTGTCGGGCCGGCGCCGACGATGAGGACGTCCGTGCTCTCCGGGAACGTCTCGGGGGGATTCGAATTCATCGCATGCCTCTTCGATTGCCAACGTATGTTGGCAACACTGTAACTCCATCCATAAGGCATTGCCAACAGTTGTTGGCGTACGGTGGAGGTATGGCATTCAGCCGCCGATCGGAGCCCGCGAGGGCCGCCATCCTCGCCGCAGCCCGGAACCGCTTCAGCCAGGACGGCTACGAACAGACGACGATCAGGTCCGTCGCCTCCGATGCCGGGGTCGATCCCTCGATGGTGATGCGCTACTACCAGAGCAAGGAGGGCCTGTTCAGCGCCGCAGTCGATGTCGACCTGCAGCTCCCCGACCTGGCCGGGGTGCAGCCCGAGCAGGTGGCCGAACGGCTGCTGCGCCACTTCGTGAGCCGCTGGGAAGGGGACGCGGCCACGGAAGCCCTCATGATCGTCCTTCGCTCGGCCGTCACCAACCAGGCGGGCGCCGAGCGCATCCGAACCGTCTTCGCTGCTCAAGTGGTCGACCTCGTGCGCAGAGTCACCCACAACCATCCTGACAGCGAACTGCGCGCCGGCCTGGTCAGCACTCAGCTCCTCGGCATCGCGCTGACCCGCTACATCCTCCGACTACCTCCGATCGCTGACCTGGACCAGGAGACCCTGGTCCAGTCCATCGCGCCCGCTCTCGACCGCATCCTGCGCCCTGGGAGGGCCGGCCCGAGCAGGTGACCGGGTGCGTGGCGGGCAACTTCTAGCGCGGAACCTCAGGCCAACTCAGTCCCTGCACCCGGTTACTGGCCCAGCGCGCGCAGAGCTCGCTCCACCGCGGCCTGAGCCTCCTTCATCCTGGCCTGGTAGGTCGCGAGGTCCTTGGCGGCGAGAGCGGCGTCCGCAGCGGTGAAGGCCGTCTCCGCCTCGGCCAGGGCCTTGGTCGCCGCCGGGTTGTCGGCCTTGCCGGTCGGCGGGGTCCCGGGCTGGGAGCCCGGCCCAGCACCTGAGTCGCCCTTGAACACTTGGTCGAGCGCCTGGGTCAGAGTGTCGCCGATGCCGACCGACTGACCGAACCGGACCACGACGAATCGCAGTGCCGGATAGGAGCCCGCGCTTTGCGTTCGCTGGGTGTAGACCGGCGTCACGTAGAGCAGACCGCCACCGACCGGCAGGGTCAGCAGGTTGCCGAACTGCGCCGTCGCCGAGCCCTGGTTGACGAAGGGCCGCAGCCGACTGGCCACGGTCTCGTTCGTGGTCATCGCGTTGAATGACTGCCCCGGCCCGTCGATCTGGGAGGTGTCGGACATGGTCAGAATGCGCATCCGCCCGTAATCCGGACTGCTGGCATCGGCGTTCACGGCCATGTACGCGGCCAGGTTGGACCGGCCCTTGGGGACGTAGGAGGTGGTCAGCGAGAAGATGGCGTTCTGGTCGCCCGGCCACTTCACCGACAGGTAGAAGGGCTGCTCGACGGAATTGGTCGTGGCGCCGGTAACCGGGTCCTTCGGGATCTCCCACAGGCTGGACTGGCGGTACCAGGTCCCCGGGTCGGTCTGGTGATAGCGCTCCAGGATCTTGCGCTGGACCTTGAAGTAGTCCTGGGGGTAGCGCAGGTGATTCAGCAGGTCAGCAGGGATGTCGGCCTTGGGCAGCACGACACCGGGGAAGACCTTCTCCCACGTCTGCAGCACCGGGTCGGTCTGATCCCACTGGTAGAGCTTGACCGAACCGTCGTACGCGTCGACAACGGCCTTGACCGAGTTCCGCATGTAGTTGATGTCGTCCTGCGGCTGCGCCACCACTGTGCCGCCGGCTGAGGTCTGCGCGTCCGAGGTCACATCGTTGAGGTTGACCCGCTGGCTGTAAGGGTAGGAGTTGGAGGTGGTGTAGCCGTCTACGATCCAGACGATCCGACCCTCGACGACCGCCGGGTAGGCGTCCCCGTCCACCTTGAGCCACGGCGCCGCGGCCTGGACCCGCTCGCGGGGGGTTCGGTCGTAGATGATCTTCGAGGCCGGGTTCACCCGGTCCGACAGCAGGATGTTCACGTCGGCGAACTTCGAGGCGTACAGCAGCCTGTTGAACAGACTCCCCACCGGCACCCCGCCGCTGCCCGTGTAGGTGAAGGTCTTGGGGTTGCCGCCCTCGCCACCCCCGGGAGTGTCGAGCTCGATCGGCGCCGTGCCGCTGGGTGCTCCGACGATGGAGTACTGGTCGGGACGTAGACCCTGGTTCTCCCCGAAGTAGATGCGCGGCTCGTACTCACTGATCGCGCCGGTCGGGGGGATGTCCTTGACGATCCACTCGGGCTCACCACTGGCCTGGCGGCGGTTGCCGTAGGCGGCGACCAGACCGTAGCCGTGGGTATAGACCGTCTTGAGGTTGTTCCAGTTCTGGCCCTCGATGCCGCTCAGGTTGAGCTCGCGCACCGCGACCACCGCATCGGTCTCCTGCCCGTCGATCGTGTAGCGGTCCACGTCGAGGGTCTTCGGGAAGGAGTAATAGCCCCGGACCTGCTGCAGCTGCTCGTACGCCGGCGCCACCACCGTGGGATCGATCAACCGGATGCCGGGCAGGGCCTCCGCGTCGGTTCGCAGCTGGCCGGCCGTGGCCGTGGTCTTCGCGGAGTAGTCGACCACCTCCGTCTTGTCCACCCCGTACGCCGCGCGGGTCGCCTCGATGTTCTGGCGGATATAGGGGGTCTCGCGGATCTCCTCACTCGGCTTGACCGTGAAGTATTGCACGGCACCCGGGTAGACCAGGCCGAGCACGATCGCGGACAAGATCAGCAGCGTCAGACCGATGGTGGGGATCACCCAGCGGCGCAGCACGACGTTGGCGAAGAAGAGCAGCGCGCAGATACCGGCGATCACCGAGAGGATGATCTTGGCGTTCACGGTGGCCTTGTCAGCGGTGTAGGAGATGCCGGTGATCAGCCCGGTCGGTGATGGGGCGATGGCCAGGCCGTACTGGTCGAGCCAGTAGCCCACCCCCCTGACGATGATGGCCAGCCCGATCAGGATCGACAGGTGGGCCTGGGCCCCCCGGGTCGCACCACGGCGCGGCGGACTGAGCCGGATCGCGCCCATCACATAGTGCACGACCGCAGCGGCGATGGCGCTCAGGGTCAAGGCGCTGAACACGAACGACAGGGCGAAGCGCCACCACGGGTAGTCGAAGACGAAGAAGGAGACGTCGATCTTGAACCGGGGGTCGACGATGCCGAACGGGGTCGCGTTGCGCCAGGCCAGATAGCTGAGGACCTGGCCGCTGGCGGCACCGCCGGCGAAGAGGCCGAGCAGAATCCCGACGCCGACCATCACCAACACGAACTTGGACTCGAGAACCTCGCGGTAGCGGTCGAGCAACGGACTGCTCGATCCCTGGACCCGTGGCTGCGGGCGCAGCCGGTAGGCGATGGCGGCGTTGGCCGCCACAGCCGTGGCCATGATCAGACCGAAGCCGACGAAGAGGGCGATCCGGGTGGTCAACATCTTGGTGAAGACACCGCTGTAGTTGAAGGACTGGAACCACAGCCGGTCGGTCCAGATGCTGGTGAAGATCGCGAAACCGATGACCAGAACCCCCACCACCACCAACGTCGGCAGGATCGCACTTCGTCTGTGGCCGACCCGCACGCTGCTCAACCGCTTCTCCTCAACACCGATTCTCCTGAACGCCGATTTTCTTCGACACCGATTCTCTTCAACACCGATCCATCACGTCACGACTCCGCCCGCCCGGGCGGGCGGAGGAGTCCGTGTGTCAACCCAGGGTATGTGCCAACGCATCAGCCAACCCCGGCACGAGGTCCTGGGCAGCCAGAAGTTCATCGGGTTGTGACACCAGTCGCGCCACCCCGTGCCGGTTGCCGGCCCGGTCCACCCCGACCACCACCCGGATCTCCTGCCGCTCGGGATGAGCTGCGACGACCTCGGCCGCCAGCTCCGGCTCCGCGGGCAGATCCCCTTCGTACGCCACCGGCAGGAAGGTCCGCTCCAGACTGAGCGCACAGCCGAAGACGGCCTCCGGCCACTCGATCTCGGCCAGGGCTGCGACCACCTGGGACCCGATCGTGAGACTCTCCTGCTCGACGGCGGTCAGCGCCGCCTCCCCGGTCACCTGCAGCCCGAGATCGGCGGCGAGCTGGGGCTCCGTGGACAGCAGCAGGTCGGTCCGGACCAGGGCGAACAACCGCGGCGGCTGGTCCCATCCCGCCGTTCCGATGTGGTGCTCGAGATCGATCAGGGCGGCGATCAACGCCTCGTGCTGGACGGCGGGTCGGCCGATGGAACCACTCATCAGCAGCGCGGCAGATCAGCCGTGGGCGCCGGGCCCGAGAGGGCCTGCAACGCGGCGATCCCCCCCGCCAGCGTCTCCACCTTGATCAGGGTCATATCAGTCTTGAGCCCGGCCAGGTCGGCGCAGTTGCCGGCCGGGACCAGGAACACCGTCGCGCCGGCCTTCTCGGCCCCGCCGATCTTTTCCTGCAGGCCGCCGATCGGGCCCACCTGACCATCGGGACCGATCGTGCCCGTGCCGGCGACATGGCGTCCCGCGAGCAGCGCACCGTCGGTGATCTTGTCGTAGATGGCCAGGGCGAAGACGAGACCGGCGCTCGGCCCCCCGATCCGACGACCGAAGTCGAACGAGATGACCGGCTGATAGCGGTAACCGGCCCCCAGGGTGATGCCGACGACGGCGACGTCCGGCTGGGTGGTGGACTCCGACGTGGTGATCTCCACCCGGGCCTCCGCCTTCTGCCGGATCACGACAAAGGCCACCTCCTGCCCCACCTTGCGGGCCCGGATCTGCTCGCTCACCGACGTCGTCGTGGGCGTCGGCACCCCGTCGACGGAGACCACCAGGTCTCCGGGCATCAGCTTCTGGTGCGCCGCTCCGCCGACCGTGACCGAATAGATGGCCGGCATCTCGGTCACCGGCTGCCCGTCGGCCCGCAACGCAGCGACCACGGCGTCATCCTGCGCCGTCTCCATCATGTCGGCATCCTCGCTCGCCACCTCCTCGGCGGACTTGCCGGGCAGGTAGACCGAGTCCCGGGGCAACGTGTCGCGGTGCGGCAGCCAATAGGCCAGCAGCGCTTCGGGCAGGCTCAGCCGGCCGTCGGCCGGGGTCACCGAGACCACGGTCATGTCGAGCTGACCTGAGGTCGGGTAGGTGTCGATCCCCTCGACCTTGATGATCGGCTCGCTGCCGGCGGTGCCCAGGGTGTCTCGGGCGCTGCCGGGGTTCCAGCTGACGAACGGCACCGGCAGCACAGCGAGCAGCACAGCCAGACCCACGAAGAAGACGGCGGACACGAAGGCGGTCCAGGTCTGACGGGTCACGCAGTGTTCCCGTCAGACCCCTCGGGGAGTCCCACCCAGTGGGCCTCGCCACTGGTGAATCTTTGTTCTTTCCAGATCGGGACCTCGGCCTTGAGGGTGTTGATCAGGTGCGCGCACGCGGCGAGCGCGGCAGCCCGGTGCACGGCTCCCACGGCGATCACCACAGCGAGGTCGCCGACCTCGAGGTGACCGACCCGGTGCTGCACGGCGAGGGCGACGATGTCGTGCTCGGCTGCCGTCCGCTCGGCACAGCCGGTGAGGGCGGCGCCCGCGGTGGGGTGCTCGGTGTAGTCCAGCGAATCGACGTCAGCACCCTCGTCGTGATCCCGGACCACCCCGATGAACACGGCGATCCCGCCGACGCGAGGTCCGCTGACCAGCCCCAGCAGCCGGTCGACGCTGAGGGGCGTGTCGATGATGCTGGCCTCACGAACCAGCGCCGGTTCGGCGCCGGACACCTGCAGTGACATGCGTCGACCTTAGCCGAGCGGGCCGACAGGGCCATGATTGCGCTCTCAGCGATAACCCGGGGCGCACCACTCAGCGCAACCTCGGACGCGCGTACGGTTGGTCGCACGACACGTAGGCAACCCGCTGGGCGTGGACCCCTCAGGAGTGAGTGATGGCCGACGACCGGCACCCCGAGTCAGCTGACCAGCCTGGCGAGGACGACCAACCGAGATCGAACGAGCCGACGCCGCCCAGCCCCCCCTCCGAGGGGTATCGGTTGGGTGGATCGCCCAAGTCCCAGCCGGGGCCGGCAGGCGGCGGTGGCACGCCGCCGGACAACCCGCTCGAGGCCCTGATGGCTTCGCTGGCCGGCGGTGACACCAACGCCTTGATGGCCCAGCTGCAGAGCGCGTTCGCCATGCTGGGCGGCCCGGGCGGGATGTTCAGCGGCGCGGCCGCCGGCCCTGGCTCCGGGGTGAACTGGGAGGTGGCCAAGGACACGGCCCGCAAGACAGCCGCATCGCTGGGCCCGGACCCGACGCCCAACTCCGCGCAGCGCCGCGCGATCGACGAGGCGTCCTCGATCGCCGAGGTGTGGCTGGACAGCGTGACCTCCTTCCCCCGGGTCAGCACGGGTGCTGCCGCCTGGAGCCGGGCGGAGTGGATCGAGCAGACCATGCCGGTCTGGCAGCGACTCGTCGAGCCGGTGGCCGCCCACATCGCGGACGCCATGGAGGGTGCCCTGAGCCCCGGCGACAGCGACGACAGCCAGGCCATCCCCGGCATGGCCGGGATGGAGCAGATGCTCCGTCCGATGCTGCGCACCTCCGGGGCCAGCATGTTCGGACTCCAGATGGGTCAGGCTCTGGGTCGCCTGGCCACGGAGGTGGTCGGGGCGACCGACATCGGGCTGCCGCTGAATGAACCCGGTCAGGTCGCGCTGCTGCCGACCAACATCACCGCCTTCGGCGAGGGTCTGGAGCAGTCCAGCACCGACATCACCCTCTATCTCGCCCTGCGTGAGGGCGCCCGGCAGCGGCTCTTCGCTGCCGCCGGGTGGTTGCGGGAGCAGGTGCTGACCCTGGTCGAGCAGTACGCAGCCGGGATCACCATCGACACGTCCGCCCTCGAGCAGGCGGTCGGGCAGCTGGACCCCACCAACATGGAGGAGCTCGCGGCCACCCTGGAGGGCGGGCTATTCGAGCCGCAGAAGACACCTGAGCAGCTGGCCACCCTGGAGCGCCTGGAGACCATGCTGGCCCTGGTCGAGGGCTGGGTCGACGACGTGGTCACCCAGGCGAGCGCTCCGTGGATGCCCGCAGCCGGGGCCCTCGCCGAGGTCGTACGCCGGTCCCGGGCCTCCGGCGGTCCGGCGGAGGCCACCTTCGCCACCCTGGTCGGCTTGGAGCTGCGCCCGCGGCGGATGCGCGACGCCGCCAACCTGTGGGCGGCCGTACGCGACGCCCGAGGGGCCGAGGGGCGAGACGCCGTCTGGTCGCACCCGGACCTGATCCCCACCTCGACGGACCTGGATGACCCGCTGGGCTTCGTGACCGAGGAGGCGACCGAAGCCAGCGACGACGAGTTCGACGCCGCGCTGGCCGAGCTGCTCGACGAGGCCAACTCCGCTCCGGAGCCCGACACCGAGCCGAACCCCGACCCAGGACCGCCGGAGGAGCCAGGACCGCCGGACGAGCCGGGCCCTGATCAGCGAACCTGAGCCTGACGGGGTCGGCGCGCGGTTGCAGACCCGGTGCACGGAGACGCTGCAGGGCTGGATGCCTCCTGACCCAGCGCAACGTCGGCTTCGACGTCTCTACCTGGAGCATCTCCACGCCCATCCCGACGGGTGGTCCCGGGTCTACCCCGGGGCCCACCTGACGGCCAGCTCGTTGGTCTGCGCCCCCGACGACAGGCTGGTGCTGCTCACCCTGCACGCCCGGATCGGTCGTTGGCTGCAGACCGGTGGCCACCTGGAGGCCGGGGATCTGGACCTGGAGTCGGCGGCGCTGCGCGAGGCGACCGAGGAGAGCGGGTTGACCGGTCTCCGCCTCGACCCCACGCCGTTGCTGCTGTCCCGGCACGAAGTGGCCTGCGGTCCGCTCAGCTCGACCTTCCACCTGGACGTGCAGTATCTGGTGCTGGCCGTCGGCGCATCCGCGCCGACGGTGGGGGCCGAATCACACGACGTGCAGTGGTTCTCCCCCTCCGAGCTTCCCGATGTCGACGACTCTGTCGTGGCTCTGGTCGCGGCCGCGAGCCACCGGCTGCCCTGGTGAGCGTCCAGAGTCCCGACCTCAGCCCCGCCCCGCCCCTCAGCCCCGCCCCGACGCGGCCCGCCCGCCGCTGGACCCCCAAGCGGGTGCTGGTCACCCGCTCGGCCGCCGAGCACCCGCACGCCGCGGAGATCATCCGACGCTGTCAGGCAGCCGGGGTCACCGCCATCGAGCTGCTGGCCAACGACCGGCTGACGGGGCTGCGCCGAGAGACCGAGCGGGAGACGTACGCCGCCGCCAAGACCACCCTCGCCGTGGTGGTGGCCCCGCCCAGCGCGGTCAAACCCCAGCCCATCCCGCCGAGTGCCGACTGGCGGATCGACCTGGCCAAGGGCTGCCCGGCGCACTGCCAATACTGCTATCTGGCGGGGTCGCTGTCCGGCCCGCCGATCACGCGGGTCTACGCCAACCTCGACGCGGTGCTGGCCGGTATCGGCAGCCACGCGGGTCGCGGCACCGTGACCAGCGGCACGGCCGAACGCGGTCACGAGGGGACCACCTTCGAGCTGTCCTGCTATACCGACCCGCTCGGCATCGAGCACGTGACGGGTTCGTTGAGCGAGGCCATCAGGCGGGTCGGTGCGGGCGAGTTCGGCGACGAGGTCCAGCTGCGGTTCACCACCAAGTTCGACGACGTCGGCGAGCTGGTGACCCTCGATCACCAGCGCCGGACCCGGGTCCGGTTCTCGGTCAACGCCGCCGAGGTCGCCAGCCGGTTCGACGGCGGCACGGCGTCCATGCCCAAACGCCTCATGGCGCTGCGGGCGATGGCCGCGGCTGGCTACCCGGTCGGGCTGACGATCGCTCCGGTGATGCCGGTGCCCGGCTGGCAGCAGGGTTACGCTCAGCTGCTGGAGGACGTGGCCGACGCCGTACGGGGGGTTCCCGACCTGGACCTGACGGCGGAGATCATCACCCACCGGTTCACCCCAGCCAGCCGGGAGGTGCTGCTGAGCTGGTATCCGCGGACCTTGCTCGAGATGGACACGGATCTGCGCAGCCAGAAACGGTCCAAGTTCGGCGGGGTGAAATACGTCTACCCGCGGGAGACGATGACCCAGATGCGGGGCTGGTTCACCGCCGAGGTGGCATCCCGGCTGCCGATGGCCCAGCTGCTCTACTGGACCTGAGCCGGCGTCAGGCAGACCGGAACGCCGTGGTGGTGGGCCGTGCCCAGCAGCCGTTGCCGACCGGGGTGACCCGGGCGCCACAACTCGGTGCGGATCTCCGGGGCGGCGCCTCGACCTCCGGCCGAGTCGAACTCGAACCCCACCCGGCCGAGCAGGTTCTCCCGACCGTACGCCGTCAACTCGTCCCGCACCCGGCCGAGCTCCGAGGCGGGCCAGTAGAGCTGGGTGATCGAGTGCCAGACCACCGGCAGCACCCCGGGCTCGGTCCGGCCGAGCTGGTCGGCCAGCCAGGGACCGGCACCGGCCCGGTCCACCGTCACCGGGTGCTCGGCGGCGACGGTGAGGGCGCCGGCCAGGCGCGCGTGCCGGTGCAGGTCGAAGGGCCAGACGAACGAGGTCAGCAGCAGCCGACCCGCGGCGGTGCCGGCGTCCACCGGTGACAGGTCGCAGCCCCGCCGGTCGGTGATCAGCACGGGCATCGACCGGAGCGGACCGAGGACGGCCTGCTCGAGCTGGACCGGCGCGTCGGCCGGACCCCACCGCCAGCCGTCACCGGTGATCCGGAACCGGTCGACCAGCAGATTCAGCCCGGCACTCGCCCCGAGCTCCGGCAGCCGGATCCGGTGAACCCCAGCCGCGGCGACCAGGTCGACCAGCCCGGCCAGCAGGGCCGCCGACCTGCCCACCTCGTTGGTCTGCGGAGCGATCTCCAGGGCGGCCCGGCTGACCCCGACGTGCGCTACGAGCACCTCCCTCATCACCGGCCAGACCTTGTCCGGTGGCTCCGCACCGCCCAGACAGGGGTAGAAGGGGCGGAGCTCGGGGGCAGCCCCGGTCAGCACGAGCCGGAACACCCCGGCCAGCAACCTGAGCTGCAGGGCTGAGCCCTCGGGCGCCTCCTCGTAGCCGTCACAGATCTCGCGGACGACCCCGCCCGCCTCCCAGTCCTCGGCCATGCCGCGCATGGCGTGGGCGTACAGGTGGTCCGCCTCCCCGGCGTGCGCCCGGAACCGGTCGGCCAGCGTGGCGCCGCGATCCCAGTCGACCACCTCAGCCGCCCGTCAGGGCGTGCCCGGACAGCAGGGCGCGGGTCTCCTCCCAGCCCTCCAGCCCGGGGTCGAGCCGGCCGACGGCACCCGGCGTACGCATCCGGTGCCAGGCCGGGGAGACCACACACCGATCACCGGTGGGGGCGGTCGACTCGACGACTGCGCGGGGCTGGTCGAGATCCAGGTCGGGCAGCCAAGGGGCGAGGGGAAGGGACACCCCCGATAGCTGCGCAGCCGGGTCCACCACGTTCGGGTGCGAGCGTGACATCCACCCGGTGCAGCACCTTGAACATCTTGGCCAGCACCAGCCCGGGGAGGTCCGGCACGTCCGCCGCGACCACGACCAGCTCGTCGAAGTCGGGCTGGACCCGCGACGCGAGCTCCAGGATCGGCAGGTCCGGCAGCAGCAACCCACCCGGCCAGAGCAGCTCTGCTGCCTCGACCGGCCCGGCGATCCCGGATGCGACCCCGACCAGGTCGGCCAGCACCTCGTAGCTGTCGGCCAGACACACCCGGGCGAAAGCGGCCGGGCTGACGCCGGGTGGGGCGCCCTGCTCGGCGCCGTACCGGGCGGCCACCACCGCGAGCCGCCGGGGGGCAACACCCTCACGCGTCGACATCGTCGTCCAGCCCCGCCGGACCGGCGTCGATCGAATGGTGCTGCCCGGCCAGGTAGCCCTCGAGGTAGCCCTTGGCCTGCTCGGCCTGGGGAAAGCTCTGGGCCAAC
>JAABUN010002450.1_pt1 | contig 33001 bp, 35 predicted proteins | sample 5559311 | NCBI WGS metagenome assembly JAABUN01 (sample SAMN10711877, study PRJNA513370) | rock metagenome | isolation source: Antarctica rocks | place: Antarctica: Victoria Land, Siegfried Peak sud | reverse complement strand
CCGACCCGACAGCAGCACGAACCCGGACCGTGAGACCGACGCCCCACCGAGCGACATCGGGCAAACCGTCACACCCACATGCCACCATCACCCACCACCGGCGGCCAGACCCGCCCGACAAGATCACAAACGACCGGATGAAAGATCGAGGCTAGGGTGCCGTGATCCCGCCCGGCGGCGGCCACCCCCGTGATCTCGCCGACGTCAGCACGCCGGTCGCGACGAACCCGGCCGAGGTCGAGCAGTTGGCCGCCGGAGCCGGCGACCTCGACGAGGTCGATGCCCGCTCGTCGGTGTGCCGGGCCTGCCCCCGGCTCGTCGCCTGGCGGGAGCAGGTCGCCGCCACCCGCCGGGCTTCGTTCGCCGACCAGGAGTACTGGGGTCGCCCGGTGACCGGCTGGGGGCCGCAGTCGGCGTCGATCGCCGTCGTAGGCCTTGCCCCGGCGGCACACGGCGGCAACCGGACGGGGCGCATCTTCACCGGCGACCGCAGCGGCGACTGGCTGTTCGCGGCGCTGCACCGGGCGGGACTGGCCCGGTTACCGGAGTCGATCTCGGCTGACGACGGCCAGGAGCTCCTCGACCTCCGGCTCACGCTGCCGGTCCGCTGCGCTCCGCCGGACAACCGCCCCACGCCGGCCGAGCGGGACGCCTGCCGCCCGTGGCTGAGCGCCGAGTGGGACGTCCTGAGGCCCACCGTGCGGGTCGTCGTCGTCCTGGGCGGCTACGGGTGGAGCGCGCTGTGGCCCGTGCTGCGCGCCGCGGGGGAGGCCGTGCCCGTCCCCCTGCCGCGGTTCGGCCACGGCACGGAGGTGGCACTGCCGGGCGGTCCGACCGTTCTCGGCTGCTACCACGTCAGCCAGCAGAACACCTTCACCGGGCGGCTCACCGAGGCCATGCTGGACGAGGTCTTCGCGCGGGCCTTGGAGCTCGCTGCGCAGCGTGGCAGCGGCCCGCAGCGCGGGGATCGGCAAGTCCCGGACTGATCTCGAGTGTCCGAGGCATGAAGATCTGCTGAAGTTCGGCAACATGTCCGAAATGCGTCACATGGGCGCTGGCCTCTCACCCCATGCACCCCTATGGTCACAACCAGTAGACCGGATGGAGCAGCCGGTCAGGGCCAAGTGGAGGTGACTTCCATGCGCGGTCACACCTGGAGCTAGTCGAACGGTCCGCACGGCGGATCGCCCAGCCCGAAGGTCCAGGGGCTGGGACTGGGTGGTGATGCACCCAGTCCCAGCCCCTGGAACGTTTTCCAGGTCCTGCTTGTCGGCCCCGTCCGGTCCTTCTCGGCCGGCCGGCTAGAGCCGAGCGGCCTCCCGACGACGCAGCCAGCTGCCCATCTCGAGCGCCGGCATCGGCCGCGCGTGCAGGTAGCCCTGCACCTCGTCGACGCCGAGCCCCCGCAGGATGCCCTCCTGGCCCTCCTGCTCGACCCCCTCCGCCACGACGCGCAGGCCGAGGGTGTGGGCGATGTCCACCACAGCGCGGACGACGGCCCGGTCGGCCGGGTCGCTGCTCAGGCCGTCGACGAATCCCTTGTCGATCTTGACCTCGTCGACCGGCAGGCCTTTGAGGTAGGTGAGCGACGAGTAGCCCGTACCGAAGTCGTCGACCGAGAGCTTCACGCCGAGGGCATGCAGCTCGGACATGCGCACGACGGCGAGCGCCGCGTCCGAGACGACGATCCCCTCGGTCAGCTCGAGGGTCAGCAGGTCGGGCGCGATGCCGACCGCCTTCAGCAGGGTCGCGACCTCCGTCACGAAGTTCGGGTCCAGCACCGTGTCGGCGCTGACGTTCACGGCGACACCGACCCGCCCCGCTCGTCGCTGCCACCCCTTGCAGGCCGTCAGGCTCTGCCGCAGGACGCTCGCCGTGAGGGGCCCCATCAGGCCCGAGGCCTCGGCGAGGGGGATGAACTCGTCCGGCGTGATCGCGCCGAGCGCGGGGTGGGTCCAGCGGGCGAGGGCTTCGACCCCGCTGACCCGGCCGTTGGTCATGTCGACCTTGGGCTGGAAGGCCACACCGATGGCGCCTCCAGACAGCGCCTCGCGCAGGGCCGTCACCACGGCGAGCTTGCGCTGCCCCTTGACCTCGTAGGCCGGTTCCCACAGCACCGGGCCGCCGTTGGCGTGCCGGGCGCTGTACATCGCGGTCTCGGCGCGACGGACGAGGGTCGCGGCGTCGATACCGTGCTCCGGTGCGCGGACGCAGCCCACGGAGAGCCGGACGTGGGTGCCCACCGCACCGATCTGGGCGCTCCCCTCCACCTGGGCCCTGAGTCCGAGGCCGAACATCTCCGGCTCGCCGGTGAGCACGGCCGCAGCGGCGACGGCGAACCGTCCGCCACCGATCCGGCCCAGCACGGCATCGGGGAAGGCGCGGTGGAGGCGGGCGGTGACCTCCAGGAGCAGTTCGTCGCCGACCTCGTGGCCGAGGGTGTCGTTGACCTCCCGGAACGAGTCGACCGCCAGTGCCGCCAGCACCACCCCCTGGGGGTTGACGTCGAGCAGCACGGCGAGCCGGCGGGTTGTCTCGCTGAGGTTCGGCAGACCCGTCAGCGGGTCCGTGGTTGCCGCCCGTCCGAGATCGGCCAGCAGCCGCCCGCGCTCCAGAGCCGTGGCGAGCTCGGCCCCGACGGTCTCGAGGAGCCGGAGGTCTCCCATGTCGAAGCCGCGGACCGTGCCGAGACGGTCTTCAGCGGTGAGGACGCCCATCAGCCCGTCCGTTCCGATGAGCGGAGTGGCCATGCGCTGGGAGGCTCCCGACCGGCCCCGCCCAGCTAATGAGGGTGCCCCGCTGAAGGCAACCTCCTGGGCGACGTCGCGGAGCTCAGCAGTCGCCCGCTGACGCGACGACTCGTCCGTCGCCGTCACGTGGCGCCAGACGCCGGACGGGGCGCAGAGGGCGAGGTCGAGGCTCCGGCTGTGCAAGAGCTCCCGAACGCGCTGCAGGACGAAGGACGCCTGCGACCCGTCGACGTCGAGCGGTCCGAGCTCCTGGACGAGCGAGTACAGCTGTTCTGTCGTCTGCTCGCGGGCGGACTGCCTTCGGTGGCCCTGGTAGGCGAAGCTGAGCCCGACGGCGAGGGCGACAGTCACGGCAAGGGTCGTCGGGTCTGTCCACGCGGCGGACAGGGCGACCACCGCGACGCCGGTGAACACCAGCGTGGTGAGCAGGATGATGCTGAGGGGCTGGAGCACCTCGCGACGGGTGGGTCGCCGCCCGAGCAGCCACCAGATCGCCTGGAGGGCAAGGTTCTGGACGATGTCGCTGAAAATCAGGCCGACCCCCAGGGCAAGCCAGAGCACCGGCCCGGGCTCTTCCACCCCGCCCACGGAACCGAGGGCCGCAGCGATGAGGCCGACCTCGAGGGCGGCCGCCCCGGCGTTGTAGGTGACCTTCATAGGGCTCAGCCGGCGCAGGGCCACGCTGTCGACCAGGGCAGCGCCGAGCCGCATGAGCAGGTGCAGTCCGGGCGCCACGAGGATGGCACCGAGGGCCAGCGGGATGTGGGTCAGCGTGATGCTGAATGAGTCCTTGCGGAACTCGAAGTCCAGGGAGCGATGGGAGGCCGCGAGGTAGAGCGGGAAGAGCAGCGCCGCCGGCAGTGCGAACGGCGCCTGCAGCGGTGCCTCCGAGACCAGGGCCAGCGAGACGCCGATGACCAGCAGCGTGAGCGAGATCGCCAGGGCACACGTGCGCCTGGCAGCGCCCACCTCCGTAGCCCCCCCCGCGGTGCTCATCAAGGGGCCACTCGACAGGTCGGGGACATCTCTTGAACCTTCGTGCGCCCGGCCCGCTGAGCAGCCGGTACCAGAGCCAGGCCGACCAGCGCGATCAGGGCGACGGCGACTTCCGGTCCGGTCAGCTCAGCCAGGGCACCGGCGAGCAGGAGCACGACCCCCTGGACGGCGGCGAGGGCGGTGCCGGCCACGCCGTAGGCCCGGCCGCGCAGGTGCCGGGGGACGGCCTGCACGAACGCAGCGTTGGCGATCAGCTGGAGCGCCGTGCCGGTGCCCGCAAGGACCCAGCAGGCCACGAGGAGCTCGGTCCTGTCGAGGAACGGCGTCGCGAGCAGCGGGAGGGCGCTGATCAGCACGAGCGGCAGGAACAGCGACTGCCGACGCTCGCGGGGGATCTTGAGGAGCAGGAACGACCCCAGCAGGAAGCCGGCGGGGATCGCGGCCGTCAGGACTCCTGCTGCCAGGGCACCATCTCCGGAGCCGGCCGCGATCGCCACGGCGAGTCCTTCCGGGGCGATCACGATGGCCGAATCGAGCAGTCCCCACGCGAGCAGACCTCGAAGGAGCGGGGTGCTCGCGACGAGGCGGGCTCCCTCGGCGGCCTCGCGGAGCAGCGGGGCGGGAGGGCCGGTGGACGGCCGACCTCGTTCCCGGACGCCGGCCGCCAGCAGGAGCGCGGACACAGCGAAGGTGGCGGCGTTCACCAGCAGGGCGCCCTCGGTGCTGATCAGCGCGACCAGGGCGCCGCCGGCGAGGAACCCGACCACCTGGGCTGCCTGGTTGACCGTCTGGGTGAGGGCGTTGCCGACGACGTACGCGTCGCCCTCGAGCACATCGGCCAGCAAGGCGCTGCGGGCCGCCTCGAAGGGGGGGCTCAGCAGGCCGACGGCGCCAAGGACGACGAAGACGAGCCACAGCGGGAGCCCGGGCACGACCAGCACGGCCACCAGCAGCATCCGGACGAGGTCGACGGAGATCATCAACCGGCGCCAGGAGTGGCGGTCGGAGAGCGCTGACAGGACCGGACCCCCGAGCAGCCAGGTCAGGTACGAGCAGGCGTACGTCGCCGACGCGGCGAGTGCTGAGCCGGAGCGCTCGAACACCAGCAGGGCCACAGCGATCCTGGCCAGCTGGTCCCCGGCGACGGAGAGCCCGCCGGCCGTGAACAGCGTCCCGAACTCGCGCTGCCCGAGCACGTCGCGGTACCGCACGCGGGTCGAGGACGGGGTCACGGGGGCATTGTGTCTGATGTGGCGTCTGTGACAACCCCGAACCGGCGGAACGCGCCCGTGGAGATCTGCGCCGGTCAGTGAGCGTAGTTTCGCCACCGAGGGCCCCCGTAGCCCAACCTGGCAGTGGCGAGCCGCTTAAAACGGCTGAGTTGTGGGTTCGAATCCCACCGGGGGCACCGTCGTGTTCGTCTGTTGCCAGAACGTCATCCACAGCGGGCACAGGCGGAGCGCTCGCCGCGTTGTACCGTTCGCACGGTCCCGAACGAGGGCCGAGCAGAGGAGTGATGACGCACATGCGCGCCATGCAGTCGAACAACCCCGTCTTCCAGCGCAACGAGACGCTCGCCCGCTCGCTCCAGCCCGGACCCGGGTTCCACCCGGGGTCACCGTCGCCTGACGACCTCGCCGCGATGTACCAGACGCCGCAGCGCATGACGCTCGACGACGTGATCGTGAAGACCGGCATCATGCTGGCCATCGTCGTCGGCGTCGGTGCGGCCACCTGGGTCGCCGGGGTCCCGTTCGGGATCGTCGGCATCGCGGGCATCATCGGGTTCGTCCTCGCGCTGGTCAACATCTTCAAGAAGCAGGTCAGCGTCCCGCTGGTCCTGGCCTACGCCGCCGCCCAGGGCGTCTTCCTCGGCGGGATCAGCGCGGCCTACAACGGTCAGTACCGCGGCATCGTCGTCCAGGCCGTCATCGGAACCGCCGTCATCTTCGGAGCGGTCCTGCTCGGCTACAAGAGCGGCAAGCTGCGGGCCACGCCGAAGTTCACCAAGGTCGTGACCTTCGGCCTGATCGGCATGGTGGTCGTCATGCTGCTCAACCTGGTGTTCGGCGACGCCCTGGGCATAAGCGGTGGCAACACCGGCCTGTCGATCCTGTTCACCGCCGGGCTCATTGTCTTCGGGGCGCTGACCTTCGTGCTCGACTTCGACAACGCCGACCGCATGGTCGCCGCCGGGGTGCCGGAGAAGGAGTCCTGGCGGGTGGCCTTCGGCCTGATCGTCGGCCTGGTCTTCCTCTACCTCAACGTCCTGCGCCTGCTGTCCTACCTGCAGAGCGACTGACAGTTCACCTCCGGCGTCCCACGGGCCGTCACCCCTCGGGGTGGCGGCCCGTCGCCGTGTCCCGGCTGGTGCAACGGGCCTCGGTAGCCTGTGCCGCATGCTCTCTGAGGCTGAACATCCGCCCGGGAGCTCGCCCCTCGACCTGCTGCGCCGCGAGAGCCGCTCCCTCGTGCAGCGCCTGCGGCTGTGGACACCGGCCCGGTACGCGGCCCTCGTCCCCGGGACGGACGTCAGTCGCGGCGACGTCGTCCACCACCTCGCGCAGTGCTTCGCCGATGCGGTCGGGGCGTACGACCAGGCGGGTCCACGGGCCGTGCCCCGCCTGCCGGTGGACCTCGTGCTCGCCGACCAGCTGGCGGTGACGGCTGACGATCTCGTGCGCGCCCGGCCCCCGGATGCCGCCGTGGTCCTGGCGACTGCCCACCTGCTCGCCCACCGGGCCGATCTGCTCGACGACGCGGTCCCGGCCGGGCTGGCCGCCGCCCTCGGTCTTGACGACGTCGTGGCCGCCGGGCGAGCGGCCTGCCAGCTCGCGGCCGGCGGTCGCTAGCTCCGCTTCTTCCGGCTGCGCTTGCCTGGCCGCGTCTTGCCCTTGGGCTGGCTCCCCTTGGCCTTGCCCTGCTTGGCCTTCGGGCCCTTGCCCTTCGACGCGTTCACGTTCTCCCAGAGTCCAGGCGTGGATCGCCCGTGGTTCTTGGCGCTCTGCTTGGCATCCGCCTTCTGGGCCTTCGTCATCGTCCGCTTCTTCTTTTGCTTGGCGGCTGCCACGAGCACCTCCGGGTCAGGGGTCAGCTGACTACCCCGTGCCGCCCGCGGCAGACCCCGCGGCCACAAGGCGCCCTTGTCCTGCGCCACGCCGTGACCCGACCGATCCTCCGCCGACGTTGCCTCTGATCCATCATCACTGTCTGATCCATCGGGGGTGCCGCACCCGGCGGACGATCAGACGCAAGGAGGGGGGCGGGACCCCGGCAGACCGACGGCCGGCCCCCCGTGGGGGACCGGCCGTCGAAGGGCGAGCAGGACTAGCTCAGGCGCTCGAGCACCATCGCCATGCCCATGCCGCCACCGACGCACATGGTCTCCAGGCCCCAGGTCTTGTCGAGGGTCTGCAGGCCGTTGATCAGCGTGCCGGTGATGCGGGCGCCGGTCGAGCCGAACGGGTGGCCGAGCGCGATGGCGCCGCCGTGGACGTTGAGCTTGTCGATCGGGATGCCCAGGTCCTTGTAGGACGGGATGACCTGCGCCGCGAAGGCCTCGTTGATCTCGAACAGGTCGATGTCGTCGACGCTCTTGCCAGCCCGCTGCAGCGCCAGCTTGCTGGCCTCGACCGGGCCGTAACCCATGATCTCGGGCGAGAGGCCGGTGACCGCCGTGGAGACGATCCGGGCGAGGGGGGTGAGGCCGAGCTCCTTGGCCTTGGTGTCGCTCATGAGGATCACGGCGGACGCACCGTCGTTGAGCGGGCAGGCGTTGCCGGCCGTGATGAGCCCGTCGGGGCGGAAGACCGGCTTGAGACCGGCCATGCCCTCGACGGTCGTGCCAGCACGCGGGCCGTCGTCGGTGCTCACGACGGTGCCGTCCGGGGTCGTGACGGGGGTGATCTCTCGCTCGAAGAAGCCGTTGGCGATGGCCTTCTCGGCGAGGTTCTGCGAGCGCGCCGCGAACTCGTCCATCTCCTGGCGGGTGACGCCCTTGATCCGGGCGAGGTTCTCGGCGGTCTGACCCATCGAGATGTAGACGTCGGGGAGCTGACCGCTCTCCCGCGGGTCGGTCCAGGAGTCCTCGCCGCCCTCGGCCGCCTTGGCCGAGCGGGCCTGCGCCTCGTCGAAGACAGAGTTCGTGAGCTTCTGCCCGGCGATCATGTCGCTGTTCCCGGCCACGAAGCGGCTCACGGTCTCGACACCGGCCGAGATGAAGACATCGCCCTCGCCGGCCTTGATCGCGTGCAGCGCCATGCGGGTGGTCTGCAGCGATGAGGAGCAGTAGCGGGTGATCGTCGTGCCGGGCAGGAAGTCGTATCCCAGGTTGACGGCGACGACGCGACCCATGTTCATGCCCTGCTCGCCGCCGGGAAGGCCACAGCCGAGCATGAGGTCGTCGATGTCGCGCGGGTCCAGGGACGGCACCTTGTCGAGAGCGGCGCGCACGATCAGCGTCGCCAGGTCGTCCGGGCGGACGTCCTTCAGAGAGCCCTTGAAGGCCCGGCCGATCGGTGAGCGGGCGGTCGCGACGATGACTGCTTCAGGCACGGCAACTCCAGGGGGTCAGGACGGCGCGATCCGTCGTCTCCGGTCCAGGGTAAGCGCGAACCGAACGGCGTTCTAGTGGGGAGGGGGGACCGCTGCTTCTGCGAGGTCGGCTGAGAGTTCGCTCGGATCGGTCGGGCCCTCCGGCGCGCCGCGTCCGACCAGGGGCAGCCGCCGGCGCAGGCGGGCGAGCCGCCCGCCGCTCTCGGCGACCGGGTCGACCTCCACGCCCGGCTCTTGCGAGGCCACCCGGGCGGCGAGGTCGACGTCCTGCACCGAGTCGCTGATCGGCACGCTGACCGGGATGGTGACGCCGAGGCTGGTCAGCACGCTGGGCAGCATCGCGTCGACGATGCGCCGGTAGCCGTCTGCGGACGGGTGGAAGCGGTCGGCGCTCCACAGGTGCGGCTGCTCCGAGAAGTCCTGCACCAGCAGGTCGCCTAGCGAGACGGCGATCCCGTCCTGCTCGACGGTCGCGACCGTCTGTGCAGCCGCGAGACGCCGGCTCCAGTGGGCGGCGATCGTGCGGAGCGGCTGGGGGACGGGCTTGACCGTGCCGAGGTCCGGGCACGTACCGACGACCACGAGGACCCCGGCGGCGCGCAGCGTGCGAACGGCTCGGGCGAGGTCATGGGCCGCCTTGGCGACCGGGACCCGATGGGTCACGTCGTTCGCGCCGATGATCAGGACGGCGACGTCGAGGCGCCGTCGCAGCGCCCGGCCGACCTGCACATCGAGGTCGGCGGACTGCGCACCGGTGACCGCGACGACCTCGAGGGCCACCCGGCGGCGCAGGTCGCGCGCGATCGCACCGGCGATCAACGCTCCGGGGGTCTGGTCGGCGGACGCGCAGCCGAGACCGGCGGCGGCTGAGTCGCCCAGCACGGCGAGGTGGAGCGGCGTGTCGCCTCGGCGACCGCGCCCGTAGGAGCCTGCGGCCAGCGGCGCCTGCTCCGTCGGCGTGCCGATGACCCGGCGGGCCAGCTTGGCCTCGGTGACGAGCACGGCGAAGGTGGCGCCGGCCACGCCGCCGAAGGCGCCGCCGCCGTACGCCGCCTTCACCGCGAGGTAGCGGGCGCGCCTCCCGGGCCGCGGGATCCGGGTCAGTCGGCGGGTCGGTCCGAGGCTCACGACGGACGACCGGCGAGGAAGGCGCGTACCGCGGCCCGTGCACCGTGTGAGACGTGCGGGCCGTGGGTGAAGCCGGCGACCTCGAAGTCGAGCTCACCGAGTCGGCCCGCAGAGGCGCGCGACAGGGACGCGTCGGTGCACAGGCTGGCGAAGGAGTAGCGGATCCGGCGCAGGTTGAACAGCGCGTCACCGGTGAGCAGGACGCCCGAGGGCGCGTGCAGGTAGGAGCAGTGCCCGGGGGTGTGCCCCGGCGTGTGCACGACTGTGAGCCCGCCACCGAGCGGCAGGACGGCGCCGTCGGCGAACGTCTCGGCGACGTCGACGCGGGCGAAGCCCTTCGGGCCCCGAGCGAGCAGGCGGCCGAGCAGGGAGGCAGACGGGTCGGTCTTCGGCGGACGCCCCTCGCGCAGGTAGACCGCCTCGCGGTCGTGGGTCCAGACGGCGCTGCTCGTCGCCTCCTGCAGCTCGGCCGCGCCTCCCGCGTGGTCGAGGTGCCCGTGGCTCATCAGCAGGTGGGTGACGTCCTGTGGGGCCCTGCCGAGCCCGGTCAGCGCGGCCAGGATCGGACGGGAGCCTCGCTTGAGACCCGCGTCGACGACCGTCATCGACCCGTCGGAGTTCTCGAGCAGGAAGGCGTTGACCAGGTCGTACCGCGTCGTCGGGACGCGCCAGACGCCGGGCGCGAGCTGGATCGCCGTCATGGGCACCGCCTTTCGAGGTCATGGGACGAGGTCGAGCCTGAACGTACCTGCCGGCCGTACGCTGCCCTGGCCCTCGCCGTCCGTCGGAAGGCTCCTCGTGCAGGTCAGCGACTCCCTCATCGATCTCGTCGGGAACACCCCCTTGGTCCGCCTCGGACGCATGGCTGCCGGTCTGCGACCGCAGGTCGTCGCCAAGGTGGAGTACTTCAACCCGGGCGGCTCGGTGAAGGACCGGATCGCGCTCGCCATGGTCGAGGCGGCCGAGCGGGACGGCTCCCTGAAGCCCGGCGGCACCATCGTCGAGCCGACCAGCGGCAACACCGGCGTCGGCCTCGCGATCGTGGCGAACTCGCGCGGCTACAAGTGCCTGTTCGTGATGCCCGACAAGATGAGCGCCGAGAAGATCGCGGTGCTCCGGGCGTACGGCGCGGAGGTCGTCGTCTGCCCGACGGCCGTGGCGCCCGAGCACCCCGACAGCTACTACTCTGTGTCGCGTCGACTGGCCGCCGAGACCCCGGGCGGCTGGAACCCGAACCAGTACGCCAACCCGCTGAACCCGGCCGCCCACTACGCCACGACCGGCCCCGAGGTCTGGTCGCAGACCGACGGGCTGGTCACCCACTTCGTCGCCGGCGTCGGCACCGGTGGCACGATCAGCGGCACGGGTCGCTACCTCAAGGAGGTCTCCGGGGGGCGGGTGCAGATCATCGGTGCCGATCCGGAGGGCTCGGTCTACTCGGGCGGATCCGGTCGGCCCTACCTCGTGGAGGGCGTGGGCGAGGACTTCTGGCCGACGACCTACGACACGTCGGTCGCCGACCGCATCCTCGCCATCAGCGACCGCGAGTCCTTCCTCACGACGCGCCGATTGGCCCGCGAGGAGGCGCTGCTGGTCGGCGGCTCGTGCGGGCTGGCGGTCGCGGCCGCCCTGCGCCTGGCCGAGGAGCTGACCGAGGACGACCTCGTCGTCGTGCTGCTCCCCGACTCCGGCCGCGGCTACCTGTCCAAGATCTTCAACGACGAGTGGATGGCGGACTACGGCTTCCTCACCCCGGACGACACTCAGCCCACCGTCGGGGACGTGCTGTCCCGCAAGGGCGCGGACCTTCCCGATCTGGTGCACGTGCACCCGGAAGAGACTGTGGGTTCAGCGATCTCGATCCTGCGTGAGTACGGCGTCAGTCAGATGCCGGTCGTCAAGGAGGAGCCGCCGGTCATGGCCGCCGAGGTCGTCGGCGCCGTCGTCGAGCGCGAGCTGCTCGACGCAGTCTTCGCCGACCGGGCGGCGCTCGACCGCCCTCTCGCCGATCACATGAGCCGTCCGCTGCCCACGGTCGGCGCCGGTGAGGCCCTGTCGGTCGCCATGGCTGCGCTCGAGGGGGCGTCGGCGATGCTCGTGCTGGACGACGGCAAGCCGGTCGGCATCATCACCCGTTCGGACCTGCTGGGGTTCCTCTCGCACGGCTGAGCGTCCCGAGGTGAGCCACCACCGCGGTGTGGGGCACTGTGAGGGCGAGCAGGGCGACCAGCAGCCCGCCCTGCACCCCGGTCGCCAGGCCGAGAGCGAGGGTGCCCACGACGGCGGCGGCGCTGGGCAGGGCGGCCGACCGGGCGAAGCGGGACAGCGGGGTCCGGAGGTCACCTCGCCCCAGGTCTGCGGTGTTGCGCGGGTCCAGCAGGAGCAGCCGGGCAGTGTGGCGCACCGCGTGCCAGCCGGCGAACCACGCGGCGAAGGCAGCGAGCGGGGGCAGCGTCGCCGCTACGGCGACGACGAGCAGGAGCTCACCCAGCCGAGCCGCCTGGGACCGCGCCACCACCACGCCCGCCAGCACCAGCAGGCCGGTCAGCACCAGGAGCGGCAGGCGAACAGCGGGGCTGAGCAGGACCTCGGGCAGAGCCGGGTCCAGCGAGCGCAGGAGGGGGCGGACGGCGTCGGGGCGCATCAGCACCGGCAGGGTGACGACGCTCAGCCCCGCGGCCGCCCCTGGGAGCCAGCCGACAGGGGTGCCGCGCAGCCGAGACCAGGCCACCTCCCCCTCGGCGAAGTGGGCGGCCGAGAGCGCGAGCAGCACCAAGAGCGCTGGGACGGGCACGAGCAGGGCGACGCCGACGGCCCCGAGCGCGGCTGTCGCGTAGACCCCGACCACGACCACTCGGGGCCGGCCGAGCTCCCCCCGGGACCAGCCCCAGGCCAGGTGGTCGACGGCTCCGTGGGGGAGCCCGAGGAGCCCGGCAGTGACGAGCAGCAGCGGTCCCAGGTCGGATAGGACCTCCGGCACTGCCAGACCGGCGAGCAGGGCGAGACCTAGCACCGTCCGGGAGAGCAGTTCCGCCGCGATCGGAAGCCGCTCCACCCGCGCACCGGGGAACGACCTCGCAGTCGTCGCTGGCGCGGACATGCCCTCAGCGTCCGCGCCGGGGTCCACATCCGCCACTCGAACGCTTCACGGATTGTTCAAGTTGCACGATCCTGCGGACAGGGTGATCGTCGGGGGCGCCCCGCCCTAGGGTCCCGCCCTCCTTGGCCCGACCTCGGCTCCGGGACCGGACGTCCGACCGGACGCCTGTCGCGTCGTGACCCGTGTCGGCGCCTGCCGGCACCTCCTCGAAGGAGAAACGCCGTGCCGCTTGCACAAGGGATCGAAGTCGAACAGCTGACCTCCGGTCAGTACGAGCTCGTCTACAACCTGCTCTCGCTCGCCATCGCCAGCCTGCTCTTCACCGGTCTCTACCTCGTCCTGTCGCAGAAGCGGGTGACGCCCCGCTACCGCAACGCCCTGATCGTCTCGGCGATGGTCTGCTTCATCGCGACCTACCACTACGTACGGATCTTCGACAACTTCAAGGAGTCCTACGAGACCGCTGCCCAGGGCGGCCTGGGGGTCTACGAGCTGACGAACGTCGCCTTCAACGAGGGCTACCGCTACGTTGACTGGTTCCTCACCGTGCCGCTGCTGCTGGTCGAGACGGTCGCCGTGCTGGCGCTGACTCGCGCCGCCGCCAAGCCGCTGCTGTTCAAGCTGGTCGTCGCGTCCGGTCTGATGATCGCCCTCGGCTACCCGGGTGAGATCAGCACCGACACCGGCACCCGCCTGCTGTGGGGCACGCTGTCGACGATCCCCTTCCTGTACCTGCTGTACGTGCTCTTCGTCGAGCTGTCGAAGTCGATGGAGCGCCAGCCGGTCGAGGTGCGCGCCACGGTCGGCAAGCTGCGCCTGATGCTGGTCGGCCTGTGGGGCGTCTACCCGATCGCCTACCTCATGCCCGTCCTCGGCTTCGACGGTCCCGATGCGTTCGTGCTGCGCCAGGCCGGCTACTCGCTTGCCGACATCCTCGCCAAGGCCGCCTTCGGCCTGGTCATCTACAAGATCGCCCGCATGAAGAGCCTGTACGACGACCCGTCGTTCGACGACGAGGCCGACCCGATCACCGGTGAGGCTGCCGAGCCGGGTGCCGTGGGACGCGTCAAGCAGAAGGTCTGACCCGCTCCCGGGGCGCGGCCTGCCGGTCGCGCTCCGGGGCGGTCCCCACCTCCGACCCCGGCTCCGGGGTCGACCCGCTGGCCGGAAGGTCGCGCGATGCCGTACTGGATGTTCGACGTGGTGGCCCTTGCGCTGCCCTCGGCCCTGCTGCTCCTGGGCGTGCGTACCCCCCGCCGGCTGTGGTGGGCAGTCGTCGCCATGTCCGTGGTCGCCCTCGTCTGGACCGCGCCGTGGGACGACTACCTCGTCCGTTCGGGGATCTGGTCCTACGACCCTCGGGGGGTGCTCGCTCGGCTCGGCAACGTGCCGGTCGAGGAGTGCGCCTTCGTCGTCCTGCTGGTGGTGCTGGTCGCGGCCTGGGGGGCTCGCACCGGCCGGCTGCCCGGGAGGGTCCCGGCCGCTGACGTCGCTCACAGGCGCCACCGCCTGGCAGGAGTCGGCTGGGCTGGCTGCGTCGGCTGGGTTGGGGTCGCTGCGGCCGGCCTCGTGCTGCTGCTCGTCGGGGGACACGCCCGCTACTTGGGGCTGCTGCTCGTGTGGGCCGCTCCACCTCTCGCCGTGCAGCGGGCGATCGCAGGCGACCTGCTGCGCGAGCGACGGGTCGACCGTGCCGTGGTCGCGGTCCCCGTGGTGCTCTGGCTGTGCGTGGCCGACCGGCTCGCGCTCGCGGACGGCATCTGGGCCATCGCCCCGGCGACGAGCACCGGTGTGCTGGTGCTCGGCCTCCCGCTCGAAGAGGCGCTGTTCTTCCTGCTCACCGTCGTGCTGGTGACGGACGGCCTGCTGCTGGCGACCGACCGGCGGGCGCTGTCGCGTGCGGCGAAACTGCTCCGACTCCGAGGACCCGGACTCGCAGGCGCCCCTCTCGCACGCGCGACCGCCCTCAGGAGTACATCAGCGACCCCGGGGTCGTGAGCACCGAACCGGTCTCGAGCCACGTCTTCAGCCCGGACAGGATCATCGGCCAGCCGCCGTAGAGCTGCTCGTTCGCGCCCTCGCGGAGCTGGTCGTGGGTGACGGTCAGCCGGCAGGAGTCGCCGACCGGCTCGATGTCCCAGGTGACGCGGGACGAGCCCTCGCTCCGCACGTCTTCGTCCCAGAGCGCTACGAGGGTGTGGACCAGCCGCGTCGGCGGGTTGACCTCAAGCACCTCGCCCTCCCCGAGCAGGCCCTCGGCCTTGGGGCTGCTCATCTCGAGCCGCGACCCCGGCGTCCAGTCCGAGACGACCCCCGAGCCGAAGTTGTACTTCCGGCGGGTCTCGGTGTCGGTGATCGCCTCCCAGAGGCGCTCGGGGGTGGTGCGGATGTAGATCTCGAAGACTCTCTCCATGGTGCTCTCCTGACTGGTCTTGAGCCCGCTGAGCATCTCGGCCCAGGGCTCGGCGTACTTGCTCACCCAACGGTCGTGGACGAGTCGGATCGGCACCGGGTTCAGGAAGTGCAGCTTCTCGCGACCCCGGCGTCGCGACACGACCAAGCCGGCCTCCTCGAGCAGGCGCAGGTGCTTCATGACCCCGAAGCGGCTCATCTCGAAGCGCTCCTCCAACGCACGGAGCGTCTGGCCGTCCCGCTCGAACAGCGCGTCGAGCAGGTCGCGACGAGTCGGGTCGGCCAGCGCCTTGAACACCAGGTCCATGTCCCCCACAATGGTGACCATATAGTCACCTGTCAAAACTCTGGGCAGGACTGTCGTCGGACAACGCCGAGGAGGGCTCATGGCGCGGGTGATCGCTGGGATGACGGTGTCGTTGGACGGCTTCATCGAGGACGCGCAGGGCAGCGCGGGGGAGCTCTACCCCGACCTGGAACAGCTGAGGGACACGCCCTACATGGCAGCGATGCAGGCGGAGACCGGCGCGGTCCTGATGGGCCGGCGGACCTTCGACATGGCCGGTGATCCCGACTCCTACGCGGACTCGTACGAGTTGCAGGTCCCGATCTTCGTCGTCACCCACACCCCTCCTCCGGTGGCGCCGAAGCGCAACGACCGGCTGTCCTTCACGTTCGTCACCGAAGGGGTCGAGGCGGCCGTCGCGTCGGCGGTGGAGGCGGCGGGCGACCGAGCGGTGACCGTGGTCGGAGGAGCGGACCTCAACCGTCAGCTGCTCGCGGCCGGCCTGGTCGACGAGCTGCGCGTCGACGTCATGCCGGTCCTGCTGGGCGGGGGGCTCAGGCTGTTCGACGGGGTGGGGCCGCACGCGCTGGACAAGCTCGGCGTCGACGACGTCGGTGCGCGCACCAGCTTGCGGTTCCGGGTGGTGCGCTGATGCCGTTCGAACCCGGACCCGTGGTCACCGACCTCGGCGCGCTCATGCACGACCAGGGAGCGAGCAGCTACCGCGAGTTCCTGCGGGTCCCCGCCCTGTCCCTCGGCCTCTTCGCCGTCGGGCCTGGGCACAGCGACAGCCAGGAGCCGCACCGGCAGGACGAGGTCTACGTCGTCGTGTCCGGTCGAGCGACCCTGCTCCTCGGCGGCGTGGAGCGTTCCGTCTCGGCGGGTGCCGTCGCGTACGTGCCGGCTGGTGTGCCACACCGGTTCGTCGACGTGACCGAAGATCTGCGCGTGTACGTCGTGTTCGCGCCTCCGGGGCCGGGCTAGGAGCTTTCCGCGGAGCTACCCGTCGTCGTAGCGTGCCGGACATGGACGAGTCGGAGACCCCAGAGCAGACCGCCGAGCACATCCGCGCCGCCGGCAGCGCGTCGTTCGGCAGCGAGGTGCACGGGGACACCACCACGGACCGCTGGGCCGCTGGGAACGGCGGGCAGGCGTACGGCTTCGAGACCCTTGCCATCCACGCCGGTCAGGACCCCGACCCCGCGACAGGGGCCGTCGTCGTGCCGATCTACCAGACCTCGACCTACGTGCAGACCGAGGTGGGCGTCCACCAGGGCTACGAGTACAGCCGAAGCGGCAACCCCACCCGTACCGCCCTCGAGACCTGCCTCGCCGCGCTCGAGGGCGGGCGCACCGGGCTCGCCTTCGCCAGCGGGCTCGCGGCCGAGGACTGCCTGCTCCGCACGGTGACCGGTCCGGGCAGACACGTGATCGTGCCGGACGACGCCTACGGCGGGACCTACCGCCTGTTCGCCCGGGTCCTCCAGCGCTGGGGGGTCGAGCACACCCCGGTCCCGCTCGGAGACCTCGACGCGGTGCGGGCGGCCGTCCGGCCCGAGACGTCGCTGATCTGGTGCGAGACGCCCACGAACCCGCTGCTGGGGGTCGCGGACATCGCCGGGCTCGCGTCGATCGCCGATGGCGCCGGCGCCCGACTCGTCGTGGACAACACCTTCGCCAGCCCCTACCTGCAGCAGCCGCTCGCCCTCGGCGCCGACGTCGTCGTGCACTCCACGACCAAGTACCTCGGCGGCCACTCCGACGTGGTCGGCGGGGCACTGGTCACCACCGACCCGGCGCTGGGTGAGGAGCTCGCCTTCAACCAGAACGCGATGGGCGGGGTCCCCGGGGCCTTTGACAGCTGGCTGGTGCTGCGGGGTGCCAAGACGCTCGGTGTGCGCATGGACCGGCACTGCGCGAACGCCGCCCGTGTCGTCGACCTGCTGGGCGCGTCTGCTGCCGTCAGCGCCGTCCTCTACCCCGGCCTTCCCGGGCACCCCGGTCACGAGATCGCCGCGAAGCAGATGAGCCAGTACGGCGGGATGGTGAGCTTCCGCTTGCGCGGCGGTGAGGCAGCCGCCCTGGAGGTGTGCCGGCGCACCCAGGTCTTCACCCTCGGTGAGTCGCTCGGCGGCGTCGAGTCGCTGATCGAGCACCCGGGGCGCATGACGCACGCGAGCGTCGCCGGTTCGCAGCTCGAGGTGCCGTCCGATCTCGTACGCCTGTCCGTGGGGATCGAGACGGTCGACGACCTGCTCGCCGACCTCGAGCAGGCGCTCGCTGCGGTTGCCCGGTCGTGATGCACAGCGGGTGACATCGGCCCGCTCGACTTGACCGCAGGCGACGAGGTGCCGACCCTGGGTGCATGCCGGTCGCCGATCTCAGCAGCCCCCGGGGGCGCAAGGGGGCCCTCGCGGCCGTGACAACCGCGGTGCTGCTGGTCGTCATGGCGGCTGGCCTGGTGCGGGCGACCGACGACCCGCCGGCTCAGACCGCGGCTCCGGTCGTCGTCCCGTTGGTGAGCACCTCCCCGTCGCCCGTCGCGGTCCCAGCGCCGGTCGCGCCGGTCGCACCGGTCGCCCCGGTCGCCCCGGTCGCCCCGGTCGCACCGGTCGCCGCCCCGGTCGCCCTCGTCCCGGACCCTTCGCTGCGCTCAGCGGCGCAGCCGGACCTCGACATCCAGGCCGAGCTCGGTCCGCCGCCAGGCCCTCAGGTCGACCCCCGACCGTCGAGCGTCGCGCCGCCGGCCGCCCGGTTCGCCCTGCTCGTCGGGGTGACCGACTACCGGTCGCCCACGGTCGACACGATCGGCAGCGCCAAGGACGCCACGTTCCTCAACGAGCAGCTGGTGGCCAGCGGCTGGCTGCCGGAGAACATCCGCGTGCTCACCGACGCCCAGGCGACCGGCGCCGCGCTCCGAGACGGGCTGAGCTGGCTCGCAGAGCGCTCGCAGCCGGGCACCTTCGCGCTGTTCCACTACAGCGGCCACGTGAAGCAGAAGGGCGGCACGCGCGAGGCGCTCTGGCCCGTGGACCGCGGGTTCCTCGACGACACCGCCCTCGTCGCAGCGCTCGCGCCAGCCCAGGGCCGCCTATGGGTCGACATCGCCGGGTGCGAGGCGGGCAGCTTCGGGGACGGTCTCCCCGCAGACCGCGTCCTGTTCACGGCCAGCAGCAAGCAGACCGAGAAGTCCTACGAGTTCCCCGACTGGGGCATGTCGATCTGGACCGGGCTGGTCTTCGACCTCGGGATGCGGCAGGGCAAGGCCGACGCCGACGGGGACGGGCGCACCACCGTGGGGGAGTCCCTGCGCTACGGGCAGTACTACGCGCAGGCGATCTCTCTGGGGCAGCAGCCGTACGGTCGGCAGACCCCGGAGTTCGCTGGACCCGCCGACCTCGGCTGGACCCTCGCGGACCCGCCGGCCTGACCGCGCCCGTCAGGCGCCCGGCTTGACCACCATCAGCACGATCACGACGGCCCAGGCGAGCGAGGCGAGCCCGGCGCCGGCTGAGATCCGGCCCAGCGCGCCGCCAGGGTCGGTGCCTGCGTCGAGCGCGTCAGCCGCCGCGAGCTGGGCCGGTACGACGACGACCATGATCAGCGCCACGGCCACGATCGAGAGCACGAGCGACGCCGAGATCCACAGCTGCCCGTAGCTCCACTGGTCGCCGACGTTTCCCTGCCCGACGAGCGCCGCCCCGAGAAGCACCGTGGCGAGAGTGGCCAGCGTGTACGTCCGCGTCGTCCGGCTGGCGTCCCGAAGCGCGTCCACCCGGCCGGCCTTGGCGAGCCGGCCCGAGGCCGACGCGGCCACCGCGGCCGGACCGACCACGAAGGCGACGGTCAGCAGGTGGAGGGCGAGGATGACGGCGTACGCACCGGAGTACTTCATGGGCGGACGCTAGCGGGCTGCTCCGCCGGCCGCCCCTCAGCGGTTGCGGCTACCGCGACGGGACCGCAGGTAGTCGCTCACGACGTACTCCCCGAGCCTGCTGGGGTCGGGGGCGAACACCCGACCGCCGTTGCGGGCCGCCAGGTGCTCGACGAACTCGACCAGCCGTGGCTCGTCATCGAGCAGGAACACGTTGATGGTCGCGCCCCGACGGGTGATGCGCTCGACCTCGGCCATGGTCAGCTCGAGCGTCTCCGGCAGGGGTGGCCAGCCGAACTCGGCGCGCCCGCTGCGGGTGAGGTGCGCGGTCGGCTCGCCGTCGGTGACCACGAGGATTACCGGCTCGGCGTCGGGGTGCTTGGCGAGGTGGCGCCCGGCCAGCACCAGCGCGTGCTGGAGGTTGGTGCCCTGCACCTGCTGGGCCTCGAGCCCCGCGAGCTTCTCGGGCGTGAGAACCCTTGCGTAGTCGCTGAACCCGATGATCTCGATGGCGTCCTGCGGGTACTTCGTCGTGACCAGCGAGTGGAGCGCGAGGGACGTCGACTTCGCAGCGCCCCAGGTGCCCCGAAGCTCCATCGAGAACGACATGTCCACGAGCAGGGCGACGGCCGCACCGGTGCGTCGCTCGGTCTCGACCACCTCGAAGTCGTCCACGTGCAAGCGAACCCCTGGTCGAAGGTCCTCACCGGGTGCGCCCCGACCCGGTGCGCCCCAACCAGGTGCGCGGGGTGTGCGCAGGACCGCGTTGCGGACGGTGCGCACGACGTCGAGCGGCTGCTCGTCACCGAATTCCCATGCCCGGCTCGAGCCGGTGACGTCCCCGGCTGCCCCGGCATCGCGCACGTCGTGGGCGCCGCGCCCGGCGGCGTGCAGCTGCGAGAACACCTTGCGCAGCGCGGTCGCCCCGATGCGGCGCACCGCCCGGGGGCTCAGTTCGAGGCGACCGCGAGCATCGCGTACGAGGTAGCCCTGCTCGGAGAGCTCCCGCTCGATGCGGCGAAGGGCCGCGACGTCGTCCACCGCACTGCGGCCGAGCGCGCGTTGCACAGCGGCCTCGTCGACGTCGTCGAGGGACGCGCCGGGGTAGTCCTGGCCGAGCGCCGCCTCGAGGTCGTCGAGGTCGGCCAGCTCCTCGAGCACGGAGGTGGCGTCACCCATGCCCATGCCCTGCTCGCCGCGCATCCGCTCGCGGCCGCCCCACGGCAGGTCGGGCCGGGCGGCTCGCAGGCTGTCGCCCAGCTGCGCCATCTGAGCCGCGAGGTCGAGGTCCATGGCGCCCTGCATGAGCTCGCCGAGCTCCTGTCGCTGCTGGGGCGTCAGGGAGTCCATCAGGCGCTGCTGCGCGGCAGCCCGCCGGGCGAGGTCGTCGACCAGCTCGGCGAGGTCCTTCGGGTCCGAGGGGAAGAACTCGCCGTGCTTGCCCATGAAGTCGTCGAACTGCCCTTGGGTGTGCTGGCCGCGCGCGTCTGCCTCGAGCATCGCGTTAAGGTCGGCCAGCATGTCCTTGACGGCCTGCATCGCCTCGGGCGTCGCGCTCTCGAGGGCGTCCTTCATGCCCTTGAACTGGCTGTCGAGGACCTCTCGACGCAGCAGCTCGCCGATCTGCTCGTACGCCGCCCGCGCCTGTTCGCTGCGCCACGCGTAGTCCTGCAGCGCCTGCACCGCTCGGGCCGTGTCGCCGGGCAGGGTGTCGAGCTCGAGCTCGGCCATGCGGGCGGCGTCGGAGGGGTCGGGGAACAGGGCAGTCCGCTCCAGGGCCACCGCCTCGTCGAGCAGTGCCTGGACCTCGTCGAGGGTCCCGTCGAGCCGGCCCTTCTGGCGGGCCTGCCGCTGCTGCTTGGCCACCTGTCGGCGAAGGTCGTCGAGGCCGCGCAGGCCGTCGGCCCCCCTGCGCATGAGCTCGCGCAGGGCCTGACGGGCGGTGGAGCCGTCGAGCACCGACTCGCCGATGGCGTCGAGGGCCGAGGCGACGTCGTACGGGGGCTCGAGCGGATCGCGCCCCCCGGACCAGGAGCCGTAGCGGTAGGCAGGACTGCTCATCGCCGGCCCGCCTTCGCGTTCAGGTAGCGGCACAGGAACTGCAGGGCGAACCCGGCGGCGAGGACCAGCAGGGCGGCTCCCGGCGGGAGCCATGACCCGGTGACCACCTTGACCGGGACGAGCCCGATGGCGACTGCCAGCAGGGCCTGCAACCCGATCGTGACCGCCGCCTGCCAGCGTCCCTGCAACGAGAAGTCGTACAGAGGTGGCAATCTCGAGAGCCGGGCGACCCGGGCCCGTTCGGCCCGTCGGTGCTCCCGGTCGAGCGGGCCGGCCGGGGGGACGACCACGTCAGCCGCCGTAGACCGTGCGGCCGGCGACCTCGTCCTTGGCGAGCCTGCGGTTGAGGTGCAGCCCCTCGAGCGCGAACTCGACGGCAGCCGCGGCGAGGCCGGGCGACTCCTGCTCGATGCCCAGCCGCTTCAACAGCTCTGCCAGGCCCGGGATCGCGCCGAGCGAGCCGAGCAGCGCGGCGGCGGGCACGAGCTCGCCGGTCTCGACGGTCGTCCCCTCGTCGAACTGCCCCTGCAGCCCGGCGAAGTCGCTGCCGGCGAGCAGCGCCCGGAAGGTGTCGGCCGTCGCCTTGCGCAGCAGGTGGTGCAGGACCTCGAGCTCGCGACCCTCCTCGGTGGCCTCGAACTCGACCTTGCCGCGCGAAGCCGCGACGACCGACGGCAGGTCGCAGACCCGGGCCACCGCGGTGGTCTCGCCCGTGACGGCGGCCCTGCGGACGGCCGAGGCGGCCACCGTCTCGAGCGCGGCGACGGCGAAGCGGGCGCTCACCCCTGAGCGCTGGTCGACCTGGGCCGACTCGCGCACGAGCCGCGTCCACCGGGCGACGACCTGCACGAGGTGGTCCGGCACGATCACCGGGACGCCGGGCCAGTCGAGCACCGCCTCCTGCTGCAGCAGAGCGATCTCGTCGGCGAGCTCAAGCGGGTAGTGCGTGCGCACCTCGGCGCCGAAGCGGTCCTTCAGCGGCGTGATGATCCGCCCCCGGTTGGTGTAGTCCTCGGGGTTCGCGCTCGCGACGAGCAGCAGGTCGAGCGGCAGCCGCAGCGTGTAGCCACGGACCTGGATGTCGCGCTCCTCCAGCACGTTGAGCAGCGCGACCTGGATGCGCTCGGCGAGGTCCGGCAGCTCATTGATGCTGAAGATCCCGCGGTTGGTCCGCGGGACCAGGCCGTAGTGCACGGTCTCCGGGTCGCCGAGGGTGCGCCCCTCCGCGACCTTGATCGGGTCGACGTCACCGATCAGGTCGCCGACGCTGGTGTCCGGGGTGGCGAGCTTCTCGCCGTAGCGGTCGCTGCGGTGCCGCCAGGCGACCGGCGTCGCGTCGCTGTGCGACTCGACCAGGCGCTGGCACCGGACGCAGACCGGGGCGTACGGGTGGTCGTTGATCTCGCAGCCCGCGACGACGGGGGTCCAGGCGTCGAGCAGGCCGACGAGGGTGCGGATCAGCCGCGTCTTGCCCTGACCGCGCTCGCCGAGCAGGACCAGGTCGTGCCCGGCCAGCAGGGCCCGCTCGACCTGCGGGAGCACCGTCTCGTCGAAACCCAGGATCCCCGGGAAGGCCGTCTCGCCGGCGGACAGGCGGGTCAGCAGGTTGGCGCGGATCTCGGTCTTGACCGGGACGTGCTCGTGCCCGCTCGCCCGAAGCTCGCCGAGGGTCGTGTGGTCGGGGGGATGGCTCGTCACCGCTCGACAGTACGTCCGGACGGACCGCCTCGCGAGACCACTCGGCCGGGGTCCCCGCCGAACGTCGGTGTGCGCGAGGATGGGGCCATGGCGCGCTTCGGGGACGGTCTGGGCCTCGGGTCCGACCTCGTCCTGGCTGCCGAGCAGGCGATGGCGGCAGCGCTGGCCCCGCTCGCTGCCCGGCCCCCGGACCTCGTCTGCTTCTTCGTCAGCGGCGGCGACCCGGCGGCGGTCGCCGCTGCGGCTGAGCGGGTCGGCGTCCTGTCGGGCACCGCTGCGGTGCTCGGGTGCACCGCGGGCGGGGTGCTCGCCGGCCGGCGCGGGGTCGAGGGTGGCAGTGCCGTGAGCGTGTTCGCAGCCGTGCTGCCCGGCGTCCGGGTGCGCTCCTTCCACCTCGAGGTGATGCGGGCCGACGCCGGCATGGCGGTCGTGGGCCTGCCCGAGACCGGGGCGGAGGAGGCCGAGGGCGACGAGGTCGCGGTGCTCCTGGTCGACCCGCACAGCTTCCCGGCCGGAGGCTTCCTCAACCAGGCGAACGGCACCCTGCCGGGGCTGTCCATCGTCGGAGGCCTCGCCACCGGGCCGGCCGGTCCCGGGACGGTCCAGCTCTTCCTCGACGGGCGCACCGTCGACCGCGGAGCCGTCGGGGTCCTGCTGCAGGGCTCCGGTGCCCGCACGCTCGTCAGCCAGGGGTGTCGGCCGATCGGCCCGCCCATGACCGTGACGTCGGCGTGGGGCAACGTCGTCCAGGGGCTCGCCGGCGAGCCGGCCCTCCAGCGCGTCGAGAAGCTGCTCGCGGACTTGATGCCGGTCGACCAGGCCCTCGCGACGTCGGGGCTCCAGCTGGGTGTGGCCCTCGACGAGTACGCCGACGAGCAGGACTTCCTCATACGCCCGCTCCTCGGGAGCGACAAGGCCTCGAGAGGGCTGATCGTCGGAGACCACATCGAGGTCGGTCGCACGGTTCGACTCCAGGTCCGTGACGCCGACGCGGCCGACGCGGCGCTGCGCGCGGCGCTCGCCACCCACCGGCGCGACACGCTCGACGCCCCGGCAGGGGGGGCGCTCGTCTTCTCGTGCCTGGGTCGTGGCCGGCAGCTGTTCGGGGCCTCCTACGGGGGGGCAGACCATGATCCCCAGGTCGTGCGGGACGAGCTCGCGGCGCAGGCCGTGGCCGGCTTCTTCTGCGACGGCGAGCTGGGAGCTGTCGACGGCCGCAACCAGCTGCACGGCTTCTCCACCTCGATCCTCGCTTTCCCGGCCTGAAGGGGGACGCATGCCCGTCCTGGCCCTCGACGTCGGCGGAACCAAGATCGCCGCGGCTCTCGTCTCGGACGACGGCGAGGTGGTGCGTTCGGCCCGAGGGCCCACGCTGGCCGATCCCTGGCCGGTGTGCCTCGCCCTGCTGCAGGAGGTCCGCGGGGCCGAGGCGGTCGACGGCATCGGTGTCGGGAGCGGCGGCCCGATGCAGTGGCCGTCGGGACGCCTGTCTCCGCTGAACATCCCTGGTTGGCAGGATTTCCCGCTCCGCAACGCCCTTCGCGAGGCGTTTCCCGGCCTGCCGGTTCGCGTGCACAACGACGCCGCCTGCGTGGCGGTCGGCGAGCACTGGCGGGGCGCCGGGCGAGGGGTCGACGACCTGCTCGGCATGGTGGTCTCCACCGGTGTCGGTGGGGGGCTCGTCCTCGGCGGCCGGTTGATCGACGGAGCCGGCGGCAACGCGGGTCACATCGGTCACGTCGTGGTCGAGCGGGACGGGCCGGACTGCGTGTGCGGCGGACGGGGTTGCCTGGAGGCCGTCGCCCGGGGACCGGCTGTGGTCGCGGCGGCTCGGGCACAGGGGTCCACCGCGCTGGACGGCGTCCAGCTCGCCGAGCTGGCCCGTCAGGGCGACGAGATCGCCGGAACCGCTATCGCGCGGGCCGGGACTGCCGTGGGCGTCGGGGTGGCCTCCGCGGCGGCGCTGCTCGACGTGCGGTTGGTCATCATCGGTGGCGGCTTCGCCTCCGCCGGCGAGCTGTTCTGGGGACCGCTCCAACAGGCCTTCGCCCGCCACGCCCGACTCGATTTCCTCTCCCAGACCCGCGTCGTGCCGGCCGAGCTCGGTGGCGCGGCCGGGCTGGTGGGCGCCGCCGCGCTCGTCCTGGCCGGTGACCGCTACTGGTCGGCCGACTGACGGCGGCTCTTCCGTCGGCTGCCCCGTTATTGGGGGCGCTCGTGGTGCCAGACTGCCCCTGTGACCGGTCTGGCTGTCCCCCGCGTCGAGCTTGCCGACGTGCAGGCTGCCCGTGTCCTGCTCGAGGGCGTCTCGCGCACGACCCCCTTGCAGGGCCTGCGCGGTCTGTCGGCCCAGGTCGGCGGCCCGGTGCTGCTCAAGTGCGAGAACCTGCAGCGCACCGGCTCGTTCAAGATCCGCGGGGCCTACGTCCGGATCGCACGGCTCACGGATGCCGAGCGGGCCCGGGGTGTCGTGGCGGCGAGCGCCGGCAACCACGCCCAGGGCGTCGCGCTCGCGGCTTCTCTGCTCGGGTGCCGCTCGACCGTCTTCATGCCGGAGGCCGCTCCGCTGCCGAAGGTTGCGGCGACTGCGGCGTACGGCGCAGCGATCCGGCACGTCGGGCACACGGTCGACCAGGCCTTGCTGGCTGCCCATGCGTTCGCGGCCGAGACCGGTTCGGTGCTCATCCACCCGTTCGACCACGCCGACGTGATCGCCGGCCAGGGCACGGTGGGTCTCGAGGTCCTGGAGCAGTGCCCGGAGGTGCGCACCGTCGTCGTCTGCACCGGTGGGGGAGGGCTGGTGGCCGGGATCGCCACCGCGGTGAAGGCCCTGCGGCCCGACGTGCGCGTGGTCGCTGTGCAGGCGGCCGGCGCGGCGGCGTTCCCCGAGTCGTTGCGGCTCGGCCGGCCGCAGGCGCTCGCCTCGATGACGACGATGGCCGACGGCATCGCGATCGGCCGTCCCGGTGAGCTGACGTTCCCGCTCGTGCGGGACCTCGTCGACGACGTGCTGACCGTCGACGAGGAGGCGCTGTCGCGGGCGCTGCTGCTCTGCCTCGAACGGGCCAAGATGGTGGTCGAGCCCGCGGGAGTCGCAGCGGTGGCCGCCGTCATGGAAGACCCGACCGCGTTCCAGGCACCCGTCGTGGCGGTCCTGTCCGGCGGCAACATCGACCCGTTGCTGCTGACCAAGGTCGTGCGCCACGGGCTGGTGGCCGCGGGCCGGTTCCTGTCGCTGCGGGTGGCAATCCCAGACCGCCCGGGCGCCCTCGCCCAGCTGCTCGGGGCGCTTGCGGCCACGGGGGCCAACGTGCTGGACGTCGAGCACTCGCGCACCGGTCGGGGGCTGCACGTCGACGAGGTCGAGGTCGCCCTGCAGCTCGAGACCCGGGGCCGCCCGCACGGCGACGCCGTACTCGCCGCCCTCGCCGCGTCCGGCTACGCAGTCGCTGTCGCCTGAGCGGCTCGATCGTCTCCGGCGGGGTAGGGAGGCGGCGCCCGCCCCCTGATCCGGAGGTTCCCCGTGCTCGACCTGCCCCGCACGCCTGACTTGACCGGCAAGACCATCGCCTTCCTCGTCGCCGCCGAGGGGATCGAGCAGGTGGAGCTGACCAGTCCCTGGGAGGCGGTGGAGCAGGCCGGGGGAACCCCGAGGCTGATCAGCCCCGAGGCCGGCGAGGTGCAGGCGTTCGAGCACCTCGACAAGGCCGACACGTTCCAGGTCGACGTGACCGTCGAGGCCGCCGATGTCGCCGACTACGACGCGCTGGTGCTGCCCGGCGGCGTGGCCAACCCCGACGCGCTGCGTATCGACGCGGCGGCCGTCGCCCTGACGTCCGCCTTCGTCGCGGCCGGCAAGCCGGTCGCCGCGATCTGCCACGCGCCCTGGACGCTCGTCGAGGCCGGAGTCCTCGGGGGCCGCACCGTGACGAGCTGGCCGAGCCTGCAGACCGACCTGCGGAACGCCGGTGCGACCTGGGTCGACCAGGAGGTCGTCGTCGACACGAACGGGCCCGGCACCCTGATCACCAGCCGCAACCCCGGTGACCTCGAGGCGTTCAACCAGGCCCTGCTCGACGCCCTCTGACCCGGTCAGAGGTTGCCGCGGCGCTCCTGCTCGCGCTCGATCGCCTCGAACAGCGCCTTGAAGTTGCCCTTGCCGAAGCCGAGCGAGCCATGCCGCTCGATCAGCTCGAAGAACACCGTCGGCCGGTCCTGCACGGGCTGGGTGAAGATCTGCAGCAGGTAGCCGTCCTCGTCCCGGTCGACGAGGATCCGCCGCGAGCGCAGCTCCTCCATCGGCACCCGCACCGAGCCGACCCGGTCGGCGAGCTCGGCGTCGTAGTAGGAGTCGGGGGTCTCGAGGAACTGCACCCCGCGGGCGCGCATCTCATCGACGCTGCGCACGATGTCGTTGGTGGCCAGCGCGACGTGCTGCACGCCGGGACCGCCGTAGAACTCGAGGTACTCGTCGATCTGCGACTTGCGCTTGCCCTTGGCCGGCTCGTTGAGCGGGAACTTCACCTTCCGGTGGCCGTCAGCGACGACCTTGCTCATCAGCGCGGAGTACTCGGTCGCGATGTCGTCGCCGACGAACTCCTTCATGTTCGTGAAGCCCATGACCCGGTTGTAGAAGGCGACCCACTCGTCCATCTGCCCGAGCTCGACGTTGCCGACCACGTGGTCGACCGCCTGGAAGAAGCGCTTGTCGGGCGGCGCGACGAGCGGTTCGCGGGGCACGAAGCCAGGCAGGAAGGTCCCCGCGTACGCCGAGCGCTCGACCAGGGTGTGGACCGTCTCGCCGTAGGTCGCGATGCTCGCGATCACCACCTTGCCGGTCTCGTCCTCGACCAGCTCGGGCTCGCGGACCGGGGTGGCACCGCGCTCGACAGCCGTGCGGAACGCCCTGTCGGCGTCGGGGACGCGCAGGGCGATGTCGACCACCCCGTCGCCGTGCCGGGCCACGGAGTCGCCGAGGGCCGTCCCCGCGACCACGGGGCCGGCCACGACGAAGCGGGCCGATCCGGACTCGAGGACGTACTCCGCCAGCTCGCGTGACCCGGTCTCGGGTCCCCGGTAGGCGGTGACCCGCATGCCGAAGGCGGTGGAGTACCAGTGGGCGGCCTGTCGGGCGTTGCCGACGGCGAAGCGGAGGTGGTCGACGGCCTCGACGGGAAACGGGTCCGGGTCGGTGAGACCTGTGGCGGGGACGGGTGTGGGGACAGCGGTCATGCGGCCTCCTGTGCGGTGCGGTCAGCCCGTGTAGGGCTCCGCGGAGAGCAGCTCGACGGTCGTCGAGGCGCCGTTGGGCAGCGAGTAGCTGACCCGGTCGCCCGCCTTGGCGCCGGTGAGCGCAAGGCCGAGCGGGCTCTGGGCGGAGTAGACCGGGACGTCTGCCCGGTCTTCCCGTGATCCGATCAGGAAGCGCTCGGTGTCGTCGTCCTCGTAGCGGATCTCGACGACCATGCCGGGTCCGGCGACCCCGGCCGCCGTGGGAGCGGCGCCCACCTTGGCGTCGCGCAGGATCTGGGTGAGCTGGCGGATGCGGGCCTCGAGCTTGCCCTGCTCGTCCTTGGCCGCGTGGTAGCCGCCGTTCTCCTTGAGGTCGCCCTCCTCGCGAGCCGCCTCGATCTTGGCCACGATGTCGGCCCGCCGGGGGCCCTTGGCCTCTTCCAGCTCGGCGGTCAACCGGTCGTGGGCCTCCTGGGTCAGCCAGGGGGTCGTCTGTCCGGTGCTCACGGGTCTCCTCGCGCGGTCGGTCGGTGTCGCGGCTCGGGACGAGTCGGGTCTGTCGATGCTACGGCGCGCCGTCCTCGCGGGTGATCGGCTCGGTGGTGCAGGCCACGACCTCACCGCTGACGGCCCGGGCCGTGGTGGCGAGCGGGAACGCCCCGCGGGCCGTGCGCTCGGAGCTTCCGACCGCGTCGAGGACCGCGATGTCGCGGCCGACCTCGAGGCCGTCGCGCCCTCGGGCGCGTACGACGCAGTAGGCCCGCCGGCCGGCTGACTTCGACACCTCGACGTCGATCACGACCTCGGCGTCGGAGCGCACGTCGTAGCCCCGCACCTCTCCCCGCACCGAGTCGCTGCCGAACCGCGAGAGCAGTGCGGAGCCGATCGCCGCCAGGAGCGCAAGGAACAGCACCGTGAGCAGCACCGCGAGCAGTCGTTGGGTGAGCTTGGACGGCTGGTCGTAGCGGCCGGGCGGCCGGCGGCGCGACGTGGGGGCGGTCAACGGGACTCCTGTGGGTCGTCGCGGTGTTGGGGGTACAGGACAATGATCGCCCGCAGTGATGGAGGGGCCTGCCGATGACCGAGCAGCTGAGGCTCATGTGCGTGCACGCGCACCCGGACGACGAGTCGAGCAAGGGTGCGGCCACGATGGCCCGCTACGCCCGGGAGGACGTCGACGTGCTCGTCGTGACGCTGACCGACGGCTCACGCGGCTCGGTGCTCAACCCGGCGATGGACCGCCCCGAGGTGCTGGCCGACATCACGGCCGTACGCGCGGCCGAGATGGACCGAGCCCGGGAGATCCTCGGCGTGCGCCAGGTGTTCCTGGGCTTCGTGGACTCGGGCCTTCCTGAGGGGGACCCGCTCCCGCCGCTACCGCAGGATTGCTTCGCGGCCGGCAGCCTGGAGGAGCAGACAGAGGCGCTCGTACGCGTTGTGCGCCAGCAGCGGCCGCACGTGATGACGACCTACGACGAGAACGGCGGCTACCCGCACCCCGACCACATCCGCTGCCACGAGGTGTCGGTCGCGGCGTTCGAGGCGGCCGGCGACCCCGAGCGCTTCCCCGACGCGGGTGAGCCGTGGCAGCCGCTCAAGCTCTACTACAACCTCACCTTCCACAAGAGTCGCCTCGAGAAGCTGCACCAGGCGATGCTCGCCGCCAAGATGGACTCGCCCTACGCCGAGTGGCTGGTGAAGTGGGAGGACAAGCCGGGAGATGCCGAGCGCCTCACGACGTCCGTCCCGTGCGCGCAGTGGTTCCCGATCCGTGACGCGGCCCTGATCGCTCACGCCACGCAGGTCGACCCGACCGGGCGGTGGTTCGCGTGCCCGGTCGAGCTGCAGCAGGAGACCTGGCCCTACGAGGACTTCCAGCTGGCCCGGTCGCTGGTCGACTCCCCGCTCCCCGAGGACGACCTCTTCGCTGGAGTGCGCGAGCGGGTGGCGACATGACCGTCCTGGCCGCCGTCGACCCGAGCTCGGTCGGTGCCGGGCCGTTCGGCCTGCTGATCGTCCTGCTCATGGGGGTCGCGACCGTGTTCCTGATCCGCAACATGAGCGGCCGGCTCAAGCGACTGCCGCGGGAGTTCCCGCCGCCCGGTGAGCAGCCTCGCCGCGGCGACCCTGACGTGCCGCCAGGCCCGCTGGTCTGAGCCGCCCGAACCGGGCCTGATCACTCGTGGGGCAGGCTCACTCGTCGCCGCGCGAGCCCCGGCTCCGCTTGAGCTCCGAGCGCTGGCGCTTGCCCTCGAGCCGTCGCTCCTTCGACCCCCGACTCGGTCGGGTGGCCCGGCGAGCCGGCGGCGGCGGTGCCACTGCCTCCCGCAGCAGCTGGGCGAGCCGCTCGGCCGCGGCCTCACGGTTCTGCAGCTGGCTGCGGTGCTCGCTAGCGGCGATGGTCACGACCCCGCCGATCAAGCGGCCGCCCAGCCGCTCGAGCGCCCGGGCTCGCAGATCCTCGGGCACCGATCCCGCCTGCGCCACGTCGAAGGACAGCTCGGCCCGGCTGTCGGTCGTGTTGACGCCCTGGCCGCCGGGGCCCGACGAACGCGAGAAGCGCCAGGACAGCTCTGACTCGGGCACGCTCCACCGCGACGTCACGAGCAGGGGTCCAGGCACCGGCTCATGGTCGCAGGCGCGTACAGCCGGTTCGCTGACGAGCACCTTGCCCTGCGAGAAGGCACTGTTGGCCTGCGGGGGCCGACATTCCGCGCTCCTGCCAAGATGACCGAGTGGACAGTGGAGCCGAGATTGCCCGTGGACCCTGCCAAGGGCAAGGCCGTCGTGCTGCTGGTGGAGGACAGCGCGACGGTGCGGATGGTCGTCCGCAAGGCCCTCAAGGGCTTCGAGGTGCTGGAGGCGGTGGACTCCGCGGCGGGTCTGGCCCTGGCGTTCGAGGTCGTGCCCGATGTCGTGCTGCTCGATCGCTACCTCCCGGGACAGGACGGCCTGGAGGTGCTGCGGGAGCTGGTGGCGGACGAACGGACGCGCAACGTCCCGGTGGTCTTCCTGACTGGAGACGACGACCCGTTGACGCTGGTGACCGCCCTCGACGCGGGGGCGCACGACTTCGTCCGCAAGCCCTTCCTCGCGCAGGAGCTGGTCGCTTGAGTGCGCGGGGCTGCCCGGCTCAAGCAGCTCGGCGACGAGCTCCGGGTGGCGGCCTCCCGCGACGCGCTGACCGGCCTGCTGAACCGCCGGGCGATGATGCAGGAGCTGCAGCGCTGGAGCTCCCTGCACGCCCGGTACGACATGCCGGTGTCCCTGCTCATCGGTGACCTGTCGGGCTTCAAGCGGGTCAACGACGAGCATGGTCATGCCGCCGGCGACCGGGCGCTGCTGGTCGTCGCCCGGGTCCTGACCGAGGCGGTCCGCGCGGATGACCGGGTAGGTCGTTGGGGTGGCGACGAGTTCGTGGTCCTGCTTCCCCACACCGACCAGGAAGGTGCGCAGATCCTCGCGAGCCGGCTCGTCGAGCTCATCGCGAGCTCCCCCGTGCATTTGGTCGACGGCGGTCAGGTGGCCGTCGGGATCACGATCGGGCTCGCGACGGACCCGGCACAACGCGACGGGCTCGATCTGGTCGAGCGCGCCGATTCGGACCTCTACCGGCAGCGGATCGGGCACGAGCGCTGACCGGGTCGGTCAGGCCAGGGCGAGAGCGCCACTGGAGCCGTAGATGGCCGTCCAGTGCTCGTCGTCCAGGATGACGTCGCGGGCCGCGTCGTACCGGATCGCTGCGGGCAGCTCGAAAGAAGCGGTGATCCACCGCCAGTCGATCGGCTGATCGAGCACCGCGATGTACCCCTCGGGACTGGGTGCGAAGGCCTTGCCGCCCTCGCCTTCTCGCACCGGGATTGCACCACGGGCGACGAGGGCCTCCATGATCGGTTCGAGCAGCGCGTACGGCTTCCCGTGCGCGGCGGGCTGCAAGGTCCTCATGGTCTTCCCTGGGGGAGGTGGCGGCCTGTGGCCGGGATCTGTGCGATGACGTCGTCGAGCGGGAGGTGGTCCGCCTTCGCGATGTACCCGAGGCGCTCGAGATCATCGAGGTCCATGGGTACGTAGTGCTGGGCGAACCCGCCGTTGCCCCAGTGCGGGTTGGCGTGGGCCACGGAGTCCGACAGCGGGAACGGCTGCGTGACCTCGTAGCCCTGGAGCCCGCCAGGACGGTAGCGCGGGATGCCGTCAGGCCCGTTGCGCGGGCCTACCTGTACGCCCTCGTAGTAGCGCCGCGCGCTGCCGCCTGCCTGCGCAACCTCGCCGTCGGGAACGACGAAGCGGCCGGCGCCCGGCTCGCCGACGTAGAAGCGCTCTCCTCTAGCGGCCAGGCGGTCGACCCAGGCGTCGGTGCCTGGGTAGGCAGGACTGCCCTGGAAGCGTCGGGCGCCGGCGGACGGGAGCTCGTTGAAGTCGGGACTGCGCCGGAGGAAGTCGTCGAGCGAGCGTGCGGGGCGCAACCGCAGGGCAAGACGCCCGGCGCCTGCCCGCACCGCGGAGGTCATGCCCGAGAGGCTGGCTCGGGCCCCGGCCAGGCCTCGGCTGCCGGCTGCCAGACCGTGCGCGCCGACCCGGCTGAGCCCGGCGACCTTCCCGACGGCGGTGAGCAGCCGTCCGCCGGGGATGACGCCGAGCATGTTGAGTCCGACTTCCCACAGGCTTCCCTCGCCGCGTGCGTACTTGGCGAGGCTGTCTGCGAGCAATAGCGCGCTCGCCGCAGCGAGCAGCCCCCACACGAGCGGCCCGCCGACGAACAGCGCGACCACGGCGACGACGATCGCCACGACGGTCGCGATCTTGATGGTGATGTCCCAGGCCTTGGCGGCGCCGTCTTTGAACTTCTCCCACCGGCTCTTGGGTTGGATACCGGCGTCGCTGGCGTCGTAGAGCTTGCGCTTGACGGTCCG
>JAABUN010002449.1_pt1 | contig 33014 bp, 33 predicted proteins | sample 5559311 | NCBI WGS metagenome assembly JAABUN01 (sample SAMN10711877, study PRJNA513370) | rock metagenome | isolation source: Antarctica rocks | place: Antarctica: Victoria Land, Siegfried Peak sud | reverse complement strand
AAATCTTAGAGTGGTCAGAAAGAATTTGCAATGGGCGAAAATTATTGAATTGACAAAATCCGAATTTAAGGCAGTCGCCTAATTGCGAAAATTTGAAATGCACCCAGATTATGCGTTTATAATTTTAATAATAATTTATATGGATAGTCGCATTTTAAAAAGTGCAGAACACTATGTTATTGAACTTTTTGAAAAAAACTATGATGAAACATTAGTCTTTCATAATCTCAACCACACAAAAAATGTAGTTAGCAGAACGAAAGAAATAGCGGAACATTATGATGTAAGTGATAAAGAAATGTTTACACTTCTTATAGCAGCATGGTTTCATGATACCGGGCACTTATTTACCATTCCGTTTAAACATGAAAAGAAAAGTGCGGAATTAATGAAAGATTTTATGCATGGACTTATCGAATATGATACGCTAATAAGCGAGATTGAACATTGCATATTGGCAACTAAATTTCCCACACATCCTGATAATTTTTTAGAGCAGATAATTTGTGATGCTGATACCTATCATTTGGGTACTGATGCTTTTAAAGAGACAAATAAACAGGTAATGAAAGAAGAACGATTGAAAAAAGGCTCTCTAAATAAAGAAACATTTTTAAAGGAAACTCTTGAAATGCTTAATGCCCATGTGTACTATACAAAATATTGCCAGGAAAAATTGAATGAAGGGAAAATGAAAAATAGTCAAATGATATTAATGGATATACTATGAAGCAATTAATCATTTTGCTTGGTATCATAACCACTCCTTTTTACGTGGTGGCGCAGGACACAATTCCAAAACCCGGAAGTTACGATGAGGGTTATTTTTTTATAGGTCCCGATGATCTTTTGAAATTTAAAGGCTATGCTCAATTTGATGGTTATTTTCCTGCTGGCAACACCCCCGGTGTTTCTGAATTTTTGATACGCAGGGCACGCCTTGCCGCAACAGGCTATTTTCAAAAGAAGTTCAGGTATATGCTCTATGCAAGTTTTGATAAAGGCAAACCGGCACTTAATGAAGCCTTTTTGGAAGCAAGGCATCTTGCCTTTGCCAAGCTGAGAGTGGGACAGTTTAAAGTGCCCTTCAGCCAGTCCAACCTTCGATCAAGCTCGCAGCTTGATTTTATTGGCAGACCCTTTATCATAGAGAATTTTTCTCCTTCTTATGATATAGGTGCGATAGTTTTTGGTAATGATAAACAGAAACGCTTTGACTATGCAATAGGTATATTTAATGGGCAAGGCGCTAATAAACGGGAGAATAATAATGGAAAATTGATGGTGGGCAGGTTAGTGATTGCACCTTTTATTTCATCAAATATTGACGGCATAAAGAAGCTTTATTTAGGAGGCTCGTTTGCCCACGGGCGGCAAAAAAAGGATTTTGCAAAATTAGATTATACTACTGCTTCCGGGGTTCCGGTGTTTTCTTTCACCAACAGTATTATGCAGGAGGGAAGAACAACCATTTACGGATATGATTTGGAATGGTATATAAAAAGTTTTTCCGTAAAAGGTGAATATTTAAACTACAATGCCAAAAATCTCTATAAATCAAATTCAGGTTTCAATCATTCATCAGATGGGTATTACATAGCCGCTACATTTTTGCTTACAGGCGAAGAAAAGAAAAGGAATGATTTTATAAAGCCTCAAAAAGAATTTGAACTCAACAAAGGAAGATGGGGAGCTTTAGAACTAACAGCAAGATATGAAAAAACGAATTTATCCCGCACCAACCTTTCCGCCATTGCAAAAGGAACAGATGGATTGGCATCATTTACCGGGGGTGTCAATTGGTATCTGAATGATGATGTAAAGGTGGTAATGAATTATTCATATTATAAATTCAATCAAAAAATTATCGTTGATGACAAGCCTTTTTTAAAGAATAATATTCTTTTGCTGAGAGTGCAATATCAATTTTAAACCTAACAACAAACTATATAAAAAGTTCTTTCCTATCAACGTGCAAAGAGCAATTGCTACAAACCTAAAATTTCAAACATGAACTTCTTCGACAGGATTATACATTTCTCCATTTACAACAAGCTGGCAATTGGTTTCTTCACACTTGCCTTAATTATTTGGGGTGTTTATTCAGCGGCTCATTTACCTATAGATGCGCAACCCGATATTACGAATAACCAGGTGCAGATAAGTACCCTTGCTCCTACACTTGGGGCGCAGGAAGTGGAGCAATACATTACAGCGCCAATAGAGCTGGCATTAGCTAATATTCCAAAAGCTGTTGAAAGCCGTTCTATATCCCGTTCAGGTCTTTCACAAGTGACAATTGTATTTGATGATAATGCAGATATTTATTGGGCAAGGCAACAAGTTGGCGAACGCCTGAAAGAAGCAGAAGCAGAAATACCTCATGATGCAGGCACACCAACCATGTCACCCATTTCAACCGGGCTGGGAGAAATTTATCAGTACATAATAAAACCAAAGCCAGGCTATGAAAATAAATACACGGCTACCGATTTAAGAACAATTCAGGACTGGGTTGTTACCCGTCAATTGGCAGGCTTGCCCGGAGTTGCCGAAATCAACGGCTGGGGTGGATTTGTAAAACAATACGAAGTAGCCATCAATAACGAACAGTTGAATGCAATGGGCATTACCATTCCCGAACTATTTACCGCACTTCAAAAGAATAACGAAAATACCGGAGGCTCTTACCTTGAACAACAAAACAATGCTTATTTCATCAGGGGTTTAGGACAGGTAACATCATTAAGAGATATAGAAAACATCGTTGTTAAAAATGTGTCTAACAAACCTGTGTTAGTTCGTGATGTAGCTACAGTGCAGTATGGTACAGCAACACGTTACGGCGCAGTGACCTATAATGGTAAAGGCGAAGTGGTGGCTGGTGTAGTATTAATGTTAAAAGGGGAAAACTTTAACGAAGTTATTAAGAAGGTAAAAGAACGAATGGTGCAGATACAAAAATCATTACCTGAAGGTGTAGTGATTGAGCCATTTATTGACAGGACAGAATTAGTAGGCAGGGCAATAGGAACGGTAAAGAAAAACCTTATTGAAGGTTCATTGATAGTAATATTTGTACTGGTTCTTTTTCTTGGAAATCTTCGGGCAGGTTTAATCGTTGCCTCGGTTATTCCTCTTGCTATGCTCTTTGCTGTTTCAATGATGAAACTTTTTGGTGTATCCGGTAATCTTATGAGTTTAGGAGCAATTGATTTTGGTTTGATTGTAGATGGAGCAGTGATAATTGTAGAAGCAACATTACATCACCTTTATAACAGAAAGGACAAGAAAGTTTTATCAAAAGAGGAAATGAATGATGAAGTATATCATTCCGCTTCCAAAATAAGAACATCAGCAGCCTTTGGCGAAATCATCATCCTGATTGTTTATTTACCCATCCTTGCATTGGTTGGCATTGAAGGAAAAATGTTTCGCCCCATGGCTGAAACAGTTGCTTTCGCCATCTTAGGCGCTTTCATTCTTTCGCTTACCTATGTGCCGATGATTAGTGCTTTGTTTTTAAGTAAAAAAACAGAGCATAAAAGAAATATTTCAGACCGCATTATGGACAAACTTTACCGTTTTTATTTGCCTGTTCTAAACGGTGCTTTTAAAATTAAAAAACTGATTGTTGTTATTTCCCTTGCCGTTCTCGTAATTACATTTTTCATATTTAAAGGCTTGGGCGGCGAATTTATTCCAACACTTGAAGAAGGCGACTTTGCAGTGGAATTGAGATTAGGACAAGGAACATCTTTATCACAAACCATAGAACTATATAGTAAAGCGGAAAGCATGCTAAAGGAGCGCATACCGGAGATAAAACAGGCAATTACAAGAATTGGTTCTGCTGAAATTCCAACCGACCCAATGCCCATTGAAGGAGGTGATATGATGCTGGCAATGAAGCCCAAAGATGAATGGAAGACCGCAGAAACGCAGCAGGAAATGATAGAAAAAATAAAAGAAGCCATAGCAGTTATTCCGGGTTTAAGCGGGGAAGTTTCACAACCCATGCAGATGCGGTTCAATGAATTAATATCAGGTGTAAAACAGGATGTTGCCATCAAAATTTTTGGCGATAACATTGATGAACTGCTAAGCCAGTCAAATAAAGTTGCATCAATCATCAGCAAAGTGGATGGCGTAACAGAACCGTTTGTTGAAAGAATAAGCGGCTTGCCACAGATACTTGTTGAGTATAACCGGGAGCAAATGGCTCAATATGGATTAAGTATTTCGGATGTAAACATGATACTAAAAACAGCATACGCAGGTAATGTAGCAGGAGTGGTATTTGAAGGAGAAAAGCGGTTTGATATGGTGATACGTTTGCAACAAGAATTACGTCACGACATGAGTGACATTGAAAATTTATATGTGCCATTACCCAATGACGGTAAAATACCATTAAATGAAGTAGCGACAGTAACACTTAAAAATGCACCTGCACAGGTATCAAGAGAAAACGGTAAGCGAAGAATATTTGTAGGCTTTAATGTCAGGGGCAGAGACGTAGAAAGTACAGTAAAAGAAATACAAGGTTTATTAGCTCAAAAATTAAAATTACCGGCAGGGTATTATACAACCTATGGTGGTCAGTTTGAAAACCTACAGGCTGCAAAACAAAGATTATCTATTGCAGTTCCGGTAGCACTGCTGTTAATTATTGTTTTACTTTATTTCACCTTCAATTCCATTAAGCAAAGCCTGCTGATTTTTACAGCTATTCCGTTAGCTGCCATAGGTGGCGTATTTGCTTTGCTTATTCGTGGAATGCCTTTTAGTATATCAGCCGGTATTGGTTTTATTGCACTCTTTGGTGTAGCTGTGCTCAATGGAATTGTGCTAATAAGCCAATTCAATTTTTTAAAACAGGAAGGCATCACAGATATATATGAACGGGTACGACAAGGAACTTTAGTAAGGTTAAGACCTGTGATACTTACTGCATCTGTTGCCTCGCTTGGCTTTCTGCCAATGGCACTTTCTACATCAGCCGGAGCAGAAGTTCAAAAACCATTAGCAACAGTTGTAATCGGGGGGTTAATAACAGCAACTATACTCACTTTAATTGTTCTGCCCGTACTGTACATTTTATTTTCAGGCGAAGGAAAAAAACGAAAAATGAAAACAACAACTATAACAACCCTTGTTATATTTTTTATAACAACAGCTTCTTTTTTTACAAATAGAAGCTATGCGCAAACAAAACCAATCACTTTACAAAATGCTTTAAATAGTGCTTTGCAAAACAATCTGCAATTAAAGAGTGCTAACCTTTCTGTGCAGCAACAAACAGCATTACAACGTAGTGCATTCTATATACCAAAAACAGAAATATTACTGCAACAAGGTGCAGCAGAAGGGGGTGGAAATGATAATAGCATTGGTTTTGTCCAACCAATTGCTTTACCTGTGGTATATAAAAAACAATCAAAACTATTGCAACAGCAAGCCCTGTTAGCGCAGAGTGAAAGAAGCATTGTCGTATTTGATATTACCCGGCAAGTGCGCTTAGCTTATATAAATTTTCAATACAGCTATGAAAGAATAAGACTGCTTAATTCATTAGATAGTGTTTATAGAAAGTTTAAAGAAAGAGCAGAATTAAGACAGCAGGTAGGTGAAACATCCAACCTTGAAAAGTATGCAGCACAAAATAAATTCTACGAAATACAATTGCAAATAAAGCAGGCAAAGATTGATGTACAAAGCAATCAGTTGATTTTACAACAACTGCTCAATACTAAAAAAACATTACAGCCTGTAGATACAACGTTGGTAAAAGTTCCACTTGATTTCGCGTTTGATACAACTTTATCAAGCCATCCGCAAACAGCCTTTTATAATCAGCAATTAAATGTTGCAAATGCAGAATTAGAAGTAGAAAAAACAAGACTGTTGCCAGATTTTAATATTGGTTATTCTCATCAGTTTTTAATTAAAGGTTTTAACCCTGCGAAAATTGACAGACAGTACACACCAAATACCCGTATAGCAGGCTTTCAGGTAGGTACTTCTATCCCACTTTTTTCAGGAGCACAACGGGCAAAAATTAATGCAGCAAAGATTAATACACAGTTAGTACAATCACAGGCACAGGCAGCCAAAGCAGGCTTGCAGACACAATACCTAACCCAGTACAATGAATATGTAAAACAAAAAGAAGGCTTGGATTATTATGAAACTATTGGTTTGAAACAGGCAGATGAAATTATCAGGATTTCTCAAATAAGTTACAAGCTCGGAGAGATTGGATACGTGGAATACATTCAAAATCTCACAATGGCTTTTGATACTAAACTTAAATATTTAGAAGCACTCAATTTATATAATAAGGCAATTATTGAATTAAATTACGTAAATGGAAAACAATAAAATGAAAAAATTAATAATAAAAACACTTACCACATTTTTATTTTTAGCGATGGTGATTTCTTATTCATCTTGTGGTAACTCAAAAACTAAAGTTGAAGAAACAGAAACCAAAAAAGATACTGTCAAAAAAGAAGAAGGCATTGCAGAAGTAACCCTGGAGCAAATGAAAGCCGTAGGTATTGAGGTTGGTTCAATAGAACAACAAAACCTGACTAGTGTAGTTAGGGCAAGTGGGCAACTTACAGTGCCACCACAGAACAAAGCAGTAGTAAATGCCTTAGTAGGTGGTGTGATAAGAAGAATAAATGTTGTAGAAGGTCAGCAGGTAAGTAAAGGACAAGTTGTTGTGGCAATTGAAAATCCTGATTTTATACGATTGCAGCAGGATTACCTAACCTCTAAAGACAACATTGTTTATTTAGCACAGGAATATGAAAGACAAAGAGTTTTAAAAGAAGCTGATGCAGGCATTGGTAAAGTTTATCAGCAGGCTTCCGCAAATTATGCAGCAGAAAAATCAAAGCTGCTAACGTTGGAAAAACAATTGCAGCAAATACACATTAATCCTTCACAGGTTCGCAGGGGAAACCTGATCACACAGGTTCCTGTGCTTGCTCCTATTAGTGGAACAGTAGGAAAAATAACTTTAAGTATAGGCACATTTACAGATGCTTCAAGCCCCATAATGGAAATTGTAAACAACAGTGTTATCTATTGCGACTTACAGGTTTTTGAAAAAGATATAGCTAAAGTAAGAACAGGTCAGACAGTGAATTTTACATTAACCAATCAAAAAGATAAACATGTTTCAGGTCGTGTTACAGGCATCAATAAATCTTTTGATGCAGCAAATAAATCGGTAGTCGTTCATGCAGTTCTTAATAATGTAGCACCCTTAAATTTAATTGCCGGTCAATATGTGTCCGGGCTTATTGAAACAGGAAAGCAATTAGTATCAGCAGTTCCAAAAGATGCAATTGTAAAGGCAAATGACAAGTCTTACATTTTTGTTTTTGAAGGCATTGAGAAAGAACCAATCAAGAGAGATGCAGATGATAAAGAAGCCAATAAAAATGAGTTTGTAGAAAAGCATCGTTTCAAAATGGTTGAAGTTGTAACGGGTGTAGAAGAATTGGGTTATGTAGAAATAAAAATATTGGAAGAATTAAAACCAAATACAAAGATTGTAACCAAAGGTGCATTCTATCTCTTTTCAAGTATGCAAAGCATTGAAACGGATGATATTTAAAATTGTATAAATTGTAAAAGAGAATTTTATTTTGCAGGCATTTGGGAAGTGTAATTTAAACTGTGTCAATGCGTTTTCGAATTACTTTTATAAAGTCAGGCAAAACGGAGAAGGCTCTGCTGAGGAGCAACCTTCAAGGGATAACCTGACCCGATAGAATGTGCCAATTCAACTTTTGAGTTGGCACTTTTTATAAAGCTAATAAGTTTAATTATTCATTCGGCAGATGCCTCAAAAAACCTTTGGGAGATAGCCCTTGTTTACATTAAAGTTACCCTGCCTTCAAAATTGAATAGATAACTGCGACACTGTAAGGCTCCAGTTTTGCAAAGGTTGTGTCCATTTTTTACTAATGTTCTTATAAGGCAGGTATATCAGGTTTTAGTAATGCATCATCGCTTGGGAATACCCCTTTGTTTTTTGTAACCATTCGCACCTGGCGGTGAAAACCTTCGATGGTATTGGTAGTGTAAATAATGCGTTTGATGTCTTCAGTGTACTTAAAATAGGTGGAAAGTTTGTGCCAGTTATCTTGCCATGATTTGATAACGACAGGATATTTTTCATGCTTATTCGGCAAGCAGGTGTGCCAAAGCAATGCAGCAGTCTTTAGTCCGCGGTTACTTTAGAACTTAGTAAGTGCTTTAGTATATTCAGCCTGAGCAGCTAAATCAAACCCTGCAAAGTATTTTTGAGTTGTTAGGATATTAGAATGACCAAGAGTTTGACTTGCCAGAGCTATTGGCGCTCCACTTCTTACTAAAATTGTAGCGAATGAATGCCTGGCAACATAGGTAGTAAGTTTTAGTTCAAATCCCAATTCCTCGCCCACTTTTTTCATCCAATCATTTGTAACGTGAATAAATTGTTGGATTTTTTTTCGGGCCCTCTCACTACTATCAAATTCCTCGATAATATTGAATACAAAATTAGTTGAATTACCATCCTTTTTTTTACCCCATTTTTCAATAATGGCATTTATCTGATCATTTCTTAACGCGACAATCTTTACAGGAGAGCCTCGTTTGGTACGTTTTGTTTTCTCCCTCTCGAATACAATTGTCTCAGCACTTATATTGTTCCAGCGAAGACGTACTATGTCACCCATGTTCATACCGTTGCATAAATAGCTAAATATCTAAAAATCTTTTGCTTTATCAACGCTACTTCCAGGCGCTGTCGAATAGTCAAACACTTGTTTTATCTGTTGAATGTTTAACGCCTTCTTTATATTTTTACTTGCCGGTATCATATACTTTCTCCTTCCAAACGGATAATTGATAATTTTAGTTCCATTATTTATGGCAAGATTGATGACTGCCCCAAGAGTACGCGCATACATACTTACAGTTGTAAGGGACTTGCCTTTTTGAAGCATCCACTGCTCAAACTTTTGAAGGAAATCTTTTGTCACATCGTCAAAATCGACATCAACTTTAAATTTTTGGAACTGATTTAAAGCTGTTTGGTAACCTGTTGCCGTTCCATGTTGCTCGTTGCTTCTTAATTCATTTATATAAGTTTGATATGCCGATTGAAGAGTTTGATAAACGTCGCGTTGATTGAAAAATTAATTTTCAAAATGTTTTATAGAAAATGGAATTATTTTTTCACACCATTCCTGCGCCTCATTTTCAATCGTTAAAATGCTGTTTTTAATTTTTCTTAATTAGCCTTTAGCATCAGCACTATTAATTTTCCCCCATTCTTCCTTGTTAACATCTTGGCCTATACCATAATATTTGCGTATGCCTTTAAACGTAATTCTAAGTTTTAAAGGAACACGTAACCCTTCTTTTTTCCTTCTAATATCCGGAACTACTTTTACCCCTACTCTTTCCTGCTTCATAAACTTCTTTTAACTTGCTTCTTAAAAAAATTTGATACATAATTTGATACATAATTTGAAAAATGACCAAAAATGTATCAACAGCAAGTTTAAGAATAATTTCTCTAAAAGCCAATAGCAGTAAAGGTTTCAGCAAATAACCATAAGTAAATAGAAGTATCTGAAAGCACCTTTTTTTAGTCTTACAAGCAGAGGGTCCGCGGTTCGAACCCGTGTGCTCCCACTTCATAATTAAGCAGTTAAGATAATACTTAGCTGCTTTTTTGTTTTATGAGACTATGAATGTGACCATAAAAGCAATAACGATTTTTCCTTAATATCTGATCTGTTTTTACACATCACCAATAGTCAAACCAGTATACTCAAAATTCATCAATGGTAAATGAATTGGTGAGTGTCCTTGTACAATGCTTTTTGTATTCTCTTTAGTAACTTTCTACCGTATCGTTCTGTCCTGGGGAGTTTGAGGGAGGTGATTAGGCAGTTGAAGAAATAAAGTATAACGGCTTAGTTTGTAGATGAGCTCACGAATTCTCCCGGATAGCTAACTTTCCTCCAATAGCATTGTTGGTATATTTGCAATATCTGAATACTATCAAATGAATGAAATCAAAGATAAAATAAAGGAGTTGTTTGACCGCATTCCCCGGCGGCATACTACAGACAATGTAAAGGAGATGTATAGCCTGTTGGATGCGTATGAAGATCTGTTAAAAAGCATGGAGGCCGATGATCGCTATGAGAAACAGGTAGTCCGTTTTTTTGAGGCACTAGACCCCATCAGGGCAACCATCAAAAAGTCAAATGATAATAAGGCTTCTAAAAAAGCAAAAGATGTGCTGTTTAATGAGGCTTCGGGGACACTAAAAGACGCCATGGAAGAGTTGATGCAACTGTAAAGTAAATGCCTTCAGATGGCCAACGGTTGCAATGCCAACGGATAACCCTAAAAGACGATGGAGATAGTTTAGTTATGCAGAAATTATCACAAGTGGCAAAAACGTCGCTGGATATTACATGGCTTAAGGATAAGAGTGTTGCTTTGGATAACCTTCCTGTGAGATGCTTCAATAAGTACGGACAGTTTAGTTGCACAAATTAGCAATTCAAATGAAAGAGAAAAGCATGGTGCAAAGCGCCGAAAGTATAATGCTTCGTTCAAAGAAGAAGTATTGAAAATGGTTTTTAAGGGTAGTGCGGTAAGTGAGGTTTCTCAAAGTCGGGGTATTGGAGAGAACCTGATTTACCGCTGGAAGAGCCACTATCAGACATATACATAACAGACATTGTTAAAGCAAATCTTTTTGTGACATTATTTTTTTCATGATAGAAATGTTTTTTGGAAATTAAGTGAGGTGGGGGGCAATAAATTTAATCCTTCATTACAACATCACATAATTCACGATTTAGAAGAATTGCGTCGGGTACTATGCCGCCACCTTACTACCGTACCAACATCACCATACGCTTACGAAGAACCCCTTCAAGTTGAGTGATCTTCAGAAGTTCATCACCTGCTATAATTCTGCTAACAGGCATAAGCGTGTTGAAACTTTTTATGCTGTTGATAATTCTGAAGGAAGGTGGAGGAAGTTTGTTATCACCTCATATTCAAAGGGGAGAGCCTGTTTTTAGTAATACAAGAGTACCTGTAAAAAATCTTTTCGATTATTTAAATGTAGCTGATTTTGCTCGTAAGTTTTTTTAATTGTTTCTATTTAAGGTAGAAAATAAAAGTAGAAGTTTGGCCAGTAAAACAGTTTGAGCAATTAGAAAAATGTAAGAGAGTTCAACTTATTTAATCCTGCGTTAGTATTATCTGGTACTAAAAAAAACTCTTTTTCAAAAGCTGTTATGAAAAAACTATAGGAGTAATGAAGGATGACAAGTACTCAAGAATATAAAAAAAATCTTTCACAATAAGAAAATGAACAGGTTTTATAATGATATAAAGCATTTATATAAGCAGTAAAAATCATTTCATTTCTATGCAGCAAGTTACATTTACTTAACTCAAACCACTTATTTCTTCACCTGCACATCAGTAAAATAAAGCCTGAACTTACCATCCTTACTGTTATGCTCTTGTGCAATTTGAAGCCCGTTATAATCTTTATAGTTCTCCCAACTGGTTATTAGTGAAGGCTCTGCTGCACCTGTTTTGTGGTAAGCCCACTCTTGTATCCGATTGTTTTCGTCTACATATACATCATACATATCTCCGGGTGTATAGCCATCCGTATCATTATATTTTGCTGTTATCTTACGCATGCTTTTTCCACTGATTGGCGCCATCTTCATGCTGCTGTCCCTCAATTCAAAACCATTGTCCCAACTAAGATGTAAAGGAAACAGCAGCCAGTATTCGTCGTTTGTGAACCGCCCATTCAGCTTTCTCAGATCCTGAGTGGTGGTATCGTTTCTTTTAAATTTGGTGTTGCCACTGTCAGTTATAAAAACTACTTCATTAGTTTTTGGGAACCATTGCCAATGGCGGCTTGATGCTGCGGCAGTATCACGCTTAGTATTAAAAACAAATTCAATCATCTGAACTTTACTAAAGTTTTCAATGCCACTGCTAACAGCTATTTGGCTACCTATCTTTTTTTGAGAAGATTGTGCTGTACAACATTGTAGAACGATAAGGGAGAACATCAGGAAGAAGTATTTCATAATATTTAATTAGAAGTAAACCTGTAAGATAAGCACAACATTATATGATTGAAGATTTATCGCAAATAAATATAGTGAAACAAAAATTTTGGTAGGAAAGTCGACTATCCCTTTTTTATTTAAATGTGCATTTAGGAGTTACAATGCTTTTGTTAATAAATATCATGGAATGCAGATTTTTTTTAGTTTTAAGAAACCTATACAATCTTCTTTGGTTTTATTTCGTTTATTAATAACCTTAGTTTATACTAAATTCACTTTTTTATTTAGTATTGGGAAGGTGAGAAAAAACATAAAAATAAAAACATGAAGAAAATATTGCTATTTTTTGCTTTCATTTTTATAGTGATAGGCACGTTTTCTCAGAAAGCACCCTCCCATCAACAATGGGACAAATTGCTAAAGAAATATGTAAATGGATCGGGCCTTGTGAACTATAAAGGCCTTCAAAAAGATAAAGCTGAATTGGACAGCTACTTAAAAACGTTAAGTAATAATGCGCCCCAAAGCAGTTGGAGCCAGGATGAGCAGAAAGCCTATTGGATCAATGCTTACAACGCATTTACAGTTTCTTTGATCCTACAACATTATCCTGTAAAAAGCATCAAGGATATTGCCGGCAAAATCTATAAAATAAATACGCCGTGGGATATTAAATTTATTGATATAGGCAGTAAAAAATATGACCTTAATAATATTGAGCATAGTATTTTAAGAAAACAATTTAACGATCCCCGTATCCACTTTGCTATTGTATGTGCTTCTATGTCGTGCCCCAGGTTAAGAAACGAGGCCTATACCGCTGCTCAATTAAATGCTCAATTGGAAGATGCGGGAAGGGATTTTTTGAATGATAAATCAAGGAACCGGATTAGTGCAGATAAGGCAGAACTTTCAAAATACTTTTCCTGGTACAAAGGCGACTTTACAAAAAATGGTTCCCTGGTTGATTTTGTAAATAAGTATTCGCAAACAAAAATGAATGCAGATACAAAGATTGGCTCCCTCAATTATAACTGGAGTTTGAATGAACAGTAATAAACATGATGCATTATAAGTATTGCAGCATAAAATGTAGAAAGTCAATATATTTATCTTTAATGGTAAGAGAACAATGTCTCTTATTTATAGTAACCCAGTCATTTTATAAGCATACCGGGTTATTATAGAAACTATATGGCCAATATTATTATTAATTTCAAAAAACATAAGTATGAAAAAGTTATTTCTTGTTGCCATCTTCATCATTTCATTGTCGTGTGTATCTAATGCACAAACCTTACGAAGTCTTGATAAAAGCCCGATGGACATGGCTTATTTTCCGGATAATTTTGCCCACGACAGAAAGCCGGGGCAAAAAGCTATTGTAAGGGTTACCTATAGCCGACCCCAAAAAAATGGCAGGGAAGTTTTTGGTAAGCTTGTTCCATATGAAAAAGTTTGGAGGACTGGAGCCAATGAAGCAACTGAAATAAAATTTTACCAGGATGTTGAGTTGGGCGGAAAGAATGTAAAAGCCGGAACTTATTCGCTTTTCACTATTCCCGGTGAAAAAGAATGGACTATCATTTTAAACAGTGATATGGATTATTGGGGGGCTTATAGTTATAAACAGGCTAATGATGTTTTAAGAGTAACTGCACCTGTAACTAATGCAAATAGCGCTGTTGAAAACTTCACTATTCAGTTTGAAGGTAAAGGAGAAAAACAAGGAGTAATGAAACTTGCATGGGACAATAAAGTTGTTGAAGTTCCCATCAAATCTTAAAGCCTCACGATTTGTGCAATCGGATTTCAATTATACCTACTGCTTATTTTTTTGAGAGGTGTAATTATGTTGCTCAATTTTTGAAAGCAGCTTCACTTTACCGGCAATAAAAGCTTTATCATAGTTATAAGTAGCAAGGGTGCTATCGGGAATTTCAAAGTTCTCATAATCCTGAAAAATAATTCCATCTACCTTTTCTCTTTTTGTGGCCTTTCTAAATCGAGGCCCTCCGCTTGAATAAGCTAAATAGTCTAATGTATGAGTACTATCATTGATCCAATAACAAAATTCATCCTGGTGGTCTTTCCCGCCACCTGCTGCATTAAATGAAACACCAATCTTATCATACTCTTTATTTTCAATGGTAGTTGGCCCTAAATATTTAAGGTTTACAGCAGGTTCAGAAAGTTTATATGGCAATAAAACAAAGTAAGCAATAGCATTCAGTCCTTCTTTGTATTTATCCTTTTCTTTCTGGGGTAGATCTACTTTTTTACCATTTATTTCTCTGGTAAAGAGATCGTTAGTGAGGATGTCATGCACTTCATTATCTAATGAATCCCTTGTAGTTCTTTCATATAAAAAAAAACCTCCGTTTTGCTGAAGATGTACCTTGAATTGCCTGAAGTCAAACGATACATTCATATCAAGGTAGTTTTTGCCACCATGTGCTTCAATGCATTGATCAATAATTTGAAGTGCTTTTTCATCCCACTGCTTCTTATTACTGCAACCCATAAATATTAGCATTAATGCAGCAATTAAAATTTGTTTCAACATATTGTTTTTGTATAAATGTAATAATGGCTGAGTAATCCTCTTTTTAATGATTATGTCAATAGCTGTGCCAGCAGGTATAAGAACCTGCAGGTTTTTATTGTTGATTGCTAAGGGTTAAATTACGCCCGGAGCATTTTAATAATACATTCATTTCTTAATCACAAGATGAATTAGTTCTGTTTCTTTGCATATTCGCATCGTTATCACAGTACAGAACCATTCGTATCTTTGATTGTAATATAAATAAACAACTTAACTATGGAATATAATAAACTAACCAAAGAGGAAGAAAGCGTGTTAATTCATAAAGGAACAGAACGGGCTTTTACAGGAGAATACACTGATAATAAAGAAAGCGGTACCTATATATGCAGACGTTGCAACACACCTTTGTATCGCTCTGCTGATAAGTTTGAATCGCACTGCGGCTGGCCAAGTTTTGACGATGAAATAAAAGGTGCGGTAAAACATTTGCCCGATGCAGATGGAAGCCGTATTGAAATTGTTTGCACAAACTGCGACGCTCATTTAGGCCATGTTTTTAAAGGAGAGCGTTTTACAGCAAAAAATACACGTCATTGTGTTAACTCTATTTCTATGAAATTTTTACCAGATAATAAAATATAAAATGACTACAGATACAGCAATTTTCGCCTCAGGTTGTTTTTGGGGAACTGAATACTATTTTCAAAAAGCGGAAGGGGTTATCTCTACTGCTGTGGGATATATTGGAGGACAAAAAGAAAACCCTACTTACGAAGAAGTATGCACCGGAAGAACCGGCCATGCTGAAGCAACAGAAGTAATTTTTAATCCTTCTAAAACCTCTTACGAGGATATGGTGAAATTATTTTTTGAAACGCACGAACCCGGACAGTTGAACAGGCAGGGACCCGATGTGGGTCATCAATACAGGTCAGGCATCTTTTACTTAAATGATGAGCAAAAGGAGATAGCAGAAAGATTAGCCGCAACTTTAAAAGAAAAGGGACATAAGGTGGTTACTGAAATTACAAAGGCAACAACGTTTTATAGTGCAGAAAATTACCATCAAAAGTATTATAGCAAAGGCGGAGGTAGTCCTTATTGCCACAGGTATATTAAAAAATTCTAGTTTAATATTTAAAGACTCTTTTAAATGAAAGCTGGATAAAATTGTCTGTTTTAAATTCCAACTTTAGGCACTATTACAACGTATATTATTTTTTAAGAAGCATAATGTTTTTATTAATAAGATAAATTTTTAATTATCACAGTTCTCAGAAGAACATCTCAAAACACAAAGACTTAAAAATTATACAATGCATCAAAAGCTTGTAATAATAGGTAACGGTATTTCGGGTATCACCTGTGCAAGGAATATTCGAAAGCAAAGCAATGATGAGATTACAGTTATCTCTTCTGAAACAGAACATTTTTACTCGCGCACTGCCCTCATGTATATATATATGGGCCATATGAAGTATGAACATACCAAGCCGTACGAAGATTGGTTTTGGAATAAGAACAGGATCGGATTGGTAAAAGACCATGTAACTTCCATTGATACAAAAAATAAACAGGTACATCTTAAAACCGGTACTGCTGTTTCATATCATAAGCTGGTAATTGCGACAGGCTCTAAATCGAATATGCCTCAATATGCAGGTATAAATCTTAAAGGAGTGCAAGCTTTATACGGCATGCCCGATGTAGAGTTGATGTTCGAAAACACTAAAGATGCTAAAAGAGGTGTGATTGTAGGTGGAGGACTTATCGGAATTGAAATGACCGAGATGCTTCTTTCAAAAAATATTCACGTTACTTTTCTTATAAGAGAACAAGTGTATTGGAATAATGTACTGCCAAAAGAAGAGGCCACCCTGGTAACAAGGCATATAAAAGAACATTTTGTGGATTTGAAAACAGCAACGGAGTTAAAAGAAATTAAAGGTGATAGTAGTGGAAAAGTAACAGGGGTAATAACAAATAAGGGCGAAGAAATTAGCTGTGACTTTGTGGGAATAGCCGTAGGAGTTAGCCCCAACATTTCTTTTTTAAAAGGTTCAGGCATAGAAACAGACAAAGGAGTATTGGTGAATGAATTCTTCGAAACGAATATACCTGAGGTATATTCAATAGGTGATTGCGTACAATACAAAAACCCTTTGCCAGGCCGCAAAGCAATTGAACAGGTTTGGTACACGGGGCGCATACATGGAGAAACATTAGCCCCTACACTTATTGGAAAAAAGACTGCTTATAATCCCGGTCCCTGGTTTAACTCTGCTAAGTTTTTTGATATTGAATACCAGACTTATGGCAAGGTGGATGCAAAGCCAAATGAAGAAGAAAACTCCTTTTACTGGGAACACGACAATGGAAAAATATGTTTTAGAATTGTTTATAATAAAAGAGATGAAACAACTGTAGGCTTCAATGCTTTAGGTATGAGGCTTCGACATGCTATTTGCGATCAATGGCTTCAGGAGAGAAGAAAGATTAATGATGTGATGGCAAATCTTCATCAACTTAATTTTGATCCCGAGTTTTTTGATAAGCATCAAAAATCAATCCTTTCTTCTTACAATCAACAAACCGGAAAGAATATTAAACCCATAAAAAAAGGTTTTGCTTTATTGAACTGGTAATACAATTTAAACGAACCATTATTATGAATAATCAAACTGCAAACGACCTCTCCCTATCTATAACAGAAGAATCTAAAGAGCAAACACTTTCTCAAAAAGTGGGCGGTGTATGTGTAGCTGTTGCCATCTTAGCGCTTATAGCAGCCATGTCGGGGGCAGGAAAAGATTATCCTAAATTATTCCTGCTTTTAATAACAGGCATGTTCACGTTGGGCGCTGTTTTTTATGCGTGGCCTTACTTTCAGGGACCGGCAGGCATTCGTAATAATAATATCATGTTTAAAAGCATGACTAATAAAGGAACGGTTGCATGGATTACAGCTATTATACTTACCGGTTTTTATATCATCATATATTGGTTCGCATGGGCTTTTGATGGAATGATAAAAATATTTGACCCCCTTAGTCAGTTAATAAGTGGTAAACCAGCCACACAATGGTTTATGTATGGTGCCTTTTATTCGTTGGCAGTCATCATAATGGGTGTACGGTTTATTGGAAGACACAGGCATAATCGATATCATGTTATCCGCACGTTGTCTGTCATGTTCTTCCAATTAGTGTTTGCCTTTATCATTCCTATGTTTCTAAAGAAACTTAATGAACCCGAATTTTATTTCTCTTATTTCTGGCCTTTAAAATATAACTATCTCTTTCCCTCCGATGTTTCTCAATTAGCCGGCAACGGTCATATTGGTGTGTTTATGGTGTTTTGGAGTACGATGCTAACTTTTATAGCCACACCTATTCTTTCTTATAAATTTGGGAAACGGTGGTATTGTTCATGGGTATGTGGTTGTGGTGGTTTAGCTGAAACGGCGGGAGATCCATATCGCCATCTTTCTGACAAACGGTTGAAAGCATGGAAGATTGAACGCTGGATGGTGCATAGTGTTTTAGTTTTTATAACGGTTACTACTGCTTTGCTTTGGCTGAATTCCTACTATAAGGGGGGAGTATTGGGTTCTGTATCAGGAGCATTTGCACAATGGTATGGCTTCTTTATCGGTGCTATATTTTCAGGAGTAATTGGGGTTGGATTTTATCCGTTAATGGGTCCCCGTGTTTGGTGCCGCTTTGGTTGTCCGCTTGCTGCTATATTCGGAATATTTCAGCGGTTCAAATCAAGATTTAGAATAACCACCAATGGTGGTCAATGTATTTCGTGCGGCAATTGCTCTACCCATTGCCACATGGGTATTGATGTAAGGTGGTATGCACAGCGGGGACAGAATATTGTAAGATCTTCATGTGTTGGATGTGGTATTTGTGCATCTGTTTGTCCGAGAGGAGTATTGAAATTGGAGAACGGCAAAGAAGAAGGTCGCATTAACGATAAACCCATTACTATTGGCAACAACAATATAACAGTACATTTATAAATTTATTTAAAATGCCTTTTGATGCTGGACTTTGTCGTAGGCTTACTAGTGGCGGTTTACGGGCTTGCGTTATGCTTTGTATTGTTTCACAGTATTAGTGATGCTCATCTCATTTATCATTACCTCGTTTCGTCCCGTAAGAAAAGAATAATCCCTTTATCAGATAACCAGCCTAATGTTACTATCCAACTTCCCATATACAATGAAGTATATGTAGCAGAGCGATTGATAGATGCAATTGCTGCAATTAATTATCCCGCTGAAAAATTAGAGATACAGGTATTAGACGATTCTACTGATGAAACGACAGAGGTTATTGCAACAAAGGTTGCTTACTTACAGCAAAGAAATATCAACATAAGACAGATAAGAAGAGCAAACCGGGAAGGTTTTAAAGCAGGTGCCTTAAAACATGGATTAGCTTTAGCCATGGGGGATTTGATTGCAATATTTGACGCGGACTTTCTTCCGCAAAAAGATTTTTTGCAAAAGACCATTCCTTATTTTGGTGATGAGCACATTGGAATGGTTCAAACCAAATGGGGTCACATTAATAAAAATGCATCCTTATTAACCAGTCTCCAGGCCATAGCACTTGATGGACATTTTAGTATTGAGCAAACGGGAAGAAATGCAGCAGGCTATTTTATTAATTTTAATGGTACAGGTGGTATCTGGCGGAAGGAGTGCATTTTAAATGCAGGCAACTGGGAAGCAGATACATTAACCGAAGACCTTGACCTTAGCTACCGTGCCCAATTAAAAGGATGGAAATTTATATACCTCGAAGATGTAGTAACGCCGGCTGAATTGCCTCCTGTTATAAGTGCATTTAAATCGCAGCAATTTCGATGGGCAAAAGGCGGGGCAGAAACAGCAAGAAAAATTTTAAAAAAAATACTTAAATCCAACCTCCCCTTTATTGTTAAATGGCATGGATTATTTCATCTTATTTACAGTTTTGGGTTTGTTAGTATTATCACCAGCCTCATACTTTCCTTGCCGTTAATTTTTGTAAGAACATACTACCCGCAATACAATACCTTTTTTAAAACAACTGCTATTATTGGCATTAGCTTTCTTGTTTATATTGTTCACTACTTTATATCGCATGTAAAAAATACAAAAGGAAGTGCGGGTAAAAAACTTGCAACTTTTGTAATACGTTTCCCTCTTTTTGTATCATTATTTATGGGCGTTTCTTTAAACAATGCCTTTGGAATTGTACAAGGTTATATGGGTATTAAATCTGCTTTTGTAAGAACGCCTAAGTTTAATAGAGGTGTGGTCAATAATTCTTTAACTGAAAATAAATATACTGAAAGCAGGATTAATATTACTACTATTATTGAAGGTATATTGATATTATACTTCTTATTTGGGATCATACTTTCTTTAGAGTTTAAAAGTTATGCAACTTTGCCATTATTTATTATTGCTGCTACAGGCTTCTCTATTGTATTTATATCAAGCATTATGGAACGAGAGCTAACCATAAAAAAAGCATGATTGATAATAAAAAAATAGTTGTCATTATTCCCGCCTTTAATGAAGAGAATTCTATAGCAAAAGTTATTGCAGATATACCAGTGGCATTGGTAGATGAAGTGATTGTTGTAAACAATAATTCAAATGATAATACAGAAACAAATGCCCGTAATGCAGGAGCAACTGTACTTCGCGAAAAAAGACCAGGTTATGGATACGCGTGCCTGAAAGGAATAGAATATATTAAGCAATTGCAACGAGCCCCGGATATTGTTGTTTTTATTGACGCTGATTATTCCGATCATCCTGAAGAAATGCCGTTGCTGGTACAACCCATTATACAAAATGGGATGGACATGGTTATCGGATCGAGAGCATTAGGCAAAAGAGAGAAGGGATCTATGACAGTTCAACAGATTTTTGGAAATTGGCTCGCAACACGATTACTAAAAATATTTTATGGTGTTAGCTATACTGATCTTGGGCCTTTCAGGGCTATCCGTTATGATAAGCTGCTTGAGTTAAACATGCAGGATACCACTTATGGATGGACAGTAGAAATGCAACTAAAAGCAGCTAAAGCCAAAATGAAGACCACAGAAGTGCCGGTAAATTATCGGCAACGCATTGGTTTTTCTAAAATCAGCGGAACTGTAAAAGGCACGCTGATGGCTGGTTATAAAATCGTTACTACCCTATTTAAATACAGGTAAAATGAAGCAAAGTTATTTTCTTTTGTTAGCAGTTATTGCATACACTTTATGCTCCTGTAACCAGGCAGCAGAGCCACCTGCAGAGGAATTTAAACAACAATGGTATGCAGGTAAAGCAGAAGTAAGCAGTTATACTTTACTGCAGGCGCGGTATGGCGAAATAAGAAACGGGGAAGCTGTACTCATTTTTGTTACAGAAGATTATTCTACCGGGAAATTAGTAAAGCTGGATGAGCCTGATAAAACAAGCGATAAGGTTAGGGTATTGAAGATGAACATGACTAAAAATTTTATTACAGGCATTTATCCTTATTCAATGATGTTATCGGTTTTTACACCAGTTTCTAAAAACAGAAATGAAAAAACCGTGAAAGCAACTTGTACAATGCAGGAGTGGTGCGGACAATCATTTTCGCAATTGCGGTTAAAAGGAAATAACTATAACTGGCATCTTTATTCCTATTTTGAAAAAGAAGGAGAGCAGGATAAAAAGCTGGATGCCGCTTTGCTGGAAGACGAACTCTGGAACCATATCCGCATCAATCCTTCCACTTTGCCGCAAGGCAAAGTTTCGCTGGTGCCTGGATTATTGTGGCAACGTTTGTCGCATACCAACATAGGTAAAGAAGATGGAGTTCTTCGCCTATCAAAGGCTGACACTTTTTTTATAAAAGATAGTAGTGTCCAACTCTATACTATATATTATGCGAAGACCCAACGCTCATTACAAATATATTTTCAAGATGCTTTTCCGCATCGAATTTTAGGATGGCAGGAAACTTATCCTGATGGTTTAGGAAATAATAAAAAGATGCTAACTACAAAAGCACTCCTCAAAAAAACTATTTGGCTGGACTATTGGAAGCATAATTCGATTGCTGATAGTATTTACCGTGATACCCTGCAACTGATGCATCATGATTGACAAGAAGCATCATATAGATAAACCCTGGTTTTATTTATTGATAACAGCTATGGGTATTGCTTTTTATTGGCTAAGCTATCATACTAAAAGAGAAAATTTTTCACAAGTGATTTCTCTTTTCTCCTTTTTGTTTGCTGCCTATTTTGTTGCTTGGAAATATTTTTCAATTACAAATTTTAAAAGTTTAATAATAGCGGGAATACTATTTAGACTTCTGCTCTTGTTTTCTGTTCCCAATCTTTCAGATGATGTATATCGTTTTATATGGGATGGTAGGCTGGCAGCGAATGGCGTCAATCCTTTCAGTCATTTCCCTGCTGAAATTATGGGAATGCCCAAAATTACAGGCATAACAAAAGAGCTGTTTAACCAATTAAACTCTCCAAACTATTATACAATTTATCCTCCTGTTCTACAAGGTATTTTTTGGCTATCAGGAAAATTATTTCCGGTAAATGTTTTTAGTGCCATTGTATTTATGAAGTGTATTATTGTTATTGTTGAATTAGCTAATTTTTTTTTGTTGATTCAACTATTAAAAAAACTCTCTTTACCAAAGCATCTGTCTTTACTATATTTTGTCAATCCATTAGTGATAGCAGAACTAACAGGCAATTTACATTTTGAAGGAGTGATGATTTTTTTTGTGCTGCTTGCTTTTCTACTCGTGCTTCAAAATAATTGGCAAAGTTCTGCCATCTGTCTTGCATTAGGTATTGCCACTAAGCTAATACCTGTTCTTTTTCTTCCCTTAATCGTCAATAAATTAGAGTGGAAAAAAGGTTTATTGTATTCATTGATAACAGGTTTTACCACGCTTATACTTTTTGGTTTTGTATTTGATATTGCCACTGCACAACACCTGTTAAAAAGTGTTGAACTGTTTATCCATAAGTTTGAATTTAATGCAAGTATCTATTATTTGGTGCGCTATGTAGGAACAAGAATAACGGGGTACAATATTATCGCCTTTGCTGGACCGGTGCTTTCTTCGATAGCTGCAACCATTATTTTTTCCCTGTCATTTAGAAACAAAGAAAATTCTGATAAAGGTTTTTTTAGCAAAGCTTTACTTATCATCAGCACGTGGTTTCTTTTTTCAACAACTGTACATCCCTGGTACATTTGTTTGCCGGTTACCCTTGCAGTTTTAACCACTTACAGCTATGCAATTATCTGGTCGTTCACAGCTACACTAAGTTATGCTGCTTATCAAAGTAATCCTGTAAAAGAGAATTTGTGGTTAGTAGGAGCCGGATATATTTTTATGATTGGTTATATGCTATGGGAATGGAAGAAAAAGCAAAAACCAGGTTTTGTATCTGATTAGGATTCAAATAAATTGATGTAAAAAGCTAACTCAATAATACAGATTAGTTCAGTAATTTGGTGGAAGTAAGAATTGTTTAAAGAATAAATAATTTTTGGGCGACCCCCCCTTCCATCTTATACTTTCGCAAATTCTATCAATTTAAAATTTATGATACCCACTGAGTTAACCGCTGATTTGAAGAAAAGACTTGCAACTGTTAAGGGGCAAATTGAAGGCATTATAAAAATGCTGGATGATGAAACAGATCCTGATAAAATACTTGTGCAAGTTAAAGCTGCTGACCAGGGATTGCAAAAAGCACATTACCTGTTGATGGATGAAGTATTTAGAAAAAGTCTGGCTTTGAAACTTGTACAGGTTATGAATGCCTGCCCTGGTAATTGTCAGGATGCAGAGAAAATAGAATATATGAAACAACAATTTCCAATGCTTGAATTTGACCAGTTGACTACTCAAATAAAAGAAGTGAATGCCATAGATAAACGATTGGAAAAGCATAATAAAAATATTTCTGAAAAAGGTTTGGAGGACACCCCCCCTGCCAGGTGATCTTTGCTCTATCATTAAAAAAAACGTTATGCAAAATCAAAACAAAAGAAAAATTGAGTTATTTACTGCCGGTTGTACTGTTTGTGAACCCGTAGTTGAAATGGTAAAAGCAATGGCTTGCAGTAGTTGTGAGGTTGTAATTTATAACCTGTCTCAACCATGTGAAACAAAAGAGTGTCTTGAAAAAGTAAAGACTTATGGTATTAAAGCATTGCCTGCAATTGCAGTTAATGGTAAACTTTTATCATGCTGCCAAAACAAAGGTATTTCTGTTGAAGAATTAAAAAACGCCGGGATAGGACAAGCTGAATTAGTATAGTTGCTTGCTTCTTACTTTTCTTTATTCCTTATCTTATTTATTATGGCATTAGAAAGTGTTCAAATGAAGGTTTCAGGATTGATGTGTTCTTTCTGCACTATGAGTGTTGAAAAGGCATTGAAAAGGTATCCTGCAATTAATAGTGTAATGGTGAACCTTGTTCATGGTATTGTATTGGTGGAAGCTGATACGGCAAAAATGAACAGGACGCAATTGGCTGAAGCTGTTGAAAAATTAGGATATGCTGTGTCGTCAACCGAAGTGCAGCAATATAAAACTGATGAAGAACTTTTTAGCCTGATAAAGCAACGTGGTACTATTGGAATGGTGGCTTCAATAATTGATTTGCTTGTTGACCCTTTGAATGTATTTGGTCTGCCACAACAATACAAGAGTTATTTTAGTTTGGCTGTTGCTGCCTTCGTTTTGTTTTGGGTCGGATACCCAATACTTCGTAAAACAATTATGGCGGTAAGGCAAAGAGTAATCAATGCTAATGTGTTATTGTCTGCCGGAGCATGGGGTTCTTTTATTATTGGCGCTATATCTCTTTATAATCCTGTCTTTCCAAATTTTTTGCCTGTTGCTGCATGGTTAATGTCTCTGCATTTATTCTTTGGTTATTTCAAATTAGATACCCGTAAAAAAGCATCTGATGCAGTACGCAAACTTATTAATCTTCAACCTGCTAAAGCAAGGGTGTTGAGGGGAGAACAATTTGTTGATGTATTGACTAAAGAAGTAATAGTAGGTGAAGTAGTTGAGGTAAGACCAGGTGAACGTATTCCTTTGGATGGCGTTGTGCTGAATGGTGGTGCAAGTGTTGATGAAGCAAGTTTTACAGGTGAAAGCATACCTGCCATAAAAGAGGTTGGCGCTAATGTTATCGGTGGTACTTTAAATCTTGATGGTGCTTTACAAATTAAGGTTTCTAAAATTGGACAGGATAGTTTTCTAAGTCAGATTGTTAGCTTAATGAGCCGCATTGCTGAAAAGAAACCGCCTGTTGAATTGTTAGCTGATAAGCTAATGAACTATTATGGACCTGTTGTATTTATTGTTGCTGCCATTGCTTTTGTTATGTGGGGTATTGTTACTGGCAATTATATACAAGCAACGCTTGTATTGCTCACAACAATAATTATGGGTTACCCCTGTGCATTGGGAATAACTACACCAATGCTTGCTGCGATAGCTGGCGGTAAAGGAATTTCAATTGGTCTTTTAGTAAAGGCAAGTGAAGTGTTTTATGGCTTGTCCAAAGTAGATACAATTGTGTTTGATAAAACAGGTACACTTACTTATGGCAAACCTACTGTTACAGATGTTCGCCCTTTTAATGGTAATGGTATTGAATTGTTATCTATTGCTGAAGCACTGGAAAGTAAATCTGAACACCCGATAGGACAAGCCATTACTTTCTTTGCTTCAAAAGAAGGTGCTCCCAAGTTGTTAATCAATAATTTTAAAGCTATCCCCGGAAAGGGTGTTACAGGTAATATAAATGGTGAAACTGTACTTGCCGGCAAGCCTTCTTTTATAGAGCAAAGCGGTATTGATGTTTCAAATGAAGTAAGAAGTTCAATACAGGCTTTAGGTAGTGAAGGTAAGACGGCTGTCCTTATTTGCAAAGGTGCCACTGTTATTGGTGTTATTGCTTTACAGGATACTCCACGACCTACAGGTGAACAGGTAATTGCTAAGATGAAGCAAAGGGGTATGAGAACAGTAATGCTTACTGGTGATGCTAAACAAGTAGCAGAACCAATTGCAAAGAGATTGGGAATTGATGAAGTGCAGGCTGAATTATTACCGGGGGAAAAAGCGACTGCAATTGAAGCATTACAAAAGAAAGGTTATAAAGTTGCAATGGTTGGTGATGGTATAAATGATGCTCCTGCTTTGGCTCAATCTGATGTAGGTATTGCAATTGGTGCAGGAACTGATGTTGCTATTGAAGCTGCCGGAGTTATACTAATTGGTGACAGGTTAATTGATGTTTTAAATGCTGTAATCTTGGGCAAGGCAAGTTATAAAACAATGACTGGAAATGTAATTGTTGCTGTATTATTTAATATAGTTGGAATGTTGCTTGCAACATTTGGTCTGATAACTCCAATGCTCGCTATCGTGGTAATGATCGTTAGTATTTTTGCTATCTTAATTAATACTCTCCGTATAAGAACATTGAAACTTGAAAGTGTTTCGTTAGAAACACCGGCTGCATTAACTGAAACAAGTTTTAAAGTCTCTAATATGGTTTGTGAAGGCTGTGCTGAAAAGATAACAACTGCTCTTACTGCATTGCCTGGTGTGAAAACTGTGAGACCTAAAGTCATTCAAAAACAAGTGCAGGTGAATTATTATCCTGAACAAATAAAGCAGGATGAATTAAAACAGGTTTTGGAAAAAGAAGGATTTAATGCAGTGGAAGTATAATCTGAAATTTTCACGCAAAGAAAAAAAGAGGCAAAGACACAAAGCCTGGCTTTTTATTTTTTGCGCCTTTGTGTAATATTCTTTGCGCCTTTGCGTGAAATCAAACTTTTAAGTAAAAATTAAAAATGTTAACGATGAAATCATTGCTTATGAAAGTGTCAATGTCCTGCATCATGGTTATTGCTTTAGCGATAACATCATGTGCTCAACAACAAAAGAAAGAAGAAAAAACATCTCCAAAAGAACAAACAAAACAGGTAGTGATGCAAACGGCAAAGATGCCTGTTGATGGTATGGTATGTAATGCTTGTCAATCAACAGTTAAAAAAGCAATCAAATCGGTAGAGGGAGTTTCTGTTGCAGAAGTAAGTCTTGAAAAGAAATTTGCAGTGTTCACTTATGACCCTAAAATAGTAAAAGTTGAACAAGTACAAAAAGCAGTTAATGATCAAGGTTTTCAAGCCGGTAAGCCCCAAGAAGTGAAACAATGAGTTTAGAACAATTTATTCAACAATTCAGTCAATCATTAGCTCAAGGCTCGGTCTTGAGCTTATTGATTGCAGCAGGTGCAGGAATGATAACTACCGGCGTTTGTCCGTGTACTTTGCCTGTAGGACTTGGTATTGCAGGATTGGTAAGTAGTAATACAGAAACAAAATCTAATAAAGGATTTATGATAGCACTTGCTTTCTTCTGTGGTATTGTTGTTTGCCTTTCTGTATTGGGTGCTTTAGCTGGTAGATTAGGTATTTTTCTTACTGAAACTTTTGGGCAATACTGGGCAATATCAATGGCTGTAATATCTGCGGTTGCCGCTGTTTTTGCCTTTTATGGACCAAGATTAACAACAACAAGATTGGCAAATATTCGTAAACCGGGTATCGGTGGTTCTTTTGTGTATGGGTTGATATTTAGTTTAGGTACTTCTGCTGCTCCATTATTATTATTGCTTTCTGTTGCTGCTGCTATAGCAAATCCTATTTATGGTTTCATACTTGCTTTTGTCTTTGCTATTGGAAGGGGTTTACCTTTTTTAATTGTTAGTGCCTTTGCAGGTGCTGTCACAAAGTTTGCTCAATTAACATGGTTAAGAAGAAGTATTCAAATGATGAGTGGGCTTGCTTTGTTATATGTGTGCTATTACTATGTGAGGGTGTTTATAGATTTGCAGTAGTATTTTGCTTAGCTTAAAAATTTTCTTCAACTTCCTTTTAATTAATATTTAATTGCTATACCATTTTTCAAGCACCTTTGCTGCCGGTTTATCCTGTGGTGTGAAATCAATTTTATTTCTGCGATGATGCCCTTCATCTATATACCATTTCCATACAAATCCACCGACAAACCATTTCTTTCCGGAAAAAGTTTGATAAAAAGATTCTAAGGCATCGGCTTGTGCTTCATCATTTTGCGCTCCCTCATTTTCTTTCCATGGTTCAGCACCGGTATAATCAACATTACGATAACCATATTCAGTAAATAATATTGGAAGATTAAGTTTTATACTCAACTTTTCAAGTTCATCGCTGTATTTCTTCCAGCCTTTCTTGAGGGATTTTACAGATGGTGTTTTATCTGTATCTAAAGGAAAGTAAGCATCTACACCTATGTAATCCATCTTTTCCCATAATGGGAAATTTTTATAATCATCCCAGTTACCAGCATAGGTTAGTTTGCCATGATAGATTTGTTTTATTGTATCAATTAGCGAAATCCAAAACTGTGGTCTTGCTTTTATTGTTGCGCCTAACTCGGTGCCAATGCAAAACAGTTCAGCTTTAAGGCTATCCGCAATGGTTGCAAAATGAAGAATATACTCACGGTAACTTTCTTCCCACAACTGCCAGTCTTTGTCGGTATGTAAAGTAAATGCTCCGGTGTATATGCCATGACCAATCCAAAGATGAGGTTTGAGCATTACGGATAGTTTTTTTTTGTGGGCTAATTTAATACAGCCTATTACTCCTTCGTCACTTTCACCCCACCACTGCCCTTTGTGGTTATATCTGATTACCGGGTTTTCAGGGTTACAAAAAGCGTAAGGCATAAGTGCAACGCTGTTTGCGTTTACGTTGATAACTGGTTGAATCGAAGTTTCCTCAATAGGTTTTACCGGCGCTACCATGCTAATGCCTTTTATTGAAAATCCGGAGGACTTCCTAATATTACTATTAACTGATGTATCGGAATTGAAACAGCCATTTGCACCAATAACAAAACAGGTAATTAAAGAAAGTTTGGTAAGGTTGAATAACAAAGGATAAAAATTAATTGACTTAATAATATTAGCAGATACGGGGTAATTGCTCGCCTGTTAGCATATTCAACATTCTTCTTCCACCAATGCTGCTGGTTAGTATTACCTGCTTTGAATGGTCATTTGTAACAGTGCCAATGATGGCTGCATTTCTTCCTTTGTCCAATGTTTTCAAAACATCAATTACCTGCTCACCAACTTCCGCTTTTACTACAGCAATAAATATTCCTTCATTAGCAACATATAAAGGGTCTAATCCCAACATTTCACAAGCCCCTTCAACCTGCTCATTCATGGGTACAGCATTTTGCAGGAGATCAATACCTAAACCACTGTCCTTAGCTAACTCATTTAAAACAGTAGCCACACCACCACGGGTAGGGTCACGTAAAAAATGAATGTGGTGGCCAAAAACGTCTAAGATAGAAAGCACAGCAGGAGCAAGATTACAAGTATCACTTTCAAGTTCTGTTTCAAATACCAATCCTTCCCTCACTGACATGATTGCCACACCATGGGTTGCAACATTTCCGCTTACAATTATTTTATCTCCAATCTCAATATTAGATGCTGCAATTTTAGCTTTAGAATGTACTTCCCCAATGCCACTTGTGTTTACAAAAATTTTATCTCCCTTTCCTCTTTCAACCACTTTGGTATCACCTGTTACAACTTTTACGTTTGCTTCTTCGCAGGCATACCTTACGGATACTAAAATATCCCAGAACTCTTTAACGGGTAATCCTTCTTCAATAATAAAACTTAATGAAAGATAGCGTGGAATAGCACCACACATTGCAAGATCGTTTACTGTTCCAAATACGGCAAGCTCACCAATATTTCCACCAGGAAAAAATACCGGGGTAATAACAAAACTGTCTGTTGAAAAAGCAACAGGACTTTTTAATTGAAGAAATGCCCCATCGTGATGTTGGTCGAGGTAGTCATTTTTTAAAATATCGAAAACACCAGAATTTAGAAGGTTATGTGTTAGCACTCCACCACTTCCATGACCTAATGTTATTATGTCAAAGTCCAATTGTGGCATGGGACATTTGAGATGCATTTTTATTTTTTTATCTGTTTTGTATATTTTTTCCTGCATGGCTTTAATCTATAATCTAACCAGGTTTATCCGTTTCTTTATTTTGATTTATTTGCAATATCTATAGCTAAGTGAAGTTTTTTTGCCAACAATTCTTTTGACGGAAGTTGCGTAAAATAAGTGTCGCAACATTTGTATCATCGGGGAATAATTTATAAAAGTTGAGCAACCGGCTTAGCGCTGATATTGTAAATCCTTTACCAAACTCCTGCATCAATAGTTGCGACAGTGTCGCAACTATTTGCTGACCGTAAGGAGCTTTTTCTTCTTCTAATACTTTAAGAAATATTACCCGTCCAATGTTCCAATTAAGCAAAGTTAATTCTCTGTTAACTGAAACAGCAATCCTGCTTTTACTTCTAATAACAAGCTGGGTAACCTGTTTGAACAGTTGAGTACTTACACGGTCAATATTTTTGTTAGTTGTTTTAATGCTTTTCATCCTTAGACTTTGTCTGATTCTTTAGATATCAGATATAGTTTTATATAGCATCATCGTTGCGTTGCAATCACTTTATCTGTATACCTGTATTGATCTTATCTTTTACTGCATAATTATGCCTCTACCTTATCCACTTCATTTATAGCCGAATAAAAATGATAATACGTAGCACAGGAACCTTCTGATGAAACCATAGGTGCACCAAGTGGATGTGAAGGTTTGCAAAGCGTTCCAAAGTTGGGGCAGTCCAAAGGTTTTTTTAGTCCTTTCATAATAGCTCCGGCTATGCACGTTTCATTTTCTTTGGTGTCCTTTAATGGCACGTTGAACTTTTTTGTGGCATCATAAGCAGCATATTTTTCTTTCACTTCTAATCCGCTTTGTGGTATCACATCCATTCCTCTCCACATTCGATTACTTATTTCAAATATTTCAAGTATGGCTTGTTGTGCAGGCAGGTTACCGCTTTCACGCACCACCCTTGCATATTGATTCTCTAATTTGTATTCACCTTTCTCTAATTGACGAACTACCATTAATATTCCATGTAATAAATCTATAGGTTCAAAACCTGTTACCACAATAGGTACTTTATATTTTTCAACAATAGGATAATATTCACTGTTGCCCATAATAGTGCATACATGCCCTGCAGCAAGAAAAGCCTGCACCACTGTTTCAGGATCACCCAACAAAGCTTCCATTGCCGGCGGAACCAATACATGCGAAGCAATGATTGAATAATTCTTTAATCCCATCTGGTGTGCTTGTATTACAGATAAAGCATTTGCAGGAGCGGTGGTTTCAAAACCAACGGCAAAAAAAACTACTTCCTTATTAGGATTTTGTTGTGCAAGTTTTACGGCCTCTAATGGTGAATATAGAATACGAACATCAGCACCTTCAGCTTTTGCCTGCAACAAGCTTTTTTCTGACCCAGGCACACGTAGCATATCTCCAAACGAACACAAAATAACATTGCTTTGTTTAGCAAGGTAAATAGCACGGTCAATGAGGTGAGTGGGGGTAACGCAAACAGGACAACCGGGACCATGCACCATCGTGATTTCATCAGGTAGCATTTGCAGCAAGCCATATTTTACCAGGCTATGTGTTTGCCCGCCACATATCTCCATAATAGTCCACCGTTGAGTGACTGTTTTTTTAATTTCCTCAAGGTATTGTGCTGCCAATATCGGGTCACGATATTCTGTTAGGTATTTCATTGTAGCATTTTTGAAATGATGGCATCTCCCTGTATTACTCTTTCTTCTTTTGTCATATCTTCTTCTTGTGGGCAATTATACAATTCGTCCAGCTCATTCATTTGATTTAAAAAATCCAGCGAGGCTTTGGCTTCTTCTTCATCCACAATACTGATTGCTACCCCAACATGTACCAATACATAATCATCCTCTTTAGCATCAGGAACAAGTTGTAAATTTATTTCTTTCACTATGCCACCCATCTCCACCTTACCCATGCGCATATAACCTTCCTTATTTTCTTCAATTGATTTTATTCTTCCTGGTATTGCTAAGCACATGTTTTATTATTTTTATTGCAAGCTAAAAAATTCTTACAAGTGTATAAGAGATTATAAATTTACGAGATTTCTTAAACCTTATATGGAAGCTATCACTTAGCCGTAGAAGTTATACTAATTGTGAATCATCACAAACTCAATTAGTATTACAAATTATTACAACAAATGTAAGCGAAAGCCAAGGGCAAATTATATCAAAATATCCGGATACAGATCGAAGCACGGAATATGAGTTACGGGAAATTATAATGCGACCTTATAGGTAGTAAAACAGGTTGTCAATGGCCGATGTCGCCAGAAGATTCTGCACGTTGGAAAACCCTTTATTATTATTTTACCGTTTTAGGAAGTAGCTGTGGATATAGATAGGTATTACCCGCGGAATTGCGCTTAACAGGAAGATTTTTCTATGTGTTAGAAGGACATAAAAATATAATGGGAAAAAGTTGTGCTAAGTATGTCTTAAGTAAAAGCATTAATACTCCTGTAAAGATGAAAACGGAAAGGTTGTTTTAAAGTTATTAAGGGGTGAGCCTCTCTAACTTTTTTAAATCTTCTTTCTTCTTAATCTTAAGCTATTAGTTTCAACTGAAACTGAAGGTAATTTGATTGCAACGGATGCCATCAAATCTTGCTTAACCGGATTGATTTTTCTTCTTTTAGTTTAAGCCATGAAAGGACTACCTATCTTCATGACCTCGTTCTTATGCAACGGCTCATCGAAACTGGCAGTTCCTGCATGTCCGGTTTGCTTTCCGCCTATATTATTGATGTTGATTAATACCTGGCGGTGTTTATCCTCATGCTTATAAATAGGAGCTATCGATGTACCCTTTGTTTTATCATTTCCAATAATCCAGGGTCTTAGAGCAGGACTGTAACCAGACACAAGTCTTACCAACCGAATATGAGCGGCGTGGCGGGCTTTCATAGAATGAATACGCAAGGCCGATTCGAGTATCTCATTTGATCTTTTTAAATTATGAGCTTGTCCTTTATATGCAGCTACACCTGTATCCTCAAATGCCTCAAAGCTAAAGAAAAATAAGTTCTTAATATCTAATGGGTGCATTTCAAATTTTCGCAATTAGGCGACTGCCTTAAATTCGGATTTTGTCAATTCAATAATTTTCGCCCATTGCAAATTCTTTCTGACCACTCTAAGATTTAACATGTTTTGTGC
>JAABUN010002448.1_pt1 | contig 33014 bp, 34 predicted proteins | sample 5559311 | NCBI WGS metagenome assembly JAABUN01 (sample SAMN10711877, study PRJNA513370) | rock metagenome | isolation source: Antarctica rocks | place: Antarctica: Victoria Land, Siegfried Peak sud | reverse complement strand
CGTGCTCGGACGCGGCCTCGCCGAGCACGAGAGGGCGGCCCTCCCAGAAGCGCTCGAAGATGCTGGAGAAGACGGCGCGCTCGTCGGGGTCGTGCACGAACGCGGCATGGGCCGCCCAGAAGACCTGGTCACGCTCCCGCGCGTCCACCTCGGCCAGTGCCCGCAGGAAGACGTGCTCGCTGTCGACGCTCGCCGACAGCCCGAAGTCGCGCAGAACGCGGGCCAAGCCCACGGCGGCCGCCAGGACGGCCTGTTCGGGCGTCCGCTCGGCCTCCCGCGTCAGCTTCACCGGAGGCCCCCGTCGCTGCGCAGCTCTCCCGCGCGCTCGGTGGCGCGCTGGACCAGCTCTTCCAGCCCCTTGCCCCGGATCCGCTCGAGGTCGTCGCGCTCCTTGAGCAGCGTGCCGAGCGTACGGTCCGCCGTGGCCGGGTCGATCTCGTCGCGCCCCAGGGTATGGAATGCCTCGACCCAGTCGAGCGTCTCGCCGACGCCCGGCGACCGGTAGAGGTCGAGCCAGCGCAGATCCTGCACGAACGCACACACCTGGTTGGCGAGACGCTCACCGACATGCGGCAGCCGCGCCCGCGCGATCGCCACCTCGCGCTGCAGGTCGGGATGCTCGATCCAGTGGTAGAGACAGCGGCGCTTGAGCGCCTCGTGGAGGTCGCGGGTGCGGTTCGAGGTGAGGATCACCGTGGGCGGTTGCTCGGCGCGGACCACCCCGACCTCCGGGATGGTGGCCTGGAAGTCCGAGAGGAACTCGAGCAGAAAGGCCTCGAACTCGTCGTCCGCCCGATCGAGCTCGTCGATCAGGAGCACCGCGTTGGGCTGGGCGAGCGCTTCGAGCAGCGGCCTGCGGAGAAGGAACTCATCGGAGTACAGGGGAGTCGAGCCGCCCGCGCGGAGCTGGAGGAGCTGCCGGGGGTAGTCCCAGTCGTAGAGCGCCTGGTGGACGTCGATCCCCTCGTAGCACTGCAGGCGGATCAGCGGTGCGCCCGTCGCCGCCGCGAGGGCCTTGGCCAGCTCGGTCTTCCCGACACCGGGCTCACCCTCCACGAGCAGCGGCTTGCGCAGGCGCAGGGCGAGGAACACCACGGTTCCCAGGCCCTCGTCGACCAGATAGCGCTCGCGGGTCAGCGCCCCGCGCAGCTCCTCGATCGAACTAAAGCCAGGCATCCACGGTCTCCTCGATCTTGGTCACGGCGATCGCGAGCGCACGCTGCACCGGCGGCGAGAGCTCCCCACACAGCTCGTCCACCTCCGCGGGCTGACAGCCGATGATCACGACCCGCTCGGGCAGCACGCCCATCGTCTTGGCCATCGACAGGACACGGTCGGGATTCGCAAGGTGTATGTCGGGTACGTGCACGCCCTCGCGGACCTCGGGCTCGATCAGGAAGACCGTTCCCGGTGGAGCACCCCGCTCCACCGCGTCGATCAACACGAGTCCGTCGCAGCCGGCCATCAGCTCCTGCAGCAGGGCGATCCCGCCGATCCCGGTCTCGATGACGTCGACCTCCTCGGGCAGGTGGCCCAGGAGGTCGGTCACCGCGGGCCCGAAGCCGTCGTCGCCCCGGAGCACGTTTCCCACGCCGGCGACAAGCACGCGCTTGGGCCGGGCGCCGACCGGCTCGGGCGGAAGCGTCGTACTCACGCCACGTTCGCCGCGACCCGGAGCACGCCATCAGCGACCGCGATGGGAATCACGGCGAGCGACGGCTGGCCGGGCTCGTCGTCGGCCCGCTTGCCGGAGCGGGCGTCGTAGGCGCAGTTGTGCCACGGGCACACCAGCACGGCGCCGGTGACGCGGCCGCCGTCGAGGGGCAGTCGGCCGTCGACGGGGCAGACGTTCCGAAACGCGTAGGGCTCGCCTCCGATGTTGACCAGGAGGATCGAGCTGCCCTCCACGTCGACGGCCTTCGCCGTCCCGGGCGGCAGGTCCTCGAGCCTGCCCACCTCCGCGAACACCGGCCGCTGCATGCCCTCGATCTGCAAGAGCTCGCCACCGCCCTCGCCACCGCCCGCGCCGTTCGGGTACGCCTGGATCTGCAGCAGCTCGGCCCCGCCCGTTCCCCCGTTCTGCTGGGAAGCGTCCTCCCCATCCTCGACGGCCACCACCTCCTTGAAGCCCTCGAAGCGCTCGCGCAGCTTCTCCTCGACGCCACGCCGCAGGGTGATCGCGGAGGCGGCGCACCCGTGGCAGGAGCCGTGCATGCGCACGCGGACGACGCCGTTCTCGACGTCGATCAGGTCGAGTCCGCCCCCGTGGGACTCGATGTAGGGACGGATCTCGTCGAGCGCCTCCTCGACCTCCATCCGCTCGTCGACGGGCGTGAGGTCGTACATCGAGAGCAGGGCCTGCGCCACCGGATGATCGAGCTCGCCGGCCACGATGAGCTCAAGCGCCGGCCGGTGGACCGCGTCCATCAGTTGCAGCAGGACGAGCGCCCGCTCGTCCTCATCGCGCTCGAGCGTTCCCACGAGCGTGTCGAGCTCCGCTACAGCCTGGTCAAATTCCATACCGTCTCCGTGATCTCCGGCAGCTTGGCCTCGAGCACCGGGCTGAAGCCCTCGCCCCAGGTCTCGTCGGCAGGCTCGACCTCCACGACCCACACGTCATCCGGCAGCGCCTTGAAGGCCGCCGAGACGATCAACAGGTTATCCAGCGAGATCGAGCCGGTGACGGAGTCGCCGATTCGCTCCTGGATCTCCTTGTCGGAGGGGAGACACTGGTCCCAGCGATAGGCCTTCACCGTCCCGGGCTCCCGGCCCCTGTCCACCGCCGCCACGAACACGATGCGATCGTAGGGCGGCCGCTCCTGCAGGTTCTGGGTGAAGCCCACCGGGTGATAGCCGAGATCCTCGATCTCGATGCCGTTGGTCGCCCGCGCCGCCAGGGTGTCGCTCATGTACGGCCCGAGCGCACCGTCGCGGAGGTAGCGATAGCCAACCCCCGCGACAAGCACCCGCATGACGTGAGCCTCCCGGACCCGCCCCTCTGTCTCAGTGCTCGTGGTCGCCCTCGGCACCGCACGCGCAGCTGATGATCTCGCGCGAGATCGTCCGATCGTCCGTATGGATGTGCGTCGTGCACGGCATGCACGGGTCGAAGCTGCGAATCGCGCGCAGCACGTCGATGCCCCGGAAGTCCTCGGGCTTCTCGTAGTTCTCGAGCAGCGGGGTGGCCATCACCGCCTCCTCGTAGGGCCCCGGGTTGCCGAAGGGGTCCTTCGGCGAGGCCATCCACGTCGACGGCGTGAGGATCTGGTAGTTCTCGATCACTCCCTTGTCGATCTCCAGGTGGTGGGTGAGGTAGCCGCGACCGGCGCTCCAGAGGCCGACGCCGATCTCGTGGCCCTTCGGCACCTTGTAGGGCGTGGACATCTTGGCGTCCGCGCCGCCCTTGCGCAGGAGATCGTAGGCGATCATCAGGTTGTCGTAGGCGATCGCCGAGGTGTAGAGGATGCAGTAGGCGCGAGCCCGGTTGCGCTCGAACGCACCCCAGACCTCCGGGATGTGCCACTCGATCGGGACGTTGGGCAGGTCCGCCTTGGGCAGGTGGATCCTGATGCTGTTCCCGGTCGACTCGATGAAGCGGCTGTCGCGGTAGTTGGGCGTCTGTGCGGCCGCCCAGATCCGCGAGTAGGCGCCGGTCTCCATCGCCTGGCGGTCCCAGCGCGGGGCGGTGGACCAGGAGTACTTCTCCTTCCAACTGGTCGCCTGCGGCTTGGGGATCGTCTGCTTGTTCCAGGGGTGGTAGGGCGAGAGCGGGTTGCCCGCCGGGTCGGTGGGGAACTTGTAGGCGCCGTTCCCCTTTCCGTTCTGGGTCCACTCCTCGTAGAAGGAGTGCTCGACGAACTCCTCGACGCCGGCGTTCATCATCTGCATGCTCGTGGTGACGAGCTCGCCGTCGACGATCACGCCGGGCGGCGCCCAGCGCTGATTGCCCCACTCGTCGCAGTTCGCGTAGGTGGCGTCGTAGGCGTAGGGGTCGTCCCACTGGCCCGGCTCGATCATGCTCTTCGGGCGGGTCCCGATGTCGCGGTACTTCGGGTTGACCTCGTAGAAGAAGTCGGCGAGGTCGTCCCAGATCGCCACGGTCTTGCGGCCGTAGTCGAAGTACTTGACGACTCGCAGCATGATCTCGTTGAGGTCCGAGGCGTCGATCGTCGTGCTGACGCCGCCCGGCACGACCGTCTGCGGGTGGGGGTACTTGCCCCCGATGAGGACGTAGGCCTCGCGCGCCAGGCGGGTGTACTGGAGCCCCTCGAGGTAGAGCTTCCCGGTCAGCGGCGTGAGGTCGGCCATGAGCTCGGACATGTACTCGTAGCCGTGGACGGCGCGGCCGGGCGCGCGCGTCCGCTCCGCGCGCTCCCAGATCTCGGGGTTGGTCTCCCGCACGGCGGGCTCGGAGAAGTCGGGGCCCGCGAGCAGGGACAGGTGGATCGGATGGTCGTAGAGGTACTCGATGGAGAGCAGCAGGTTGCGTGCGACGATCCCCATCGGCGGCGGCTTGACGCCGAACGCCATCTCGCAGGCCAGCGCCGAGCACGTGGCGTGGACGCCGCCGCAGACGCCGCAGGCGCGGCTGGAGATGAAGATCGCATCGCGCGGATCGCGACCCTGGAGGATCACCTCGTAGCCGCGGAAGAGGGTCGCCATCGAGGCGGTCTCGAGCACCTCCCGGCGGTCGAGGTCGACCACGGTGTGGAAGGCGAGCGCCCCCGCCACCCGCGTGACCGGATCGAAGTCGACGCGCCGCACGGCGCCGTTGCGGGCGAAGAGCTCACGCATCCGCTCCGGGTCGTCCTCGATCGGCGTCGGAGCCGGAGTCTCCGTGTACGAGTACGGGTCGGCGACGCCCGGCTTCAGGGTCGCGTTGCCCTGAGCGTCGAACTCGATCGGCAGGTTCTTGAAGCACATCTAGAAAAGCTCCCCTCGGGATTTGACCCGTTCGATCACTTCGAGGCCTTGGTCCGGTCGCCGAGGTCGGCGCTCCGGTTGAAGCTCACGCCCTTCTGCCTCAGGATGTCGCGGCTCTGGGGCAGCGGCTGCTTGTGGTTGCGCTTGCCCTGGTGGACCGAGCCGTGATACTGAAGCTTCTTGTAGAAGTAGTCGCGCGTCTTGTCCGCCGGGTTGCGCTTACCACTCTGGGTCGTCCAGCCGGACGGGACCTCTTCGGCGTTGTCCCAGAGCGCCTCGCGGTTGCCGGTCTTCATCGACATCCGTCGCAGGCGGCGGATCCCGCCCCCGTAGACCTTGGATATGCCACCGGAGATGGCGGAGCCCGGGGGCGCCTTGTAGAACGGGCTGTACTTGTCGGGGAAGCCCGGCATGGTGCATCCGATGCACGCCCCGCCGGCGACCATGCAGCCGCCCATGTGGTTGATGGCGCCGCGCTCGACGATGTTGCACTGCACCACCGGGCCCCAGCAGCCGATCTCCACCAGGCACTGGTTGTCGCCCGGCTCCTCGGCGAAGACGCCCTCCTCGTAGTAGCCCGCCTTCGGGCAGTGCCGGTGCACGGTCTCGCCGAACAGCCACGCCGGACGGCCCAGCTCGTCGAACCTCGGCAGGGGGCCCAGGTTCTGTAGGAAGAGCAGCACGGCAGCGACGGTCTCGGTGAAGTTGTCGCCGAGCGGCGAGCACCCCGGGACGTTCACGACCGGCACGCCCAGGGCCGAGCGGTAGTCCTCGCCGAGGAAGTCGGTGAGGCTCATGGAGCCGGTGATGTTGCCGGCGGCGGCCGGGACCCCGCCCCAGGTGGCGCAGGTGCCGATGGCGATGTACGCCGCCGCGCCGGGGGCGAGCTTCCACAGCCAATCGGTCACGCGGTTGGGTTGATCGGTCTCGGACTCGGGGTCGAAGCCGCCCGCCCCCATGGCCGAGAAGTAGCTGCCGTCAGGCGGGAAGGACTGGTCGTCCGGCACCGACCCCTCGAGGATCACGACGTAGGGCGCACCCAGCTCGCCGTTGGCGGCGGCCTTGAACGGCCGGATGAACTCGGTGCCCGCTCCGGGGGAGAGCACGGGATGGTGCAGCACGACCTTCGGGAGGTTGGGGACCCGGCCCAGCAGCAGGTCCTCCACCGAAGGGTTGGTCGCGCCGGTGGCGGCGATCGAGCACCCGTCGCAGCTCATGCCGGCGATCCAGAAGACGTGCACGACGTTCAGGGGCCCGTCGGGGCTGCCGCTGAGACCTCCGAGGCCGACGGCGTAGTCCTTGCCGAACACCCCGCCTCCGTGCGGGACCGTCTGCAGCTTCTGTGTCGGCATACGTTCCTCTCTCCCTCGCTCTCTCCCTCGCCAGGCGGGCACCGCCGCCCGCTTGATGCATCCTACACATAGTTGGGGCGGGTCCAAACGGCAGCAGGCGAGAATCCTTCGGCTGGCGCGTTACCCTCCGGCAGACCGCCGTATGCGCGGCCCCTGAAGCCATGACGAACGAACCCGCGGGCTTTCTCGCAGTCGACACCGGCCTGGTCTTGCAGACGCTGGTCGAGGCCGTTTTCGCGCAGGTCGAGCAGCGTGGCGCGGACCGACCGCCGGACGCCGTCGTCGCGGTGCTGGAAGCCGAGGACCAGCCGTTCGCCGGCGGCAACGATCCCGCGCTCGACCACGGCCTGCGGCACGCGGGGTATCTCGCGCGCGTGGTGGAGGCGGAGCTCTTCGAGCCGGCACGACACCCGGCCGACTGGATCGGGGGCATGCTCACCGAGCGCTTCGCCGCCACCGGGAGCTGGCCGGGTGCGGTGGCGGACGTGTGCGGTGAGCTCGCCCGCTCCGAGCCCTTGGGCAAGCCCAGTCCCGACGATCCCGCCGCCATGAGCTGGCGCATCCCCGGGCCCGGCGGCCACGTTCGCCACTACCTGGCCAGGCGCACGATCGAGGAGCACCTGCGCCCCCGGGAAGAGCCCGTGGACGGCGACCCCGCCGAGCTCAAGCGTCCGTGGCTCTACGGGTTCTTCGTGCGCGCCTGCGAGGAGGCGCTTCCCGACGGGGCCGCACTCGACGCGCGCGGGTGAAACCGAGGGCGGCGTCGCCGGCGGGTCAGTGCGTCGTGCACGCCATGCACGGATCGAAGCTGCGGATCGCTCGCAGCACGTCCGTACAGCGCTCGCGCTGCTGCGTGCTGAGCAGCGGCGTGGCCAGCACGGCCTCCTCGCAGGGGCCGGGATTGCCGAAGTGGTCCGCCGGCGACGCGGTGAAGGTCGAAGGGCCGATGATCTGGTAGTTCTCGATCACCCGGTTGTCGAGCGCGAGGTGGTGGCTGACATAGCCGCGGGCCCCACCCCCGAACCCGACCCCCACCCGGTAGTCCTTGGGGATCTTGTAGGGCGTGGAGGCCTTCGCATCGGCCCCGCCCTCGCGCAGGAGGTCGTAGCAGATCAGGAGGCTCTCGTAGGCGACCAGCGCCGAGTAGACCAGCGCGTAGGCGCGCGCCCGGTTGCGCTCGAAGGCATTCCAGCGCTCGGGCACATGCCACTCGACCTCGCTCCTCGGCATCTCCGACTGCGGCACGCTCATCTTCAGGCTGTGGCCGGTCGGCTCGAGGAAGCGCCGGTGGGGCATCTTGTTGGCCATCGCGGTCACCCACAGGCGCGCGTAGGCACCCGTCTCCATCGGCTGACGGTCCCACCGCGGCGCGGTCGACCAGGAGTACTTGCCCTTCCAGTCGGGGCGACCGGGGGTCGGGATCGTCTGCTTGTTCCAGGGGTGGTTGGAGGAGAGCCGGTTGCCCGCGGGGTCGTCGCCGAGCGGGTGGTCGCCGTTCCGGGTCCAATCCTCGTAGAAGGAGTGGTCCACGAACTCCTCGACTCCGGAGTTGATCCGGTGGAGATCGGTGGTCCTCAGCCGGCCCTCCACGATCGCGCCCGGCGTGGCCCAGCGGCGCTCGCCCCATTCGGGCGCGTTCTCGAACGTCCCGTCGTAGGCATCCGGGTCGTCCCACTGGCCCAGGTCGATGAAGTTCATCGGTCCTTCGCCGACCTCGCGGAAGCGCGGATCGGCCTCGTAGAAGAAGTCGACGAGGTCGTCCCAGACCGCCACGACCTTGCGACCGTAGTCGAAGAACCTGACCATCCTGAGCATCGTCACGTTCAGGTCGGTGACGTCGACCGTGGCGCTGATCCCGCCCGGCACGATCGTCTGGGGGTGCGGGTACTTGCCCCCGAGCAGGACGTAGGCCTGGCGCGCCACGCGCGCCATCTCCAGCGCCTCGAGGTAGAGCGCGCCCGTCTCCCGCGTCAGCGCCTCCATGATGTCCGACAGCCGGGCGAAGCCGTGCGTGTCCGCGCGGGCCGCGAGGGTCTGCTGCGCGCGCGTCCAGAGCTCGGGGTTCGTCGCCTGCACGACCGGAGCGGAGAAATCGGGGCCGGCGCGCAGGAACAGGTGGGTGGGATGGTCGTAGAGGTACTCGATGGCGGACAGCATGTTGCGCGCCGCGATCGCCAGCGGCGGCGGTTGTACCCCGAGCGCCATCTCCAGGGCCAGGGCGGACGTGGTGGCGTGGGCGCCGCCACAGACGCCGCAGGCGCGGCTGGAGACGAAGATCGCGTCACGTGGATCGCGACCCTGGAGGATCACCTCGTAGCCGCGGAAGAGGGACGCGCTCGCGGCGGCCTCGAGCACCTCGCCGCGGTCGAGGTCGACCACGGTGTGAAAGCCCAGCGGACCTGCCACGCGGCTCACGGGGTCGAAGTCGACGTGCCGGACGGGCTCTCCCGTAGGCTCGACCGTCGCCGTCGCCGTCGCCGTCGCCGGCGCCGGCGGGGACGGGGACGGGGACGGGGACGGGGACTCGCCGCGGAACGAGTACCGATGGGCGCCCCCCTGCTTCTCCGGTGGCTTCTCAAAGCTCATCTACAGCTCCTCCCGGGAAACGACCCGCTCCTTGAGCACGTCGACGCTCGCGTCGAGGTCCACGCCCTTCTGCCTCAGGATCTCACGGCTCTTCGGCAGCGGCTGCTTCTTGTTGCGCTTGCCCTGGTTGACCGAGCCGTGGTACTGGAGCTTCTTGTAGAAGTACGCGTTCACCGTCGAGAGCGGATCCTTCTTGTCGTTGGCGATCGCCCAGCCGGAGGCGACCGCGTGGGCGTTGTCCGAGAGTGGCGTGCGGTTGCCGCCCTGCATCGACAGTCGGCGCAGGCGGCGGATCCCGCTCCCGTAGATCTTGGAGCCCCCGCCCGAGATGGCGGAGCCCGGCGGGGACTTGTAGAACGGGCTGTACTTGTCGGGGAAGCCCGGCATGGTGCACCCGATGCACGCCCCGCCGGCGACCATGCAGCCGCCCATGTGGTCGATGGCGCCGCGCTCGACGATGTTGCACTGCACCACCGGGCCCCAGCAGCCGATCTCCACCAGGCACTGGTTGTCGCCCGGCTCGTGGGAGAAGACGCCCTCCTCGTAGTAGCCCGCCTTCGGGCAGTGCCGGTGCACGGTCTCGCCGAACTGCCACGCCGGACGGCCCAGCGCGTCGAACTCGGGCAGGGGACGGATGCCCTCCAGGAACTGGAGTATCTGGGCGAGGGTCTCGGTGAAGTTGTCGCCGACGGGCGCGCAGCCCGGCACGTTCACGATCGGCATGCCCGAAGTCGAGCGGTAGTCCGCACCGAGGTAGTCCATGAGACCCATGGAGCCGGTGATGTTGCCGGCGGCGGCCGGGATCCCGCCCCAGGTGGCGCAGGTGCCGATCGCGATGCAGGCCGCCGCGCCGGAGGCCATCGCCCACACCCAGTCCGTGGCCCGCAGCGGCTGGTCGTCGGCCCGGGAGGCCGGCAGGGACTGCGGCCAGTCGCCCCCGACACCGAGACCCGCGTACTGGCCCTCGCGCTCGAGGCTCTGATCGTCGGGAATCGAGCCCTCGACCACCAGGATGTACGGCGCGCCCAGCGTGCCCTCGGCCGCCCGCGTGAACGGCTCCATGAAGTCGTGACCCGAGTCGGCGCCGAGCATCGGGTGGTGTACCACGATCCGCGGCGTGATGGGGACCCTGTCCAGCACCAGGTCCTCCAGCGAGGGATTGCTCGCGCCGAGCATGGCCACCGAGCAGCCGTCGCAGCTCATCCCCGAGACCCAGAAGACGTGGACGACGCTGTCAGAGGTCTCAGCAGCAGCAGCCGACGACGCGTCGGTGTCAGGGACCGTCGACGGTCCCCCGGTTATGGGCGGAGTCGTTCTCCGGCTCCCGCCCGGCCCTCTCCTCAGCAGCCCTGCCATGACCATCCTCCCACGTCGATCCGGCGCCCACGACGCCCGGGGTTTCCCCCTCGCCCGAGGGCGAGGAGCACGCCTCCGGGGCGTCCTTCCCACTATGGGACGCGATCATACAGCTAGAGGGATACACTGGCCAGCCGTGCAGCGGGCCATCTACGAGATCGCCGACCGAGGGGCTGACAATGGACGAGCTTGAGGTTCTGCGCATCCGTGACGAGGTGCTCCAGGCGATGTACTGGATGCGCGCGGAGGGCATCGCGGAAACGCCCACGATCGTGGAGCTCGGCCGCTTTTTGGCGGTGTCCGAGGCCACGCTCGGCTCCTTTCTCGAGCGTTTCATCGAGGACGGACTCCTCGAACGCGACGGTGCGCTCTACCGGCTGACCGCGACCGGTGAGGAGACCGGCAAGCGGACGTTCGCCGATGAGATGGCCGACCTGACGCGGCCCACCCACGGCGAGTGCGACGAGAGCTGCTGGTGCCATGACTCGCCGGAAGCCGCGGCGGACTGCCTGCACGAGCGCGCGGAACACGCCCACTCTCGCTGATCCCAGGCCGGGGGGAGTGATCGCGTGCGCCTCGCGGTGGTGGGCAAGGGTGGAGCCGGCAAGTCGGTCATCGCGGCGACGCTCGCCCGGCTGCTGGCCCGGCGCGGGCGTCGCGTGCTCGCGCTGGACTCCGACCCGCTGCCCGGCCTCGCCATCAGCCTCGGCGCCACGGCTCCGGCCGAGCCGCCGCTGAACGCGGCCGTCGAGCGCGACGACAAGAACCGCTGGCGCTTCATCCCGGGCGTGGGGCCCGTCCGCGCCGTCCAGCGGTACGCGACGGATGCGCCCGACGGGGTGCGCCTTCTACAGATCGGCAAGGCGACACCCGAGGGGATGGGACCGGTCATGGGGGCCAACAACGCGTTCTATATGACCATCCACCGCCTGGACCGCGCCGCCTCGTTCCGCGACTGGGACATCGTCGGGGACCTGCCCGCGGGCCCGCGGCAGGCGGCGTTCGACTGGGCACCGTACGCCGAGCGCTTCCTGCTCGTCGTCGAGCCGACGTGGCAGTCGATGCTCACCGCGCGCCGGATCAAGCGGATCGCGCTCGCGGCCAACCCCGAGGTCCACGTGTCGCTCGTCGTGAACAAGAGCAGCGGGGAGGAGGACGCACGGCGGGTGGAGGAGTTCCTCGACACGCCCGTCGTGGCGGTCGTGCCGGCCGCGGAGGGCGTGCGCTCCGCGGAGCGGGCGGGGGCCGCCCTGCTCGACCACGCGCCCGAGTCTCCGGCGGTACGGGCCATCGAGCGGTTGGTCGAGCGGTTGGAAACGGGTAGCATCGACTGACATGAAGATCGTGGTCGCCGGCAAGGGAGGCGTGGGCAAGACGACGGTGTCGGGCACCATGGCCCGCGCGCTCGCCCGGAGCGGACATCGCGTTGTCGCGCTCGACGCCGACACCAACCCCATGTTGGGGGTGTCCCTCGGCGTCGGTCCGGAGCAGACCGATCTGCTCGCCGCCGTGCGCCAGGGGCTGGAGACGGGCGAGACCGAGCATGAGCAGTCGACCGAGGGATTCGTCGAGCGCTTCGGCCGCGATGCACCCGACGGCGTGCGCCTCGTGGTCGCCTCGCGGATCGACGCGCCGAACCCCGGCTGTACCTGATGCGGCGTCTCGCCTGAGCAGTTGCTCGGGGAGCTGGAGAGCGACGACCAGATCGTCATCGGCGACCTCGAAGCCGGGGTCGGGACCGTCCTGCGCCTCCAGGACGGCCAGGCCGACGTGGTGGTCGTGGTCGCGCAACCCACGGCGAAGTCGATCGAGGTCGCGCGCCGCGCGATCCAGGTCGCGACCCGGCGCGACCACCGGGTGGTCGTCGTCGCCAACCGGGTTCGCGACGACGCTGACCTCGACGAGATCCGCGCCGTCGTGGGAGACGAGCAGGAGCTGGTCGTCGTGCCCGACGACCCCGCCATCGCCGAGGCCGACCGTGACGGCCGCGCGCCCATCGATGTCGACTCCACCGCCCCCGGTGTCCGCGCGATCGTGGCTCTCGCCGACCGGCTCGCCGGCATCGGCGCCGCCGCCTAGCAGGCGGCGATCCGGGTCAACGCGCGGCGGTGCCGGCAAACCGCCGGGCGATGTCTCCGATGGCCGCGACGCCCACCCCCTCCGGGGCGAAGTCGAGCGGGGCGGTCAGGGCGCGGTCGGCTGCCGGCAGTTGTGGATCGAAGGGCACCACCCCGGCCACCTCAAGTTGATCCGAGCCGGCAAGCGCCCGCACCGCCGCGAGGTCGCTCGGGTCGCGGATCTTGTTCGCCACGAGGGCCACCCGGTCGACGCCGAGGTCCCGGGCCAGCACCGCCGTGCGTCGCCCGGTCTCGAGCGACTTGAAGTAGGGCTCGACGACGACCAGCATGCTGTCGACGTGACGCGCCGTACCGCGGGCGAGGTGCTCGAGCGAGGCCTCGGTGTCGAGGATCCAGACGTCCTCGGTATCGGTGGGCACGAGCTCGAGCACGCTGTGGACCACAGCGTGAAAGGCGCCGAGTCAGCCGACGCCCGCGCGCTCGGGTCGTGCGGCCACCAGGAGCGCCACCCCGTCGGGCCCGAGTACCGCGTGGTCGGCGAGCAGCTCGGAGACGGTGGTCGTGAGCCGGGCGCCGCCTTCCGTGCGGTCGAGCAGCTCCGCCGGCAGCGTCGGCACCTCGCCCATGCGCGCGGCCGGGATGCCGAGGGTGAGCGCGAGGTTGGGGTTGGAGTCGTCGTCGATGGCGGCGACGCGCCGGCCCGCGCGCGCGAGCACGCGAGCCAGCGTTCCGGCGATCGACGTCTTGCCGGCTCCTCCCTTGCCGGCGACAGCCAGCTTCACGATCCGCTCAACATGTCTACCGGGTGACGCGGACTCTCACCACGGTGATCCGAGACCGGTTGCCCGCTCTGTCGATCGCCCCGACACGGAGCACGTGCGTGCCCCGGCGCAGTCGCTGGTGGAGACTGCGCCCACACCCATGCAGCCGCCGGCTGTCGAACGAGCAACGGAAGCGAAGCTCGCCCCTGGAGTTGTCGGAGTCCCTCGAGGAGAACCGGTATGTCGGTCGGTGCGTCGCGGTCCTGCGCGGCCCCCGCACGGTGGGCCGCGTCGGCCGCGTCCTGTCGCGCGACAGGAAGACGTACATCCGGCCCTGATCCATGTTCGATCCCACGTCGAGGTACGTCGCCCCGGCGATGAAGTCGGGCTGGCCGTCACCATTGAGGTCACCTGGGGTTGCGACGTCCCAGCCGAGACGCGGTCCTCCGTTGGCCTCGGTGCTCTTCTGGCGGTCGCCGGCCGGCAACGCGAGCGCCTTGAGCAGCTTGCCGTTTCGCCCGTCGAACACGTAGCTGCCGCCGTTCTCGTCGGCGGTGGCAACGTGGTGCGGGCTCTGGCCGATGTAGAGGTCCGGCGTCCCGTCCTTGTTGAAGTCGGTCCTCGCCTCCGAGAACCCGAACTGGCCCCCACGCGTCGACGTCGGGTCGTCAAGGCGGTAGAGCACCTTGCCGGTCCGGCCGTCGAACACCCACGCGCGACCGCTGCCGTCGCCGGCGGGTCCGTTCTGGGTGAAGCCGTTGCCGTAGAGGTCGGCGCGCCCGTCGTGGTTCACGTCTCCGGGCGACTTCGGCGCCGCATCCTGGAAGCCGAACAGGGCCTCGGCCTGCGGCTCCGGGTCGTCGATCGTGCGGATCAGACGGCCCGTCCGGCCGCTGAAGACGTACATCCGGCCCTGCAGGGCGTTGCCCCCGGCCTTGTAGCCGAAGGCGTCGACGAGCTGGTCGGGCACCCCATCACCGTCGACGTCCCCGGGGCCCTGTACCGAGCCGCCGAAGCTGCAGCCCGTGCTGCACGACGGCACGTCACGGGGCGGCACGTTCAGCGTCCGGATGAGCCGACCGTTGCGGCCGTTGAAGATGAACGCCTGGCCGCGATCCTTGCCGCATCCGGCCGGTGCGGGGCTGACGTCCCCGCAGCCGGCCGGGGCGTCGTTGCCCTGGGCGCCGACGATCAGATCGCCAACGCCGTCGCGGTTCACGTCGCCCGCGAGGCCGATCCGGGCCCCGAAGCGGGTGGGGTTCGTCGGCTCGCCTTTCTTCTTCGCCGCCGAGCAGTCCGTGCTCCCGCTCGGGCCGCAGTAGCCCTGCGGGACCGGGTCGGTGATCGCATACAGCAGCTGGTGCCGGACCGCGCCGCTGAACACCCAGACCGCGCCCTCGTCCTCGTGGCAGTTGTTCGGCTCGGGCGTACCACAGCCCGTGCCCACGTCCTGGAACTGCGATCCCACCGCCACGTCAGGCCTGCCGTCACGGTTCACGTCGCCGAGCACCTCGACGTAGAAGCCGAAGTTCGCCCCGGCCTGCGGCTGGGGCGAGCGGATCCGGGCGAGGACCTTGCCCGTCTTGCCGCTGAACAGATACACACGGCCCGCCCCGCGATTCAGCGTGGGTGCGGAGGCGAAGAAATCGGGAACGCCGTCACGGTTGAGGTCGCCCGCACCACGCAGGCGATAGGTGAACTCCGCGTTCGCCTGGGAGTCCGGCGCTTCGATCTTGGTCGCCGTGTACGGGGTTCTGGGAGTCGAGCCGACGCTGCCGGCGGCGCCGAGCCCCAGCGCGGCGAGCGCGCACGCGGCGACCAGCAGGCCCATGACGAACCACCTCCCGCGGCTCGCGTCCGGCGTGATCCGCATGCGCATCTGCATCTCCCTGTCGTCGACCTACGAAAACGCTCCCCCGAATGGCCGCGCAGGCGCAGATCTTCATCTGTTACCGTCCCAGCCCGTCCGGGTCCGACGAACGGCAGCGTAGCGCGTCCCAAATGCAGGGAACCCGTCGCCCCATCGAGAGCAACTAGGTGTCCCCAACACCTATTGAGGGCCGTCTGGAGCGTGTAGCGTTGGTAGGAATGCGGAACCTGAGAAGAGGCGTGATCGCCCTCGCGCTGGCCGCGACGCCCGTGCTGATGCCGGCGGTGGCCTCGGCCCACAACGAACCGGCAATACCGACGAGCGGCCCTTCGGTGGCGGATGGGTCATCCTCCACCCCCGCCTACGCGGGGGGACGACCGTCGGGGACCGCTCCGCAGGGCGCCGCCTCTCCTTTCCCGCGGGGGGGATCTCCATCTCCACTGCCCTCGCGCCCGCAACCGGTGCGGCCCCACGTCGTGCAGCAGCCCCGGGCCGTGCGGCACCTCCAGGTCGCGCAGCAGCCCCGGGCCGTGCGGCACCTCCAGGTCGCGCAGCAGCCCCAAGCCGTGCAACAGCGACAGAGCGTGCCGGTGCCGGCCGCGCCGGAGAGTGCGGCGACGTCTCCGCCGATACCGACCCATGCCGCGCCTCAGCCGCAGGCGCATCCGCGGCTGCCGAATCGAGGAGTATCGCGACCTGCCGCGCGGCACGGCCGCGCCCCGGCGCCACTTCCTCGCCCCCTCACGGCCCGTGCGGAGCGCTGGTGGCGCGGGCTCACGGCAACACCAGGGCCCCGGGCCGCCGACGTTCGCGCCCGGTCGGTATCCACGTCGAGCCATGACGGAGGAGGGCTCGGTTGGTACTGGGCGGTGCTCGGCGCGCTTCTTGTAGCGGTTGGCGCCGGCGCAGCTTTCGGGCTGGCGAGGCGCCGAGCGCCGCGGCGTCAGCTGGACGCCTCTCCGCTGCACCCCTCACTCCCGCCGGACGCCTTCGAGGCAGAGCTGCAGGAGATGCTCGTCGAGCACCGCGCGGCGCAGCTCCGGCGCGAGCGCTGTGATCCTGCCGAGCTCCGCTGAGCCCGCCGGCTGAGCTGCTCCTCGAGCTCTCGCCACCAAGATCCGCTTCGACGGGCTCTGAAACCGCGGGGGGCGGTGGAATCCGTCAGGGGACGACCGGGTGCAGTAACCCGTTGAGCGCTTCGAGCGTGCCCTGTACGAGGCCGCCGCGCGGGGGCGCCGCGGCGGGCGGCGTCGGGGCGGGCGGCGTCGGGGCGGGCGGCGCCGCGGCGGGCGGAGGCGCGGAGCTCGACGTGGCGGACGGCGCGGGAGACCCGGGCGACTGCTTGGGCGGGATGGGAGCGGGACGCGAAGGCCCCGCAACGGCTCCGCGGCCGGCGGCCGTCGGCGAGGGAGCCGTGCGGGCCCGAGGGGCGGCCTTCGGCTGCGGGCGCGACGAGCCCGGGCGCGACGAGCCCGGGCGCGACGAGCCCGGGGACCTGCCCGCGGAGCGCCCGTTCGCGCGCCCGCGCGTCACACGCCGCCGACCCGTCGGCGGCGTCCGCGGCAGGGACGGCAGCATCCCGGAACCGCGGGCCAACGTGAGTCCGCCCGACCCCGCGCCGGCGGCCACCTCTCCCGCCGGCACGTCCGGTCCTGAGACGAGCTGGCCCAGGCTGCCGACCCCGCCGAGCCCCCCGCCGGCGGCCGCGAGCGCCAGCGTGAGGAGGATCGCCACGGGCGCCAGGAGCCCGACGCCGGTCGCGCGCAGCGCCTCGCGCCGCCAGGTCCGCAGGAGGTCCATCCGGCCATCCTAGAGCGCACGCTCCCGACCGACCCCGGTATACACCTCCTCTTCCGTGCGTCAGCCCTCCCTCGCCCGCTCCCTCCGGGTCGCGCTACTCGGGCTCTCCCTGGCCTTCGCCGCCCTCGCCGGCTTCGGCGTCGCCGCCCTCTACGACTCCCGCCAGCGCTACGAGGACTCGATCTCGCGCGCGTACGAGCTGCAGTCAGCCGCGGCGGGCCTCGTCGCCGCGGGCGTGGTCGAGGAGGCCATCCTCCGCGGACAGGCCGCCCCCAAGAGCCGCGGGCGGGCCGAGCGCGCGTTCGGGGATGCCGCGCGCCGGGCCAACCGGCTCGCCCGGACCGATCGCGGGTCGAGCCGCCTCGTGAACCGGGCCATCGCCGCCGAGGACCGCGGTCGCCGCGCGGCCACCGCGATCCGCTCGGGTCGCCTCGCCGCCAAGCCGGACCCCCTCGCCCGCCCCCTCGGTCGCGCGCGGAAGGCCGCCACCGGGCTCGCACGCCGCCAGCCCGGCCGCCGCGCCCGCGCCCGCCGCGAGGCCCGTGCCCGCTCCCGCCGGGCCTTCGCGGCGATCCTCGGCGGCGGCGGGCTCGCGCTCCTGGTCGCGCTGGCCCTCGTCACCGCGCTCACCGCGCGGATGCGCCGGCCGCTGGACGATCTCGTCGTCGCCACCCGCCGCCTGGCCGGCGGCGAGCTCGGCCGCCGGGTCCAGCCGGCGGGCCCCGCCGAGCTACGCCAGCTCGCCGGCGCGTTCAACGCGATGAGCGGCGACCTCGCGGCCGCGCAGGCGCGCATCGAGTCCGAGCGCGAGCGCCTCGAGGTCATCATCGCCTCCCTCGGCGACGCCCTCATCGTCCTCGACGCCACCGGCCGCGTCACCGCCGCGAACCCCCAGGCCTCCCGGCTGCTCCCCGAGCTCGTGCGCGCCGGGTCGGTCCGGAAGGCTCGCCGCGCGCTGCCGCCGCTCACCGAGGCGCTCGCCGGGGAGGCCGCGGTGACCCACGGCGACCGCACGCTCGCGGTCACCGCCGCGCGGCTGGGCGACGACGGCGCCACGGTGTGGACCGTCCGCGATGTCTCCGAGCGCACCCGCCTCGACCGCCTGAAGAGCGAGTTCGTGGCCACCGCCTCGCACGAGCTGCGCTCTCCGCTCACCTCGATCAAAGGCTTCGTCGAGCTCCTCGGGATGACCGACGAGCTCTCGGCGCGCCAGCGCTCCTACGTGGACATCGTCCTGCGCTCGACCGACCGTCTCGTCGACCTCGTCAACGACCTCCTCGACGTCGCCCGCGTGGAGGCCGACCACGTCGAGCTCAAGGTCCGCGCGATGGACCTGGCCGAGCCCGTGGCCGAGGCGGCCGAGCTCCTCGCCCCGCGGGTCGCCGAGAAGGAGCAGGAGCTCGAGCTGTCCCTGGACGGCCTCCCTCTCGCCCTGGCCGATCCGGGCCGGATCCGGCAGGTGTTCGCCAACCTCCTGACCAACGCCCACCTCTACACCGACCCGGGCGGGCGCATCGCCGTACGGGGCCGCGCCGACGGGGCGTGGGTGGAGGTGGACGTCTCCGATACCGGGCCGGGGATGACCGCGGTGGAGCTCGAGCACGTCTTCGACCGCTTCTACCGCGGCGGCGCTCCGGCCGACACGCCGGGCAGTGGCCTCGGCCTCGCCATCGTCAAGTCGCTGGTCGATCTGCACGGCGGCCGGATCGCGGTGGACAGCGCTCCCGGCCATGGCACCACCTTCCGGGTTCGCCTTCCGCGGGCCGGTTAAGTAGGATTTCCGATATGCACGCGGGGGAAGCGTCACTGGCCGTGCTCGCGGAGGACCGTGAGCGCCAGCTCGAGCGCTACGCGGAGGATCTCCGCGAGATGTTCACGCACGAGCGCGAGCTCGCGGACGACCGCGAGCGGCAGCTCGCGCGCTACGCGGAGGATCTCCGCGAGGTGTACAAGCGCGAGCGGGCCCGCACCCTCGAGCTTCGTGACTCCTACGCCCAGACGGTCCGCGCGCTGGCCAACGCCGTCGAGGCGCGCGACCCTTACGCGGGGGGCCACGCCGAGCGCGTCGCCGCCTACGGCTGCGAGCTCGCGCTCGCCTGGGGGATCTCCTGCGCGGAGCGGCCCGAGCTCGAGTTCGGCTTCCTCCTGCACGACGTGGGCAAGCTGGGGATCCCCGACGCGATCCTCTTCAAGCCGGGCGGGCTGACTGACGCCGAGACGCAGCTCATGCGACAGCACGTGGTGATCGGTTCGGAGATCCTGCGGCCCATCGACTGGCTCGGCGAGGGCCGTGCCGTCGTCCGCTCCCACCACGAGCGCTGGGACGGCGCAGGCTACCCGGACGGCCTGCGGGCCGAGGAGATCCCCAGGGCCGCGCGGGTCTTCGCCGTCGCCGATGCCCTCGACGCACTGACGAGCCAGCGACCCTACCGTGGGCCGGTCTCGCTCGACGAGGCACGGGCGCGCATCCGCGCGGAGTCCGGCAGCCAGTTCTGTCCCGAAGCGATCGACGCCCTGGACTCACTCTCCAACGCCCGGCTGCACGCCATCGCCTCGCGTTGAGCGAGGTCGTCCTGATCGTCGATGACGATCCCTTCATCCGCCGGCTCATCGCCACGACGCTCGAGGATCTGCCCGGCTACGTGCTCCGGGAGGCCGGCGACGGTGAGGCGGCGCTCGCGGCCGCGAGCGCCGAGCCCCCGACGCTCGTCTTCCTGGACGTGACCATGCCGAAGCTCGACGGGATCGAGACCTGCCGGCGCCTGCGCGGCGACCCGGCGACGGCCGGTGCGCGGATCGTGATGCTCACCGCCGCGAGCGGGCCGGAGGCCGAGCGCACCGCCCACGAAGCGGGCTGCGATCTCTACCTCACGAAGCCCTTCTCCCCGCTGGAGCTGCTACGGCTCGTCGAACACGGCCCGGCGACCGGCCGGGTGCGGGAGTGATCACGGCGCAGACCCGCGAGCAACGACTCGGGAATCCGGCGGCGACCCAGGGAACTTGAACGTGCGCCTGAGCGGCATCATGGTCGTGTGAGCCGCCGGGTCTTCGTTCTCCTGCTCCTCCTCGGGCTCGCGGCGTGCGGGACGCGACCGCCCGTCCCGGATCCCGCCGCGAAGGCACGCACGTCGCCCCGCTCGTCCGCGGACGATGTCTTCGTGCTCCGGCCCAAGGCCGTCGCGCCCCTGCCGCCCCCCGTCCCGGACCCACCACGCCCGAAGCCCCCGTCCACCTCCGCCGCGCCCGCCTCGGGAGCGCCCTCCGACGCGGAGGTCCGGCGCGAGCTCGCCCAGGCGCTCGGCGTGAAGGCCTCCGCGAACCTCATCGACGTGGCCGAGCTCACTCCGAGCGGCCTCGCCGCCGCCCCGCCCGCGGCGCCCGACGCGGTCGACGCGGTCATCCGCGCCGGCAACCGCGTCGCCCACGCGCCCTACGTCTACGGCGGCGGGCACGGGCGCTTCATCGACACGGCCTACGACTGCTCGGGCTCGATCTCCTTCGCCCTCGCCTCCGCACACCTGGTGGACACGACGATGGACTCGTCCTCCCTGGCCCGCTGGGGACGACCCGGCCGCGGGAAGTGGATCACGATCTACGCCAACGCGGGCCACGCGTTCATGGTCGTCGCCGGCCTGCGCTTCGACACGAGCGGCCGCGCAGAACCGCGCGGGTCGCGCTGGCAGCCGGTCCTGCGCTCGGTCTCTGGCTTCACTGTCCGCCACCCGGCGGGGCTGTAGCCCCACTCACGTGGGGAGGGAGACCTTCGACCGGTCAGGCGATCTTCAGCAGGATGACCGTGTTGACGACGAACGCGACCGCGAACCCGATGGTCCAGCGGTTGAGGTTGCGCTCGACGAGCGAGCCGCCGCCGAAGGGTCCCGCGCCCGTCCCCGCTCCGAAGGCGCCAGAGAGGCCGGCGTCCTTCCCGGAGTGCATGAGCACGAGGAAGATGAGGACCAGGGAGATGAAGACCTGGATGACCGAGAGCACGAGCTCCATGGTGGATCCAGGCTACTGCCCGGAGACGTCGTCGAGCGCGTGGAGGATCTCCACCGCCTCCGCCCGGAGCCGGCGGTCCTGCGCGCGCCAGTCCTCCTCGGAGAGCTTGCCCGTGCGGAAGTCGAGCTCGGCCTCGCGGATCTCGGCGTACTTGGCGTCGCGCGCGGCCTCGAGGTCGGCGAGGGCGAGCCGCGGGGGCCCCTCGGCGGGCTCGCCCCCGCCCGCGCGCAGCGGCCCGGCCAGCAGCGCGACCACGACCAGCAGCACGAGCAGGACGACGAGGAACTCCAAGACCCGTCATCCGCTACTAGATGCGCTCGGCGACCTCACGCCCGACGCGCGCGAGGTAGAGCGCCCGGCGCCGCGACGCCTGCGGCGCGGGCCAGAGCGCGGTGAGTCCGCCGCCGGCCACGATGATCCCGCCGATCCAGATCCACGCCACCATCGGCGAGGAGATGAAGCGGAAGTCCGCCGCCCAGGGCGCCCGGACCCAGCGTTCGGCCAGGCCGCGGATCGCCGCGTCGCGCAGGGCGAAGAGGCGGCCGAGCTGCGCCCGCGGGTCCGGGGTGGCCCCGGCCGCCTGCATCGCCTTGAGGAACCTGCGGTTCCCTTCGTCGATCTGCGCTCGCAGGGGGATCAGGTTGGGCGCGATGACCGCCCAGAAGTCCCGCCGCGCCGAGGACTTCAGCGCGACCTCGCTCGTCGGCTCCCCGCCGAAGAAGCGCCCGATCACGCCGAGCGAGAGGTCCTTGGAGGGGTAGTAGCCCCGGGTGGTCTTCAGCGTGGCGAAGTGGCGTCCGCCGCGGGAGACGTCGAGGACCGCGCCGAAGGAGATCTTCTCCGAGGAGAAGTCGGTCGTCGGGCGCACGTAGCGGATCGTGTAGTCGGCCACGCGCGCGGTGCCCCCCGGCTTGAGCGAGACGTCCGTCGTGTGCTTGAACGAGGAGGAGGCGGCGACGCCGACGAGGAGGACCGCCACCCCCACGTGGGCGAGGTAGCCCCCGTAGCGCCGGCGGTTACGGCTCACGAGCGAGACGAGCGCCCGCGGCGCCGGCTCGCCGGTCATGGCCCGCCGGGCGCCTACGCCGCGGACGAGCTCCTGGCCCACGCACGCCGCGACGAACCCCGCGAAGCCGAACATGAGCCAGGCCCGTAGGTGGTGCGCCGACCCGAGCGCGGCGAGGACGGCGAGCAGGGCGACCCCCACGAGCGCCGGCCGCGCGAACGTGGCCGCGAGGTTCCGCGGGGTGGCACGCCGCCAGGCGATGAGCGGGCCCACGCCCGTCAGTAGCACCAGCACCAGGGCGAAGGGCACGGTGTAGTCGTCGAACCAGGGCGGGCCGAGCGAGCGGCGGGTACCGGTCAGGGCCTCGGAGAGCAGCGGGAAGAACGTTCCCAGGGCGATCGTGAAGGCCAGGCCCACGAGCAGGACGTTCTGGAGCAGGAAGATCGCCTCGCGGGAGACAAGCGAGTCCAGCGTGTGCTCCGAGCGCAGGAGGTCGCGCCGCCAGATCACGAGCCCGACCGACACTGCGGTCATCGTCGCCACGAGCACGAGGAACGGCCCGCCCACGGTCGACGCCCCGAACGCGTGGATCGAGTCGATGATCCCCGAGCGCACGAGGAACGTGCCGAGCACGGCGAGCACCCCGGTGCCGAGCACGAGCGCGACGTTCCAGACCTTCAGCATCCCCCGCCGCTCTCCGATCATCGCCGAATGCAGGAACGCCGTGCCCGTCAGCCACGGCAGCAGCGAGGCGTTCTCCACCGCGTCCCATCCCCAGTAGCCGCCCCAACCGAGCTCGGTGTAGCTCCAGCGCGCACCGAGCAGGATCCCCACCCCGAGGAACAGCCAGCCCGCCAGCGCGAAGCGCCGCACGGCCTTGAGCCACTCGCCCCCGACCCGCCGCGAGGCCAGCGCGCCGAGCGCGAAGGCGAAGGGCACCGCCGAGAGCGTGTAGCCCGAGTAGAGCATCGGTGGGTGGATCATCATCGCCGGGTGGCGGAGCAGCGGGTTCAGCCCGTTGCCCTCCACCGGCGCCTGGGCGAGCTGCACGAACGGCCGGGCGTCGGGGGCGATCACCAGCAGCCCGAGGAAGAAGGAGGCGAGCAGGAGGAGCACAGCGGTGGCCCACGGCTGGACATCGCGCAGCTTGTGGCGCACGGCGAGCAGGGCGAGGCTCGACCAGATCGAGAGCAGCATGACCCACAGCAGCAGCGAGCCGGCCTGGGAGGACCACACCGCGGTCGCCTTGTAGAAGGTCGGCGTCGTCGTCGAGGAGTAGGAGGCGACGAGGTCGAACGAGAAGTCCGAGCGCAAAAAGGCGGCCTCGAGGATCGCGAAGGCGGCGATGAGCAGCCCGGCGAGGACGAAGACCGCGCGGCGGCCCGAGGCGACCCAGCGCACGCCGCCCCCCCGCGCCCCGTACACCGACGCCCCCACGCCGTAGAGGGCCGTCGCCAGGGCGAGGATCAGCAGGGCCCGGCCGAGAAGGGCCATCTACGCCCTGGGCGGGGAGGACTTGAACTTCGACGGGCACTTCGTCACGAGCGAGTCCGGCTCGCCGACGAAGCCCGCGCCCTGCTTGCGCACGGTGACGATCACCTCGCGCCCCTCGCGGAAGGGATCGGGGATGGTGCCCGTGTAGGTGACGGGGACCTTGGCCCCGCCCCTGCGATCGCGCACGGCGAAGCGCAGCGTCCGCCCCTCGCGGGCGACCGAGCCCCGTGCGACCTTCCCCGTGAGCTGGTAGGTCCGCCCGGGCAGGGCGGAGGAGAGCAGCTCCGCGGGGGTGCGCGCCTCGCTGGACGCCGAGAAGCTCGTGTACACGAGCGCGGAGGCCAGGAGGACCGCGGTACCCAGGGCCACGACGAGCCGGATGCGGCGCTTACGGCGAGGATCCATAGGCTCACCGATTGTATGGGCAGAGGAAGGATGCCTCGTGCCACGAAACCTTTGGCGTCCGCCGGCGTTAGGTAATACGACGATGTCGCTCCGCCTCGCCCCTCGCACCTTCCCCCGGACCCGCCGCCCCGCCCGGCGCGACGGCCACACGCGCACGGCGCCCCTCGCGGCCCCGCTTGACGAGGTCGCCCGCCACCAGCGCGCGGGCGGCCCCGAGGACACCGCGCTCTACGCCTGCTCCTGCGGGCTGAGCTTCCGCGCCGACGTCTCGGCCTCGGTGGCCTGCCCCCGCTGCGCCACCGCGCAGGCCTGGTAAGGGTTAGAACGGCCGGACGGCCGCGCCGCGGTCCCGCACCTCGAAGTGCAGGTGCGGGCCAGTGGCCAGGCCCGTGGCGCCCACGCGCCCGATCCTCTCCCCCACCCGGACCGGCTCTCCCCGGCCCACCAGGATCCGCGAGAGGTGGGCGTACCACGTCGTCAACCCGCGACCGTGGCCGAGGACGACGAGCATCCCGTAGCCCCCGGCATCCCAGCCCGCGAACACGACCCGCCCGCTCCGGGCGGCCCGGACGCTCGTGCCCGTGGGAGCGGGGAAGTCCGCGGCGGGGTGGAAGCCCGCCCCGCGGGGGCCGAAGGGGTCACCGAGCGGCGCAAGCACGGGGGCCCGCAGCGCGACGGGGTTGCGCGGCGGCGGGCGGCGTAGCGCGGCGATCGTGTGCGGCCCGGCCACGCCGTCCGCACCGAGACCGGCACGGCGCTGGAAGCGCCGCAGGGCGGCGTCCACGTGGGGGCCGAAGCCGCCGTCGACGGTGCCCGACGGGAAGCCCGCCCACTCGAGCAGGAACTGCAGCGCCGACACGTCCCCACCGACCGACCCGAGGCGCAGCGCGCGACGACCGAGGCGCGGGCGGGCGAGCCGGCCGAGCGCCCGCCGGGTGCGCGGGCCCGCGACGCCGTCGACGGCGAGGCCCGCCCTTCGCTGGTAGGCCCGCACCGCGCGCCGCGTGCCGGGTCCCGCGTAGCCGTCCACCGTGCCGGGATAGGTCCCGTGCGCCCGCAGGGCGACCTGGAGGGACGCGATGCCCGCCGAGCCGCGCGCCGAAGCGGAGGCCGGGGCGAGCACGCAGACCAACGCCAGAAGGAGGGCGCACCGCCGCACGCCCTCCCGTTACGCCGGAAGCCGGTGTCCTCCTTCTACTGGGCGGGGAGTCCCACCGCGCACGACACGCCGGTTCCGCCCAGGCCGCAGTACCCGCCGGGGTTCTTGGCCAGGTACTGCTGGTGGTAGTCCTCGGCGTAGAAGAAGTCCCCCGCAGGGGCGATCTCCGTGGTGATCGGCCCATAGCCGGCACCCGCGAGCCCGGCGGCGAACATCTCCTCCGAGGCCTGCGCCGCCGCGAGCTGGGCGTCGTCGGAGGCGTATATCGCCGAGCGGTACTGGGTCCCCACGTCGTTGCCCTGGCGCATGCCCTGCGTCGGGTCGTGGTTCTCCCAGAAGAGCTTGAGCATCGCCGCGTAGGAGGTCTTCGCGGTGTCCCAGACCACGAGCACGGCCTCGGTATGGCCCGTCTTCGCGGAGCACACCTCCTCGTAGGTCGGGTTCGGCGTGTGGCCACCGGCGTAGCCCACCGCGGTGGTGTACACGTCCTCGGCCGCCCAGAAGATCCGCTCGGCCCCCCAGAAGCACCCCAGCCCGAAGACGGCGCTCTCGGTCCCGTCGGGGAAGGGCGGGACGAGCGGGGTACCGAGCACCGCGTGGCTGGGCGGCACGGGCATGGCCCGGTCGCGGCCGGCGAGGGCCTCGTCCGGCTCGACCAGCTTGGTCTTGGAGCGCAGGAGGAACATGCCCTACAGGTTAATCCGCGGGCCTTACGCCTTCATCAATGAGCAGCGCCGCGCCCAGCGCGCCGCCGAGATCGCCGAGCGCCGCGACCTTCACGTCGGGCGGGCGGTCGTCGCGGAACAGGTGCGGGAGCATCTCCCGCCCGATCCGGTCGGCCATGGCCTGGCCGAAGCGCGTGCCCAGGCCGCCCCCGAGGATCACCGCGTCCACGTCGAGCAGGTTCTGCGCCGAGGCCACGCCGGTGGCGATGGCCGCCACGGCGCGATCGATGAGCTCGTGGGCGAGCCCGTCGTCGCGGGCGAGCGCCCGGGCCCAGATCCCGCTCGTCAGCCGGGTGTGCCCCCGCTGCTCCATGATCGTGAAGAGCTTCGTCCGCCGCCCCTCCGCCTCGAGCTTGCGGGCGCGGGCCTCCATCGCCCCGCGACCCGCGTAGGCCTCCACGCACCCCCGGCGCCCGCACGGGCAGTGCGCCCCGCCGCGGCGGACGACCGTGTGGCCGAGCTCGCCCGCCCCGCCGCGGCCGTGCCACGGGCGGCCGTCGAGGACGAGCCCGCCGCCGACCCCCGTCCCCCAGAAGACGCCGATCAGCGAGGCGTACGGAGCGCCCGCGCCGAGCCGCGCCTCGGCCGCGGTGGCCACGGACACGTCGTTTCCGAGGCGCACGGTCTCCACCCCGAGACGCTGCGACAGCGCCGGCCCGAGGGCGAACTCCCCCGACCACCCCGGCAGGTTCATCGCCGCATGGACCGACCCGGTCTTCGCGTCCACCGTGCCCGGCGAGCCGACGCCCACTCCCGCGAGGGCGCCGGGGGCCGTGCCCGCGGCGGCCGCGGCCTCGCCCACGGCGGCGACCATCGCGTCGACGACGTCCTCGGGGCCGCCCTGGGCCGGGGTCGCCTGGCGGGCCTCCCCCCGCACCGCGTGGGCCTCGTCGACGACCACGGCCTGGACCTTCGTGCCGCCGAGATCGATGCCGCCGCGCAGGGTCATCACGGGGATGTTCCCACAGGGCGGGGTACCGTCTCCGGGCATGGCGTCCACCGTGTCCTATGCGCAGTCCAAGCAGGTCGCGGAGGAGAGCCGGGAGAGCGGGTACGGGCGGCCGAGCTTCGGGCGCGAGCTCTTCCTCGGCGAGCTCCGCCTCGACCTCATCCATCCCCAGCCCACGCTGCCGGCCGAGACGACGGCGAAGGGCGAGGAGTTCCTCGCGCGGCTGCGCGCGTTCCTCGCCGAGCACGTCGACCCGCTCGAGATCGAGCGCGAGGCGCGCATCCCCGACCCCGTCGTGAACGGTCTCAAGGAGCTCGGGGCGATGGGGATGAAGATCCCCGAGTCCTACGGCGGCCTCGGCCTCTCGCAGGTCCACTACAACCAGGCGCTCGCCCTGACGGGGATGATCCACTCCTCGCTCTCCACGCTGCTCTCGGCCCACCAGTCCATCGGGCTGTCCGAGCCGCTGCTGCTCTCAGGCTCCGAGGAGCAAAAGCGCGAGTGGCTGCCCAAGGTCGCCAGAACGCACATCTCCGCGTTCCTGCTCACCGAGCCCGACGTCGGCTCGGACCCCGCGCGCATGAGCGCCACGGCCGTACCCACCGAGGACGGCGCGGGCTACCGCATCACGGGCACGAAGCTGTGGGCGACCAACGGCGCGATCGCCGACGTGGTGGTGGTCATGGCCGTCGTGCCGAGGTCCGAGGGCCACCGCGGCGGCATCACCGCCTTCATCTGCCCCTACAAGGACGTCGAGGGCATCGAGATCCGCACGCGCAACCAGTTCATGGGGCTGCGCGGGATCGAGAACTCCCTGACCACCTTCGCGGACGTCTTCGTCCCGATCGAGAACGTGATCGGCAAGGAGGGCCAGGGGCTGAAGATCGCCCTGTCCACCCTGAACACCGGCCGCCTCGCCCTGCCGGCGATCTGCACGGCGGTGACGAAGTACTCGCTGAAGATCGTCCGCCAGTGGGCCGACGAGCGCCGGCAGTGGGGCAAGCGCATCGGCGACCACGACGCCGTCGCGCAGAAGCTCGCCTCCATCGCGGGCACCGCGTTCGGGCTCGAGGCCGTCCTCGACGTCTCCTCGCGCCTGGCCGACGACAAGCGCGCGGACATCCGCATCGAGGCGGCGCTCGCGAAGCTCTACGCCTCCGAGCTCGGCTGGCAGGCGGTGGACGACATGATCCAGATTCGCGGCGGCCGCGGGTACGAGACCGCGGAGTCGCTGAAGAACCGCGGCGAGAAGCCCGTCCCCGCCGAGCAGATGCTGCGCGACATGCGCATCAACCGGATCTTCGAGGGCGCCTCGGAGATCATGCGCCTGCTCATCGCGCGCGAGGCGGTCGACCAGCACCTCGAGGTCGCGGGCGACATCCTCCTGGGCGACAAGCCGCTGGCCGACAAGGCGAGGGCCGCGGTCCGGGCGGGGAGGTTCTACGCCGGCTGGCTGCCGCGGCTCGCCACGGGCGAGGGCCAGAAACCGGGCGCCTACGAGGCGTTCGGCTCGTTGGCCAAGCACCTGCGCTGGACCGAGCGCCACACCCGCAAGCTCGCCCGCTCGACGTTCATGCTCATGGGCCGCTACGGGCCGAAGCTCGAGCAGAAGACGGGCCAGCTCGGACGGATCGTCGACATCGGCGCGGAGCTCTTCGCGATCTCCGCGGCGTGCGTCTACGCCAACACGCTGGCCGCCGAGCAGCCCGAGCGCGCCGAGGAGGCCTTCGAGCTCGCCGACCTGTTCGCGCGCCAGGCCCGCCGGCGGGCCGACGGGCTGTTCTCCGCGCTGTGGGCCAACGACGACGACCCCCAGTACGACGCCGCGCAGAAGCTGCTCGACGGCCGCTACGACTGGTTCACGGCCGACGTCCTCGACCCTGCGGGCGAGGGCCCGATGATGCCCGAGCACGAGCCGAGCGCGCAGCAGAAGTTCGGGCGCGCCGACGATGTCGCCGCGCCGCCGGTGCCCGCCGAGGTCACCCAGTAGGAGCCCGCACCATGCGTGGGCGGTAGCACAAGGGCCGTGGGGAGCTTCGACTACGTCATCGTGGGCGCGGGGTCCGCGGGGTGCGTCCTGGCCAACCGGCTCACCGAGGACCCCTCGGTGCGGGTCCTCCTCGTCGAGGCCGGGGGCAAGGACTGCTCGCCGAACATCAAGATCCCCGCGGGATTCGCCAACCAGTTCCACACGAAGCTCGACTGGGACTACGCGACGGAGCCCGAGCCCCACGTCGACGGCCGCCGGCTCTACATCCCGCGCGGGAAGAGCCTCGGCGGCTCGAGCTCGATGAACGCGATGCTCTACGTGCGCGGGCGGCCGCTGGACTACGCGCTGTGGGAGGAGCAGGGCGCGCCGGGCTGGGGCTGGGACGACGTGCTGCCGTACTTCCTGCGCTCCGAGGACAACGCCCGCGGCGCGTCGGAGTTCCACGGCGCAGGCGGCGAGCTGCGCGTCTCCGACCAGCGCTCGCCGCGCGCCTCGGTCGACCGCGCCCTGATCGAGTCCTGCCAGGCCGCCGGGATCCCGCGCACCAACGACTACAACGGCCCCGAGCAGGACGGCGTGTCCATGTTCCAGGTCACGCAGAAGAACGGGCGGCGGTGGAGCGCGGCCGACGCCTTCTTGCGTCCCGCGCTCGGGCGCGCCAACCTCGAGGTCGTCACGGGCGTGACCGTCCTGCGCGTCGAGCTCGAGGGCACCCGCGCGACCGGCGTGCGCTTTCGCGACCGCCTGCGGCGCGAGAAGACGGTCCGGCCCGACCGCGAGATCATCCTCGCCGCGGGCGCCATCGGGTCTCCCCAGCTCCTGATGCTCTCGGGGATCGGTCCCGGGCAGAGCCTTCGACGTCGGCGTGACGGTCCGCCACGAGCTCCCGGGCGTCGGCTTGAACCTCCAGGACCATCCGTTCGTCACGGTGATCTGGGAGATCTCCGACCCCAACACGCTCTACGGCGCCGACAAGCCGAGGCACATGGCCGAGTGGGCCCTGCGCCGCACGGGCCCGCTGAGCTCGACGGTGGCCGAGGTCGTCGCCTTCGTGCGCTCCCGGCCCGGCCTTCCCGCCGCCGATCTCCAGTACCACATGGGCGCCGCCTACTACGAGGACCATGGCGCGGAGGAGTACGACGGGCACTGCGCCGTCATGGCCCCCGTGCTCGTCTCCCCCATGGCCCGGGGCAAGGTCACCTTGCGCTCGAGCGACCCGACCGCGAAGCCACGGATCCTCACGAACTCGCTCGAGCCACGCGAGGACTCGGAATCGCTGCTGGCGGGGATGGAGCTCGCGCGGGAGATCGCCACCCAGGAGCCGTTCCGGTCGCTGGTGGTCTCAGAGCTCAAGCCCGGCCCCTAGGTGGTGGACCGCGACGACCTCGAGGCCGACCTGCGCCGGCGGCTCATGCTCATCTACCACCCCGTCGGCACCTGCCGGATGAGCGACACGGGCGAGGACGCGGTGGTCGACTCCGAGCTCCGCGTGCACGGCATCGACGGCCTGCGCGTGGTCGACGCGTCGGTCATGCCGGTGATCCCCGGGGGGAACACGAACGCTCCGACGATCATGGTCGCCGAGAAGGCGTCGGACATCATCCGGGGCCGCGAGCCCCTGCGGGGACGGGCTCAGGCGGCGCGCGCCACTGCCTGAGCGCGGCGTCGTCGGGGGCGTTCCCGATCATCTAGCCTTCGCGACGTGCTCGGGAGGAGAACGGCCCTCGTCACCGGTGCGCTGGTGCTGCTCGTGGCCGGGCTCGCGCTGGGAGCGTGCGGCGGGGGAGAGGCGAAGCCGGCCACGCAGGCCCGGACGCTCACCCCACCCTCGGCGACGGTCACCACCCCGACGGTGCCCACGACCCCGATCGACCCGGTCCCCACGGCGACCACGCCGATCGTGCCCAAGCCGACCACGCCGACCACGCCGACCACGACCCCACCCGCGCCCACCTCCACCGCGACCTCGACGCCGACCACCCCCAACCCCACCGCGACCTCGACGCCGACCACCCCCAACCCCACCGCGACCTCCTCGTGCGGAAGCGTCGCGGGCGGGTTCATCTCGGACATCCGCGGCGTGTCCGCGGGCTGTGCCGAGGCCCGGGCCACCGGGCGGGCCTGGCTGCGCGCCGTGCAGGCCAGCGGTAGGCCGCAGGGACCACTCGTGGCCAACGGCCTCTCGTGCCGGGGGCGCCTGCGGGGCGAGCGCGCGAGCGTCGGCTGCACCGGCCCGGACGGCCGGACCCGCGTGACCTTCAGCGCCAGCCCGTAGTCCTGGCTGCCGCGGCGATGGGGACACCCCTCGGCGTCGCGGAGGGCGGCCTGCTGCTCGCGGTGGGTGGCCTGCTCGTGGGCGCCCTGGCGGTGTCGCTCGCGGCGGGCCGGCTGCGGCTTCCCGGGCTTGTGCTCGTGCTCGGGCTCGGCATGGCGATCGGGTCCGACGGCCTCGGCTGGATCGCCTTCGACGACTACGGGCTCGCGCGGACGGTGGGGGTCATCGCACTCGTGCTCATCCTCTTCGAGGGCGGGCTGGCCGCGGGCTGGCCGGAGGTCCGCCCGGTGCTCGGCCCGGCGATCGCGCTGGCGGTCGGCGGCACGATCGCCACCGCGCTGCTGACCGGGCTCGTGGCGTCCTGGCTCTTCGACCTCTCGACCCTGGAGGGGATGCTCGTGGGGTCCCTCGTGGCCGCCACCGACGGCGCGGCGATCTTCGCGGCCCTGCGCGGGTCGACGCTACGGCGGCGGCTCGCGCGGACCCTGGAGGGCGAGGCGGGCTTCAACGACCCGGTCGCCGTCCTGCTGGTGGTCGGGTTCATCGAGTGGATCGGCCGGCCGGACTACGGGGCGCTCGACATGGGAGTGCTGTTCGTCGAGAAGATCGGGATCGGCCTCGTGGTGGGGCTCGCGCTCGGGCGGCTGGCCGTCCTGGGTCTCCAACGCATGCACCTCGCCTCGGCCGGGCTGTACCCGGTGGCCTCGCTGGGCGTGGCGGCGCTGACCTACGGAGCCGCCGACTCCCTGCACGGATCGGGCTTCCTCGCCGTCTACCTCGCGGGGCTCGCCATCAGGAGCGCGCCCACCCCCGCCTCGAGCACGATCGTCACCTTCCACGACGGGCTCGCGTGGATCGCCCAGGTCGCGATGTTCCTCACGCTCGGGCTGCTCGTGTTCCCGGGCCAGCTCGGCTCGGTGGCGGTCGAGGGGACGCTGCTCGCCCTCGTGGCCGCGGTCGTCGCGCGACCCCTGGCCGCCACCGCGGCGTTGCTGCCGTTCGGCTTCGGGCTGCGCGAGGGGGTGGTGATCGGCTGGGCCGGGCTGCGCGGTGCCGTCCCCGTCGTGCTCGCGACGTTCCCCGTGCTCGCGGGTGTCCCCCACAGCCAGGAGCTCTTCGACATCGTGTTCTTCGCGGTGCTCGTCTCGACCGTGCTCCAGGGCTCGACGTTCCTGCCGCTCGCCCGGCGCCTCGGCCTGACCACGAACGAGGCCGCGCTGCCCGCCCCGCTCATGGAGGCCGGAGCGATCCAGCGGCTGGGCGCGGAGGTCATCGAGTTCCCGGTCGCGCGGGGCGACGCCGCGGCCGGCCGCCGGGTGCGTGAGCTCGGCCTGCCCCGTGACGCGCTGCTCAACGTCATCGTGCGCGGCGAGCAGGCGATCCCCCCACGGGGGTCGACCCGCGTCGAGGCCGGCGACCGCCTCCACGTGCTCGTCCGCCAGGAGGCGGCGATGGAGTTCCGCACGCTGCTGGGGCGCTGGCGGACGGGACCGCTCGAGACGCCACCGCCCCGCCGCATCGGTCGGCGCGCGACCTCGATCTTCACCACGCGGCCGTGGGGCGAGGACGACGGCGATCCCGCGCGGCCCGGTGAGGTCACCGGCGTCGCGGTCGTCGAGCGGCTGCGCACCCGCCGTGACGTGCCCGGCGCCCTGGTCGCCCTCGCCGACGGCCGCTTCGCCTTCACCGGGCCGGTCCTCGCCGTCGGCGCGGCATCCCAGCTCCAGGACGGCGCCCGCCGCCGGCTGCGCCAGGCGCGCACGGACGACGAGCGCGCCTGGTGGCGCGAGGTCATCGGCGCGCTGGCCACACCATGGTCGGAGGCCTGAGCCGCCGGCGCCGTCAATGCGCGAGCACCGGCTCGCCGACCGCGACGACCGTCGTCGCCTTCGGACGCAGCAGCAGCCCGCACACCACCGCCGCGACCGCGAAGATCGTCGCCGACCAGTAGAAGGCGGTCGTGTAGCCGTGCACCGCGCCCTGGGCCATGAGCTCCGAGCTCGGGCGCCGGCCGGCGACGAAGCTGCCCGTCGCGTTGATCGCGATCGTCGAGAGCATGGCGGTCCCGATCGCCCCGCCGACCTGCTGGCTCGTGTTGACCATCGCCGACGCGATGCCCGTGTCCTGCGCGGCGACCCCGAGCGTGGCCGTGTTGATCGCCGGAGCGAAGATCAGCCCGAACCCGAGGCCCAGGACGATCAGCGCGGGCAGGACGTGGGCCGCGTAGCTCGACTGCGCCCCCAGCCCCGTGAGGTAGAGCATCCCCGCGCAGCCGAGGAGCATCCC
>JAABUN010002447.1_pt1 | contig 33016 bp, 27 predicted proteins | sample 5559311 | NCBI WGS metagenome assembly JAABUN01 (sample SAMN10711877, study PRJNA513370) | rock metagenome | isolation source: Antarctica rocks | place: Antarctica: Victoria Land, Siegfried Peak sud | reverse complement strand
GTCCAGCTCCGAGACGAATTTCGGAGCAAGATTTTAATACGGGCAGAATCCTCTGCCATTCATCGTCAGTTAGCTTAACTTTCATTTCAAAGAACAGTTTAACTGATTTGTGTCAACACAACCTAGTATATTTTCAGAAAGACCGCCGCGCGAACGGATTTGATCGGGAAACCAATTTTCCGATTTAATCCATTCTATGGGAGTCGAATCGGTCAAGATATTTCTATTTGCGCGACCGGCGGCTTCCTCACTCGGTCTGAATCCGTTGACCGAAGAATCTCTGAATTTTAGAGGCGGCAACTTAACGCCCTGCCAATGATAACGCTCATATTTTTCACCGATTTTGTCAGGAATCGGGAAACCAATCAGAGCTAAAGAATCAATGCGGTCTTTTTCGGTCCGACTTGAAAATAACGAGTCAATACACTCATCCAAATTAATATTCTGTTTTTGCAGACAAAATTTTAATTCTTCCCAGGTGAGCGGGGCTTGCCAAGGCGGAACAATCGGCAGGCTTTCGAGCTTAATCCAAACACCGAACTTTTTCGGCGTTTGTAAACTGTAAACGTAATCGCCCCAGTTCGGAGCCAGAAAAGGCTTTTTTGACAGGTTCAGAAATTTATTGACGAGAAATATATTGTTCGCCGGCGAAACGTGATACTCGAAAAAACCGACTGAGTTTTGATTATTTTGCCAAACCTCGAACGAGTCGTTGGATTCGACAAATGCGATGAGCGAATCGTCGCCGACCTGGTTTTCAAAAACGGGCATTTCAAAGAAATGCCCGTTGGCGAGCAGTTCGTTTCTTGAAGCAGATTGCAGCCAGCCCAAAGCTCGCTTGATGTGCCACGCCAACCGCTCTTCGGCAGTAAAAGGCTCGTTAGAAAAAAACGAATCGCCGAACGCGGCGAACTGCTCGCTCAAACACACTTTTCCCGTTCGCCAATCGTCGACGGCAATTTCGATATTTAACGCCTGATGCGGAAAAGTTTTATCAACGCCGCCGGTTCCGGAAGGGAAAAAATCAATTTCTCCGAACGGGTATTCGGGGTCGGCAAAAACGAACCATTCCGTTTCCGAAGGAACAAATTCGCTGAATGCCAGCCCCGCAGGATTGAGTTTGAGACGCATAACAAAGCGTCCCGAAGGATTATGCATCTTGAACTCTTCAATTATTTCGACTTCCTCGATTCGGTCAACGTCTTTTCTGCCCAATAATAAATTTGCCGGGATTATCGAAGAAGCAATTGCTTTCGTCATATTTCGCTTTTCTTAGGCGTAAGTTCCTTCGCCGATTGAACTCGGTCTTTGCGGATTTGAATAGCCCCCGCTTTGACGCGCGGATTTGCTGCTCGTGTCATCACCGCCGCCCGAATCATTCGAGTTGTCTTTCGGGAATTTATCGCCGAACAATTTTCGCCACTCTTCAACGCTTTTGCTTTTGTTGTCTTCGTCGAGAGCTTTGCGGGCAATCTGCGCCGCGTCTTTGATGCCTTCGTAAAACTCCGCAAATTCTTCTCCCGTAACGCGATGAAAAACATTGTGGTTGGGAACGCCGTGGTCGGGCAAAAACGGTGTCGTCTCGGTGGAGGCGTTCCATTGGTATTTACGAACGATTTCTTCCAACGCCAAAGTTACGCCCTGAGCGACCGAGGCGATTTCGTCCGGGCAGCAATCGTAAATCAAATGCTCAAGCGGATAGCCCTTCGGATACTTCGGCAAATTGTCCGTGTTGATTCTGCGCCACCATTTGAGGGCTTTCACGACGTTGATGTAGTGGGTGCTGCAAACCCGATTTTTCGCCGTGGTTTGGCTGATTTGTTCAAGCGGGTGCGTGTCGTCCCATTCGTTCGCGTCGCGGTCGGGAATTCTGAGCGCCTCTAACTTCCACGGATTTATCAGAGAAGCATTTTTGGCGTAAAATTGCTCCGCCAAGCTATATCTTTCCTCGAACGGAACCCAATCCCGACTTAAAATCCAGTCGGGCGCGGATTCGACATCGCCGATGTAGCGCACGCTCTTTGATTGCAATTTTTCCGCTTCGGCTTCGGACGGAGCGGAAGTAATCACCAAATCCAAATCAACATACGATAAAGTGATGCCCATCGAACGCCCTTGAGGTTCCCATTTGTCTTTGTAATATTCATTCAAGAAAGGCTCAAATAACTTCATCGCCTGTCTGGGCGTGTAATCTTCTTCGTGCAGATTCGTCACGACGATTATGTCCACGTCTGAACGTTTGTCGGCTTTCGGTCGAACGGCAGTTGAACGGCGGTAACTGCCCTGCAAAAAGTCGCTGACGTAAATTCCTTTGAGAGATTCGTAATTTCTCAATCGGTCGCGCAGGGTTGTGTGTCCCGTCTTCATTTCGTCACGCTGATTCTGCGTCGGACGAATTTCTTTCAAAAAGTCCTTAAAATACGATGGTAATTCCATAAATTTTTCCTCTAAATTTTTTAATTTTCCCCAATCAAAAAACGATTGATTTGACGTATGCTCCCAATTCTTTCGACTCGAAATCATACTCGTAAAGATAAATGCGGCAACTCGCCGGAAGCTGAAGTTTTTTCCCCAGATAAAACATAAAACCGACCGGCGCTGACGCGAAAATGTGGACGGATTGACAGCCTTTTGACTTAACCTCGGCAATCACTTTTTGAGCGAGTTCTTCCGCCAAAAAAAAGGCGTGGTTTCCGTCTTTCACCGAATTAGTGCTTGGCTTCGGCTGAACCTCGAACGACAAAATTCTGTTCGCCGACGGCAGCGAATGGGCGACAAATTCCTTAACGTCCGGCGCGACCGCGTGCGTTACGCCGATGGCGACGGCAAGTTCGTTGCCCGTATCATGCATTTGAATTTCTTCAGTCTGCCAGCCCTTCTCATCTGATTGAACATTGTGAACATTCCAAACTTCGGGATGACGAAACTCGTTTTTCTGCACGGGAACGAACTTCGCCGCGGCTTTCGGATGAATACTGTGACCGGCAGCGAAGGCGACGCTCGTATGAGTATCGAGAAGCACGTAAATCGTTTCTCTCAAATCTTCGTATTTCTGGATGAAACCTAACATTTGAGGCAGAATTTCGTCGTTCCAAAGGTCTTCGGATTTGATGAACCTGCCGTCGAAATTTGGCGCGAGACAAATCATATCGAACGTCAGATTCGGCATTTCTTCGGCGAACTTGATGAAGCTGCGGATACCGATTGTTTTTTCCGTTGGGTAATCGGTTGTGGGTTTTCCGACCCAAATTTTTTCTGCTTCGGCAATCTGCTGAATCTCGTCACGGTCAAAATTGTTTTTGCCCATCTGGTGAAGTTTTCGAACAAGATCGTCGTAAGCGTTTGAGACGCTACCGGCTTCTATTGGTCTGAAACCTGCAAGTGCCAATTTTAGATTTAATTCTTCGAGCAGACGCATTGATGACTGACCGTTGATGATTTTCAGTCTTAAAATTAGATTCCTTAAATTTTCCTCCGACGTTTGCAAATGGTTAAGCCACGCGAAGCGAATTCCTCCGAATTCCGACTTTTCAGTTTTACCTTCATAAAGACGCTTGATGTTCAGCGTGCCGTCAAAATTGCTGTAAAGTTTCGACAGCGAATCGTCGGGATGAATCGTCGAGGGCGTGAAAAGATTGTAAATATGCGTTTGCTTTTCCGCTTCGGCTCTGTCGAAGGCGTTGGAAAGTTTTTGCAAAAAAGAATTTGTCTTCGCGCCGATAAACTCCGGGTCTATCAAACTCGTGTAATAAATCGGATTGGTTTGATGAGAATGAAATTTGGATTGATAGTAGTCTTTACTCTTTACCAAGCCGTTCGTTTCGGGAATCGGTTCAGAATAAGTAACCACCACGTCATCGAATGATTTTACTTCGTCCAGTTCGTAGCCGACAGACTGCACTTTTGAAAAAGGCAGAAATAAATCGCAGACTTTCAGCCAAAAAAGACGCGCTTGATAATCGAAGCCTTGTTGAATTGGGATAACCGAATTAGACATTAAAAATCTCCTCTAATATCTAGTGCCGGGTCGCCGAAGTTTTTCGCCGATGAAAAAGAAAATTTATCGATTTTTTTTGAGTGATGGAAAACTAATGTGATTGCGGCTGGTTTTTAATCGAAACTACCGCTGGCGAACGGAACAAATAAAGTAGTAAGAGCAAAACGAACAGTCTTTGTTCGGGCGAGCGAAAAACTCTCCGCGGTTTATTCCGTCAACGGCATTTTGATAATTGCGAATGCCGTCTTCTCTCGCAGAAATTGAAATCGGCACGGGCAAGGTTACTCGATTAGTCATAAAACTCGCCTTTATCTCCGTTCGCACGGTGTCGTCGGAGCGATTTTGCAAAGCGGCTTCTTCATACAAGGTGTAAATCAATTCTTTGATTTGTCTCGGAGATTCGCCGAAATTAAGTCTTTCAACGATAAGCGTTCTTCTCTTGCCTTGCGTGACGGTTCTAATATAATCGGGGTGAAGCGTAATTGTGGCATTGCCGATGTTGACCGTCCAAGACGGTTTCGTTAAAGCATCAACATCTGAAGGATGCACTTTCAGCGTCCAATCAATCATCAATCGCGCCTCTGATTGGTAGTCCGGCGAATAGGGATGTTCAGTCGGTCCGTGTTTTTTCCAAATTTCGTCGAAAGTCGTTTCGATGAAATTTTGGTCAATCGGAAAACCTAATTGCGCCTGACGATTCACCTCGCGCCAAACTTTTGAAACGCAAAGCCGCGCTTTATTGATTGCCGATTCCGTAAAGAAGTTGGGAATTTTAAGCTCGTGCCGATATTGATATTTTAACGGGCAATCGAGATAGTCTTGCAGAGCTTTTTCATCGAAATCGCTTTGCGGCGTTCGAGCGGCTGAATCGCTTTTTACGATTTGCAGCAACAGTTTTGGTCTGGCGGCAGCACGTCGAGGTTTTTCGGGCAGGATTTCCCTGATAAGTTCCAAAAGATTTGAAGACTCCGCCAGAACGCTTCCGTATTGCTCCGCCCGGTAAATGTTCAGAACGTCGCAAGCCCGCGACAGCGCGACGAAAAACAAACATTCCTCTTCTTCCGCTGCCCATCCGCTCATCTCCGGTTTGAGAATGCCGGAGGGAAGAGATAAATTACTGCCCGCCCCTTCTTTGGCGGAAAATTTTCCGTCGCTCAAAGCCGGCAGATGAACGACCTTAAACTCCAAACCTTTCGCCGCGTGGACGGTCAGCATTTTCACCGCGTCAACGGCATCAGCCCAGTGCGGAGTTTGCCGAATCGTTTTGTCGTCGCCGCTTCGTTTAAGCTGGCGAACATAATTGAGAAATTGTTTTTTTGAGTCGCCGTCGGGTTTCTCGAACTTATCGCGTAGCTGATACGTCAGAAGTAAGAGCTGATAAATCGCTAAACGCTTTTGCATCGTCTGTGTGGTCGGGTGTTGAAGCAGATTCCGCAGGTAATTGCTTCTGCTGAAAAGGTATTGAGAAAGAACTGTCCAAGGCGAACTGTTCGGGTGAAAATCTTGCAAGCGTTCGTCCTTGAAATGTTCGGTCATTAAGGCGAAACTCTTTTTGGCTTCGGCGGAAAGGGTTTCGATTTCTTCGGCGCGCTTTAACGCTCGCGGAAATTTCCGATTATTCAAAAGCGCGTAACGAATTAGCTCGCCCGCTTCCTGAAACGAAACATCGTATTCTTCAAAAGCGGCTAATCTATAAACCGAACGCCCGTCCATTCCCGAAGCCAGATCAATAACGCACAGCAAATCTCTGATTTCCGGGCGTTCAAAAAAATCGCCCAAATACAAAACCGGAACTCCGGCGGCTTCCAAAGCCGCGCTGTAATGCACGAGGTCTTTGTGCTGGCGGCACAGAATCGCTTGATCTCGGTAATTAATTTTCTGCTCCTCGCGCAGGCATTTGATGACCTCGACGATTTCGTGCGCTTCGTCGAATTCATCAACAGCTTCGACAAAATTAACTTCGCCCGCGTCTTCCCGGCGCGAAACCGTCCAACAGGCGGCTCTCGATTCATCGACCTTCGCTCGCATCCGATTGCCGCAAAAAGTGAAAGCGTCAACTATTTTTTGTTTGGCGCGATAATTTGTCGTAAGCTGTAAAACCTTTGCATTCGGATAATCTTCTTTGGTCAGCAGGAGCATATTCGTCGGAGCCGCGCCCCTGAAGCGGTAAATCGCCTGCCGGATATCGCCGACTACCCACAGACCGTTTCCGTCGCCTGCAACAAGTTTCAGCAATTCGCGGCTGGCGGTGTTCACGTCCTGATATTCATCTATCAAAATGTAGCGATATTTTTGCTGAATTTCTTCGCGGACTGAATCGTTTTTTCGCAGTAAATTCACCGAGTGTAAAAGCAAATCGCCGTAATCGAGCAGGTTGTTTTCGGCGAGAACCGCTTGATAAACGCGGTATGCGCCCGCGATTTCCAAAGCCTTTTCCGCTTTGTCGCGCTTTTGTTTATTATTCGGCGCATTTTCTAAATCCATTAGGGCGAAATTTTCGTATTCATCGGGACTGACGAGTTCGTCTTTGGCTCTCGAAATTGACTCCAAGATGCGTTTGAAGTTCACGCTCGGACGCGCCAGCGAGCGGTAGTGCTTGAGCTTCAAACGGTCTAATGACTGCTCTAAAAGAATCTGAACATCGTAAGCGTCGGCGACCATCGGTTTAGCGGAAACGCCCAAAAGATAGTGATACTTGCGAACCAGTTCCAAACAAAATCTGTGGAAAGTTCCCATCCAGATTTTTGAAGCGTTGCTGGCAGTCGCCGCGTTGACTCTCGAATACATTTCTTCGGCGGCTTTATTTGAGTAAGTCAGAGCCAAAATGTTGTCCGGTAGAATTTCGCGGTCGTTAATCAAATGAACGATGCGAGTCGTTAAAGTGCGCGTTTTGCCCGTTCCCGGTCCGGCATCAACCAAAACCGGCAATTCAAATTCGCCTTTCTCAAATTCTTCTTTCCCGAAAAAAGCGGCTTTTTGCTGGTCGTCATCGAGTTTTAATGTTTCCGATTCTGTTGATGCTTCGATAACGCTTTCGGGCGTGATTTCGGCTTCGATTCCAAGCACGGCGCGCATTAGTTGATGAACAACCATTCCGGCGGGCATTTGAAACTCCACTCCGATGGCTTCGGCATTTTTGCCCGCTAGAAAACATTCGCGCAGCTCGTCGCACGGCAGAAAAAACTCGCGGGCGAAAAGATTGGCTTCAAGCTCGCGCCGCTCGTGCGGACCGTAGCCTTCGACGCGCTGCTCGCCCAGAGCAATCGCATCTTCGGACGCTTCCGGGTCGAAGCCGTCCTTGCCGCACAGAATCGCCGAACCGTGTTTAAGAAAATGATGCGCGTATTCGTGCATCCGGTTAAAGCGCGTCTGCCACTCGATAAGACTGTTGTCGTAAAAAACCCGGCTGTTGTGAAGTATCGCCTGCGCTCGGTAAAGCAGCGGGTCTTTCGCAATAACACCGTAAGCCGGAATTTTTGTTTCATTGGCAACCGCCGCCAGAAGCGCGTCCGGCGACGAATCGCCGCCGGATGCCGCGAGCATTCGCTTGCGGGTTTCGCGGGCGTGTTTTCTGATTTGGCTCCAATGATTGGTTTTCATAGAAACGCTTTTTCGATTCGGCGAAATTGCCTATTCTCCGTCTCGCAACGACAATAAAAGTTCCTTAGTTTCCTTTCGCATAATCGGGTCGGAATCAACGGCTTCCTCAAAACTCTGCTTGTCCGGCATTTCCGGTTGCGCGTCGGCTTTGAAATTCGCTTCCGCCGGATACAGCGATTGTCCCAAGATGTATTGTTGAATCGGCTCGACGGCGGAATCCAACTTTTCGGCTATCAACGCCGCGACGCTTCTTGCGCGACCTTCGAGCGAAACTAACCGCCGGTCGAGTTTCAGTAGAAATATATCGCCGAATCCGGTCATTTCTCCGAACTGTTCCAAGCTAAAACCTATCTTCTCCGCCGCCGCGACGATGCCGGGAAAAGCCGTCGTCGGTTGTTTGAATTGATAAATTGGCGCGAGTCTGGTTTTGATGGTCGTTAAAGCTAAATCCGGGTCAATGCCTCGCGCGCGTAACGACTCGCGCAAATCTTCGACAGTCCAATCGGCATCGTGCGTGAATCGGTCAATGCGATTCAAGATTTCCGTGCTGTCGGTTGTCGGTTTTTCGATGTTCATTACTTTCTCCTTCATCTTATTCGAGCGCGGGACAAAATGCTTGTAAATTTTAGCGTTTTATCCCGCCGCATTTATTATTTTCTATTGTTGATTGTAAAATTTTTGTCTAATTCTGCCGCTTACGGTATTCAAGCGTTTTCGCGCGTTGTAAACTCGTTTAATGTCAATCTTTGCGTATTCGGCAATGTCTTCAGGCTTTTCAATGCCCCGTCCCATCGCCTCGACCATCGCCGAAACTTCCGCGTCTTCAGTTATCGCTTCGTAAATCGCTTGCAAAACTTCGTCATTGAAATTCTTTTCTTCGGCGTTAATCAATTCATCTTCCGGCGAAGGCTGTTTTCTCACCAACCATTCGGAATTTTCAAACTGCTTTTTGTCTTTGGCGACGATAAATTTTTCTTCGGCGACCGCTAAAACTCCGACGTTTTCTTTGTCTTTGACGGCGGCGTAGCGCCCGCTGTTTTCGTTGACAAAAAGCCTGTTGTCCTTGCCCGTCGCCAGATGCGACAGCAAACTGTCTATCACATCGAACATATATTTTTTGAAACTTGGCTCTGTTTCGGGATTCCATACCCGGCGATTTTCCAAAACCCTTTCAAACGCTAAAGACACGACCGAAAAACAAGTTTCGGCATCGGAAAGCTCGACGTGGTTTCCCGTCCTCCAACCTTTGCCCCTGGCTTTGCTCTCGGCATAGTCGGTTAAATTCAAAAGTAATTCCGTTTGTTCTACATCGCTTAAACTGTCTAAATAAATTCTGGCTTGATTCATAAATTATCCTGTTCGCTCTGTTCCCCGTTCAAACGACTAAAACCGCAAGCCGTCTTTATGGATTTAATTTTAACCGATAAATCGGCGCATTTTTACATTCTCCGTCCCTCCAATAACTATTGCCGGGACGAACGAGTTTTTCGCCGAAACTTTGAGAAAAAATTTCGATTTATTTGTCGTCGCGGAAAAATGCTTTTTATTATCTGAATCTTTTGAGCGATGAATCAAACCGCTTACACAGCCTTATGCCGACGGCAAAGGATTTTTCGCCGACGGTTAAAAATTTTTCGGTTTGCAAATTAACCTAATCGGAACGAAGCAGGAGTTTCAGCAAATTCTTTTGTTCTTCGAGCCGTTTTTCCTGCGATTTGATAATTTCGCGTTGTTCATCATTCAGGCGAAGTAAAACTTGGACGCTCTGTTCGCTTTCGCGCAACAGGCGGCGTTCTTCGGTTTGCAATAATTGGTTTTGTCGGTAGGCGACGAGTTGCAAACGATTCAGTTTGAGAGTTTTTAAATTTAGTTCGCCGGTTTCGGTAAGTGCAAACAAAAGTCCGTCTTCGGTTTGCCAGAAATGAGTCTCAAACGGTTCAAGGCGCGGATTCCAGAGTTGAAGCGCGTCGGATGATTCGACCCAGAAATCGCCTTTGTATAAATTGCAGCGCACACAGGCGTAAATTAGATTGTCGAGTTCGTCGCTGCCCGCTTTCGATTGCGGGCGAAAGTGGTCAACGGTCAATTCGCCGCCCGCGTTTTGTTCCGTCACGCCGCAGTATTCGCACGCGAAGCGAGCGCGGCGGCGCACCGTTTTCTTTGTTTTTTCGCTAATGCTCAAATTGTCTGCTCTGCAAAACGGGCTTCGACTTGACGGCGCAGCACGTCGTTTTCGCGGCGCAAAGTTTCGTTTTGTCGAAACATTCGGGCATTTTCCGCACTGACGGCGGCGATTTGTTCGTATGTTTTGGCGAGATTTTCGCGCATCGCCTCGATGTCAATCGGGCGACTGTCACGGTTAATAATCGCTTCTTCGCGGTCTAACTCGTCATACCAATTTTGCAAAGCCGCGCGTTCTTGAGCCGAAAGCTGTTCGCCTAAACTCGCCCGATGATGAAGCTGCTGCATTTTTTCGGTTTCGGTCATTTGTTTATAAAACCTCTCGAAAACTGATTTTATCACACTTTTACTTCGATTTTCCCGCTCAAAAGACGCGGCAGGAGTTTGTCGCGCATCTCGCGCAGGTTTGTGATTTGCGTTTGCAGGTTTTCCATTTTGGCGAACATCGGCGAAACGATTTTTTCAAACGCTTTCAAAACGTCTTCGGGCGGAACGGCGATTTTATAAGTTTTGAGAACCGACCATTCGGCGCGTGGCATCTTCGTGCCATTTGATATTTTGTCGGCGAACTCGACGAATTTTTCGTCGAAGACGGTGAGCATTACAAAGCCCAGAGCGTTTTCGATAATCGGTTTAATTACAATCGTGTCGGAAGAACAAACGCCCGCGAAATGGCTCAAGCAGACTTTGTGCAGGTAAGGGCGGATTTTGCCGAAAAGAATGTCGTTTCGCTCGAACGATAATTTATCGCTGTCAACGTCTTCGGCAACGCCGCAGTCTTTGATGATGATTGATTTGATTGATAAATGTTCCAAACCGACGTAAGGCATATCGGCTTCTAAATCCTTCGCTTTGACGATGCGCCGTTTGTCCGCCGCAATTTCACCGAGTTCTTTTTCTTCCCAACCGACGGGCAGTTTTGTATTTTCATCAATCGGCAATTCGCCGCCGTTAATCCGGTGTCGCACGAACCATTCGCGGTAGAGATTTTGCGCCGCAGCTTCGAGGTTTCGGATTTGCGCGGCGTAATTTTCAATCAAAGAATCGTAACGCCCCAAAACTTGCGCGATTCGCCGTTGAACGGGAAGCGGCGGCGTGGGAATTTCAATGCTTTGCAAACTTGGATTTGAAATTCCTAAAACGGTTGTTCCGGTCGCTTTTGCTTCTAAGCGATGTTGAACTAACTTCGTAAAAAATGAATAGAACAAAAACTGAGGAACGACTTTTTCGGTATCGGGCGAAAATAAAATAACTCTTTGAGCTAACGCGATTTTTTCATCATTTTTTATCATTGCGACTTCGCCCAGAGGTGCTTCAGTCGTAACGATTATGTCGTTTATTTTGGGAACGCCGCGACGCATCGTTTCTTCATAATCTTCTTCTGCAATATATTCGTGTTCGCCATCCTCTAAAATCCGTCCGCCTTTGATTACCTTCGCTGTAACTAACTTTATGCCTTCGTCCGTCTTGGTTGGTGTTTTCCCTCGATAATCAACAAGCCGCGTTATCAAATTTTTCAACTCTGTCTCTTCCCAAACCATCAAAACGCCTCCGCTTTTGCTTCCGAAAATAAAGTTGTCAAATCCTCGGCAATCTCGCTTTGCAAATCAACGGCTTCCGCGTGCAAAACTGAAAGAGGTCAACCTTTGCCTGCATAAATTCCCGAAAAACTTCCGCCGTCATTCCGTCGTCTTCCATCGAAACGCCGACGTATCTTCCGGGATTGAGCGAAAAATTCTGCTCGGCAATCTCGGCGCGCCCGGCGATTTTGCACAAGCCTTCGACATCGCGCCACACGCCTTCGGGAAAATTCCGGTCGAGCCATTCGGCTTGCGCCGCAAAATAAGCGATGCGTTCGAGAACAAACAGCGCGTCGTCGCGCTCGGCTTTCAAACGATTCAATGCCCCGCGAATATCAGCGCGAGCAAAAGTCTTGTCCTTTGCCAGACGCAAAACTTTATCGGCGAAAGATACCGCTTCTTCAGCCAATTTGAATCGTTCGGCGATTGCCGCCTTATCTGTCAAATCGTCGGAGGTTACGCTTTGCAAAGTTTCAATCTGAAGTTTCCATTCTGAAACTTTGGCTAACAACTCACCCGCTGTCGGTTCTGACAAATCCGCATCTCCATTGCTCGATTGGTCGCCGGAAAATAAATCAACGGCTTTTTCAGTCAGCACGGGTTGCAGGGCATCGTGCCAGGTTTTCAGATTGTTCGCCAAAACACGAAACGCAGCGGCAAGCGATTCACGATGCGCGGCAATCCCGCGGTAAACTTTGCCCGTCTCGTCATTTGCAACTTCGCCGCCCGTCCAATGTTCCCGCGCCTGTTCGTAAAGCTCTCGAAGCTGCCGAAACTTTTCGGTTTCGCCGCGATACAGCCAAACAATCGAAGCGATGTTCAAAAGCTGCGACTGCGTAAATTCCCGTTGCGAACGCGAAACCTGATTAAAAATTTTCCGCGCGTCAATAAAAAGCGTCTGGTCGTGGCGCGGATGTTCCGGGTCGGTTTTCGCCTTATCGAAAAACCACAGCGTAACCGGCAAAACGACCGTGTAAAAAAAGTTCGGAGCGACGGTTATCATCACGTCAACGATTCCGGCATCAACTAAATTCCCACGCACTTCAAGCTCGCCGCCGCGAGCGTCCGAAGCCGAATTCGCCATCACGAAACCGGCGCGTCCTTTCTCTTGCAGTGCGGTAGCGAACAGCGAAACCCAAAGATAATTCGCGTTTGAAAACGTCTCGCTCTTTTTGCCCGTTTTCGATTGACTGACCGGCAAACCGTAAGTCGCAAAAAGCGGATGACTGCCGACATCTTCCGTCCTGACCGTATCAACATTAAACGGCGGATTCGCCATCACATAATCGAATTTCGCTTCCGTGTCGGCGTAATCGTCCGTGTAAGCCGCAGATGATAACGACGAATCAACTTCGTGAATATCGCCTTTCAAGCCGTTGACGAACAAATTTAATTTGCACAGATTCGTCGTTTCGTTGACTTTTTCCTGCCCGTAAATCGAAAGCCGCTGCATTCCGACGTGCCGCTCGACGAACTTCGCCGACTGCACAAACATTCCGCCCGTGCCGCAAGCCGGATCGAAAACCCGCGCGTCCGCCTTGAACGGCTCGATAACTTCGACGATGAGTTTGACAATCGAAGTCGGCGTGTAAAATTCGCCGCCCTTTTGCCCTTCGGAAAGAGCGAATTTACCTAAGAAGTATTCGTAAATCTTCCCGAAAACGTCGCCTTCCGCCACTTTTAAGCCGGAAATGATGTTGATAATATCGCGCAGAGTTTTATGAGGAATCTTGATGTAATCGTTTTTCGGCAATTTCACGCCCGCATCCGGGTTTTCTTTTTCAAACGCCGTCATCGCGTCCATTACAGCTTGCTGGATATTGTCGGCATCGGTGAGATTGAGCAGAGTTTCGTAGCGTGAACTTAAAGGCAGATAAAAACCACAGAGGCGGCGATAAACATCTTCAATCGGTTTGCTCAAACGGCTATTTTTGCTCGCTTCAAATTCAGCTTCGGCTTCCGCCGTCAAAGCATTAAAGCGGTTCGATGCGTAGCGCAGAAAAAATAAGCCAAGGAGCGGCGCGGCGTATTCGCTCGACTTCAGCCGCGCGCTCGCCCGCAAATTGTCGGCGGCTTCCCACAATTCATTCTCAAATCGAAGCGGTTTCGGGATGCGGTCAAATAAAATTTCTTCCAAATTTGCCACCGAATCGTGGCGTGTTTCAGGATTCATACGTTGATAAAATTATCACCGCGAATAAACGAACGATTCCTTGACCTGTTCGAGTTTCGGTTTAAGCGTTTCCGTTGCGGCTTCGTAAATCTTACTCGAAATTCCGTTTTCTTTCGACTCGATTTGAAACAAAGCCGTTTTGTCTTTTCCGATTGACGTTTGTTTCGCTTCTATTTTCTCGCCGATTTCACGGCTTAAAATTTCCGTTTGCCTTTCAAGTTGGGCGAGGTCGGCGAATCCGGCTTTAGCGAAATTCTGCCGCAAAATCTCGCCGGTTCGCGTTGTCAGATCACCGACTTTTAAGTTTTGGTTTTTCCGCAGCAAATCAACCAAATCTGTTTTCACGCCGTCGCGCAAAAGGGCGAGTTTTTCGGTTTTGTTATAATCCTGCCGAAATTTATTGAGCGTCGCGGCTTCACGGTCTAGTTTCGAGAAGGCTTCGGTGATTTTCGATTTGTCTCCGCTGAACTGAAAAACATTGTGCGCTTGTTCGAGCTGCTTAAAAGTCGTCAACGCTTGCCTGCTCGCATCGTTTGAAATTTTTCGGTGGTCGGCATCGAGTTCTTTCGGCTCAAGGCGCGATTTGGCGATTTCGGCGGCTTCAATTTTCATCTGCTCGCGTTCCGGCGCGGAGAAAATCTTATCGAGGTTTAAGGTTAATTCGCTTTCCGAATAATCAACGCCCGCCAAAATTTTCGCTCCCAAATTTTTCGTCCACAATTCCTTTTCGGCTCTCTTTATTTCAGTTTCGTAAAGGCGGAGACTTAAAGGTTTATCTTCCGATTTTTCAATCCTATTGGCAGTTTGTAAAAGAACAGTTCTTTCATTCTCGGCAGTTTCAAATGCTTCGGCAATTTCAGATGACGGCGCGCCTGCTTTACTCAAATCGTGAGCTTTCTCGATTGCTTCCGCTAATTTCAAAGCCTGCGGCTCCGATTCTTTTCCCTCAAAATATTTATTTTCCGGTTCAAGTGCGATTCGCGCTTTGTTCGCGGATTCGTTTTTGATTTCCTGCTTTTCTGTTTGAGCAACCAAGTCGCCGATTGGTTTTCCTTCCAGATTTTCTATTGCGCCTTGTTCAAAAGCGACTCTTGCCGCTTGGGTTATTGAACGATTTTCTTCGGTTTTTTGCGTTTTCAAATAAACGTCTGCCAGTTTATCTTCGGCGCGGATTTCCGCCGGCTTGATTCTGGCTTCTTCTAAAGCATTTTGTTTAACTGTAATGAGCGAAAATGTTTTTCTGATGCCGGTTTGGTTTTCGGCAATCACTTTTTCGTTCGACCCGAATTTCTGCAAATCGCTGACGGTAATTTCCATTTGCGCCGCCGCGAAAAACTGTCGATTTGTCGAACTCACCGGAAAGTCCGCGCCTTTCGAGGATAAATCGAGCGCGACTTTTATAACTTGTTTCTGTTCCGCGAGACTTGGAACGAGCGACTTTTGATTTTGCATTTTGAATGCAACGCGGCTCGCATATTTTTCCAAAAGCTGCGTGTTTTCGGCGCGGGCGATGCGGGCGCCTTGCTGCATTTGCGTCACGCGAGACACGTCTTCCGCGAGCGCGCGTTCGGTCTGAAAAATTTGAGCGGCTGTCGCGTCCGCGCGATAAAAATTGTTGCCGAGTTCCGATTGCCAATTTTTTATCGTTTCATTTTGCCCTTTGATTCTCGCGTCTTCCAGCGATTTTTCATTGAAATTGGCGAACTTAAATTTATCGTTCTCACGCGCTTCATCCGGGTAAAATTTTTCAAGCAGTTCTTTGTAAGTTTCCGTTCCGAGAACTGAGTTTTCCGGCAGTTTGATTTCGATGTTCGTCTTTCCGTCTGACTTTGTGATTTCGGCGTTTGAAAAGGTCTCTAAAATTTCGCCGATTTTTTTGTCTTCGACTGCGCCGCTTTGTTTAAATTCCAGACCGAGTTTTAAAGTTTTTTCCGGCGACTGATTATGCAAAATAATGCTCGCGGCGCGGAAGTCTTTTTCACCGATTTCAAGCGATGCGAGCGGGGAAGTTTCAACTCTTTCGCCCAAGATTCGCGCTTGATTAAACTGGCTCAAAAGGTGAAAAGTTTTTTCGGCTTTGCTTTGTTCAAGCGTCGGCTGCGGCTGGCGGTTCGCGGTTTCGCCTTTGATTAACTCCTGTTGCCGGAAGGCGAGTCGGTATTCGAGATTTTCTTTCTGCTGCGTCGTTTTTTGATAAACAAAATCTTTTTCCTGCGGCGGGAGCTGCCGGTAAATTTCCCGGTGGTCGAAATCATTTTTAAATTTTAGATTTTCATTCGGAGTTTTGAGGCTTTCAAAAAAATGCTTCGTCGCCAGCATCGAATCTTTCAGCTCGCGCCGTTCGAGTCTTGATTCCAAACTATCAATCAATTTCCGCGCTTCCGGGCTTGGTTTAATTTCCCCTTTGAGCAGTGATTCGGTCATCTGACGACGGCTTTCGCCTGAATACGCGTAAGAAAGACGTGCGACGGTCATCTCCGGCGTGTAGTGTGCCGGCGAGGTTTCGGTGAAAAGAAACTGCATTTCCCGATTCGTCAGAGGCTTGGAAAGTTTTTCCTTTTCGACGGCGTTCAAATCTTTCCATTTGAGTCCGTGCGCGGCGTTATCAGCGCGAATGTCCGACGCGGTTTTGATTACTTCGTTTCGATTATCGGCGGCTACGAGCCGCGCAGCGTAAGTCCGGTATCTTTCGCTTTCGTGACGCAATCTAGTTTCCGGCTGTTTGAGCTGAAAATTGATGTAGGAATAAACGAAGGAGCGTTCGTCGATTGCAGTTGTCGAAGCGCGACCGACAATTATTTCAGACGAATTTTCGAGCCTATATGCGAAAGACGGTTTCAATTCGCGTAGATCGTTCAACTGTTTTTTAAGCTCGGTTCCTTTCGTTTTGTCGTCTAGTTTTTCTTTCGCTTCGGCAAGTTTCAGCCGTAAATTTGCGCCTTCGATTCTTGTTTTTTGATAAAAAGTTTTCTCGGCGGTTCCCAGCGCGGCAAAAAATTCGCTTGGAGTTTTTAGCTCGATGACATTTTGGCGGCGCACGTCAATTTCCGAGATTTGATTTTTGACGCTTTCGCTTAATTCGCCCGTTTTTCCACTTGCTTGGGTGATTGTCTTTTTGCCTTTGAATTCATTTTCCCGAATGCCTGCCAAAATTTCGCGCTGCACGTCCCAGCTAGGAGTCAGAACTAAAGACTGCCAACGGACGGCTTCGCTTTCCAGTTTTTCCTTCTGCGTTGCGGGAAGGTTCGGGTTTGAAAGTTTCGCCTCTGTTTGCGAGATTTTTTGTTTTTGATAAATCGCCTCTAATCGGTTGAGCGCGTCAATGCGCCCGCTTTGCCGCACGTTTTCGTGAAACGGTTTGGTAATCTCTTTGACAGAGATTCCGCTTTCAAGCTGGCGATCAATTTCGGGCAGAGTTTCGGCGAGCAGTCGAGCCGTTTCCGTTTCGGTAAAATCCGCGGGCAGTTGCGGAGCGACGCTGCCGCCTAAATCAATGCGCTCGAAACCTTCCGCAGCGGTTTTGCCGCTCACGTCTTGCTCCAAGCCGCGTTCGTTTTCTAATCCATCATCGCGTTCGCTTCCTTCGCCTTCAACGCCATCGCGCCCGATTGCGCTTTCGTAAATTTCTTCGACTATGCGGTTTTCGTCCCGCTGTTCCCAAAGGCTTTCGCCTTTCTCGAAATCATTGAGGGGGGCGAATTCAATTTTGTCAGCGGGTTCAAGCCTGTGCATTTCATCGGCGAGTCGGCTGATTTCTGCCAGCGCGTTATCGAATCGTTGTTCTTTATTTTCGCCGAATCGCACATTTTCTTCAGATTTTAACAATTCGCTTTTGCCTTCGAGCGCGTCATATATCCAGACGAAGACTTTGAGTTTAGTTTCGCCGTCTGCGGTTGCGCCGGCGATTTTATTGCCGTGTTCGATTATTGTCGGTGCGAGTTCTTTGGCTCTCGATTCGTCTTTGAGAATGTCGCTGAGCCTTTTAACCGCGTAATCCTGCGTCGTGACGGTGAGCGGCGGCGAAAGAGTTAATGTTTCTTTCGGCACGATTAAATTGCCGCCCACGACATTGCCGCCGCGCTCGTAAACGTCGCGGACGAATTGCGAAAATTTTCCCAAGTGAGAGGCTTGCTCGGATTGGTTTCTGCCGTCGGTTTGATTTATCTTTTCGAGAAGTTTGTCCGTTTCGCTGACTGAAAGAATTTCCGTAACAGCTCTTTGCGTGCGCGGGTTGATTTCAATTTTCGGTTTTTGTGAGTTGGTTCTAGCCGTCTGCCCAACGATTTGAGCAGTGTTTTCTTTCCCATCGTTTCGGCTCGTATCCTGAATTTGCTGATTTTTGATGTGCAGATTGATTTTTTCAATCGCCATCTTTACCACGTCGGCGTGGCACATCTCGCCTTTTCGACAAGGGCAAGAAATGGTTATTTGCTCGCCTTTTTCGAGCGCGTCGCTCACCGTTTTCAACCCGTCGCGCAAACCGTTTCTATTTTCCTTATAATCCCCGCGCAGCCGCGTCGCGTATGCGGTCAAGGATTGGCTTCGATTGATTTGAAGTGCGTCAATTTCCTCGCGTGAAGGCGATAATAGTTTTAGTTCATTGGTCTGGATATTATTTAAATCAAGCAGGCGCGTCGCTGTTATCTGTTGTCTTTCCGATGAATTTTGCACAACGACTTTGTTTTCGTTGTTCGGCGCAGGTTGAATCGCTTTGCCGCGCCGGTTATCGAATCCTATTTCCGCAAATTTCTCGTTCAGGTAAGTAAAGGAGCGCGGGGCTTTCTCTTCCAAACTCGCCAGTCCCGTGCCGATTCCGGCTTTCGGAATGACGATTGTTTTACCCGGCGGAATTTTGCCGAAGGCTTCGTCAATTGCCTTTTTATTCGCCTCAAATTCTTTATCGGTGAAAAAACTTGTTGGGCGATTCGCTGGTTCTTTTTTGGTCGGAATGCCGCGAGAGTTCGCCGCGCCGCGCATTTCCTTCGCCTGTCCGCCGAAGCCGGTTTGCTTGAGGTTATCGCCGAACAGAAAAATTTTATCCGGTTCGGCGCGAACATCCTCGCGCCTGACAAGTTCGCGGATTTCTATTTTCGCCAGCGTTTGATTCTGTGCTTTTTTGCCGTCAAGATTTTTAGAAATTTCGCTTAGAGTTTTTTCCGCCTCCGACCAGACGTTGAGAACGGTTTTTGAATGTTTCGCCGCATAGTCGAGCATTTTTTGATGCGCCGGAGTTTCGTTCGGATTATGCAGAGTGGCGATGATCTGCGCCTCGTCAACCATTCGGCAATCTCGAAGCTGCGTACGCTGCGGGCTGTATTCTTTGTCGCTGGTTTGCACCGTGCCGCTTGTTTCGGCGATTTGGCGAGCTATTTCTTGATACTCTTTCTGATTATCGGAAGTCCAATTCTTGCCGTGTTCTTTATGCGGGATAAAGGCTCGAACCTCGATTCCCATTTCAAGAGCGCGGCGGGCGGCGGCTTGTTCGACACCAAGTTCGAGTCCCGAAAGCAGCACGATTTTTTTGCCCGGATTGTCCTCGATGGTTTTACCGAAGACGCGCCCCGAAATTTCTCCGAGTGCGGTTGCCATTTGTTTCGAGTAAGCCAAAGCCGCGCTTCGCAGATTTTCGGCGAGCAGATTTTTCGGTTTATCGCCTGTGATGAGAATTTTTAATTCTTCTCGCTTCTCGTCCATATCTTGGTTGATTTCTAAAAATTGCGATATAAATTTGACTACTACTCATCGGCAATTTTTGTGCCTCGCTAACCGATTCTGTGTTGCGAAGGGAAATGTTTGGCATTGGGTAAAATAAGAATGCCGAAAAGCGAATCTAAATCACCTGCTTCTCTCCTGCTGGTTGATTAGCGTTTTATCTTCTCGCTTCGGGTCGCGTTCAGAACGGATTTTATTTTCAGAAATTACGCTCTGGTTCGCCTGCTTCTTCGCTTCTGTTTTAGCAACAGATTTGTTTTCGACCTGCTCTTTCAAAAGTTGTTCGGCAGCGGTTTTGGAAAGTTTGTTTTCATCGCTGACATTTGCCAAAATCGCCTGTAAATTTTTCGCTTGTTCGTAGTTGGTTGATTCGAGAACTTTTTGCAATTTTGCCGCTTCGGATTTGTTTTCCGTCTGCCTGATTCTGATTTCAAGCGTCATCAATTCTTTCGGCGTGAAAAGGAGCGCGTGATTGTATTTAATCGCGCCGAAAAAAGATTTCTGTTTGTAATTATTGGTTTCTGCGCCGGTGATTTTTAACAACTCTCGCGCCGATTTGAGGTTTTCTTTTAGTTCCGATTCTTTTTCTTTAACGAGCTTTTCGATTACATTTCGCGTGCGCCTCTTCTCGCGGTTTTCGGTAAAATATTCGAGCTTTTGGTCTAAAATTGAGCCGCGCTGGTTCAATTCAACTTCTTTCAAAGAAACGAATTTTGCTTCGCCGGTTTTGGCGTTTGCAATCTCAAACTTTTGAAAGATTTTATTCTTCTGGAAATCGACAAGCTCGTCTTTTGCGCGGGCGACCTCCGTCTCACATATTATCTCGCGGGCGAGAGCGCGACCGGCAATTGTTACTTGCTTGGATTCATTAATTGTTTCAACATTTTTAGACGAATCGACAATATCCTCTCCAGAGCGCGTTATAAATTCTTTTTGGTGCTGCCAGTTTTCCCGGTAAATTCGAGCGTTTTTTAATTCAAAAGCCAGCGATTCGATTTCGGAAAGTTCCGCCGCGCTGAAAACGGGGGCGAGATTTTCCTTACCCGCGCCTGTTTCATTTTTATAAAACTCGTTCAGCGATTTAAGAATGTTTTTTTCGCGTTCTAAGTCATTCCTCAACTGCTCGCTTTTTTCGCTTAATTTTTCAGCGACCTCGATTTTTATTTTCTCTAATTTGGCGGAGGCGTTCTTTTGTTCAATCAAACCAATTTTGCCCAGCGCTTTGCCGATTTTGCCGGTGATTTTTCGCTCGTCGGCTTGGCGTTTTTCAATTAACGATTCTGCCTTTCCCAAGCTCCATTTTTCGCCGCCGATTTCAATGGGGAGAAAGCGTTTTCTACCACTCAAATCTTTTAACTGTTTTTCCTGCCACCCGACTTTTAATTCCGAAAGCATACGCAACGCTTTTAACCGTCTGATTTCTTCCTCGCTGCGGGTCGGCGTGCCGCGCTCGCGGGCGAGTTCTTTGCGGATGGTTTCAAAATAATTGGCGGCGCGGACTTCGCGCTTTTCAATGCTTCCGGCTTGCAGCATTTCCAATTCGCTCGCCGACAGATTCGGCACGGGCAGTTTTTTATTTTCGCGTGTGTAAGTGTTGCGAATTTTTTCGGCGGCTGGTTTGATTTTTTCGTAATCGCTCTCGCGCTTTATCAAATTCTGATTTTCCTTGACGATCAGATTATGCAGAATCGTGCGAATCCGTTTTATGCCGTCGGCGTTTTTCTCCATTTCCGAAGCGACTAATTCTTTCTTGAGTTCGCCTTTTTTCGCCGCGTCCGTAACATTCAATTTTTTAATTTGACGGCTTGCACCTTTTTCGGCGCGGCGCTCCAACTCTAAAAGCGACATCAGACGTTTTTGACCCGTTACGGCATCCATAATTTTGAACCGCCTCAGATGACCTCCCGTTTCCAGCGTCTCCAAATTTTCCCGCGTTTTTCCGAGATAAAATTTCGCCAGTATCGCGCGGGCTAAGATGTCTCGCTCGCGCGACGTTTCAAGATTTGATTCTGCGCCTCGTTCGGCGGCGTTATTGGTTTGGTTTAACTCATCTTTTTGATTTTTTACGGTAGATTGATTTCGATTGTCCCTCTCTCTTAGATTTAGCTCTCGGCTGCCGTCTCGCGTCTTCGCTTTTTCCAAAATGATTTCGTCTAGCTTTTCGGTCGCGGCGGCGATTAAAACGCCGGGCGCGAATGTTTTACCATCTTCCTTTTTTTCGTAATGCGGCAAAGTATCATTCGGAATTTTGCGAAGCATTTTTTTCTCAAAGTTTTTATCAAAAAATTCTTTTGAGAGGGCGACGTGAACGTGCGGATTATCTGTGTTTCGATGAACACCTGCTGCCCAGGCGAGCCGGTCCGCGCCGATTGATTCCTCCAACGCTTTGAGCGCGTGGCGGGTGATTTTTTTGAGCGATTCCTGGCGTTCCTTTTCGTCTGCGCCGAGCCGGTGGTAATCTTCCGCCTTTAGCGAGATGACGAGATGATGCAGCTCGTCGTTCGACGGTCTTTTATTTGACACTCCGCTTTTCAAAAAATTGTTGGCTTTTTCGACAGTTATCTCATCTGCGTATGAATTAAAAATTTCGCGTCCGTCGGGTTCGCACGCCGCGTCAACTTTGCTGTGCGCGACGTAGTGGACGAGTCCGCGCGAACTCGCTGACTTGGCTTGAACACTGACGACCACTCTCATTTCTGATTTTTATTCGGTTGCCGACCCGTTCGGCGAAGATAACAATCTCATCTTGATTTTTTCGATTTTGGTGAAAAGATAAAGCATCTCCGGCTGTGCCGATTCTAAATCTAATCCGTGATGCTCGCTCAGTTTTTCAAGCTCAAGAAGCGAATGTTCGACGAGTCCTAAAATATTTCGATTGGCAAAATCCGTGCTGTTCTTTTTTTCGATTTCGACGGGACTGAAGTATTCGATTATCTTGGTGAAAGTTTGATTTAAAAGAGACATACAAACATTCGCCGTGCAGTAAATTTCGCTTGCCAGAATGCGCGTGAAACACGAATTTTCTCTCACCTCTTGCAGCGTCTCCTCCAGTCCTTTGGCGTGCTCTTCGAGACGTTCGAGTCTCACATCCAAAACGTCCGCTTTGGCAGTCTTATGTTTTTCATTTCCGACGAGCCATTCGAGCAATTCCTTTTCGCGTTTTTCGTTTGTGAAATCCACGCGCCGCCCGTCGAGCGCGACGCGGATAAGTTTCTGCGCCACCGTTCCTTTTTTTAGCCCCGTTGTGCGCGTCAGTTCATTGATAATTTTCGCATCTCGCTCAAACGGTCTGACATACAGCGACTCGCCCAAAGTTTCGTCCTTTATCTCGTCAAATTTGCCGATCAATTTTCTCTTCTTTTGCTCAAGCATTTTGCACTCGCCTTGTCCATATATTTTTATTTTCCGGTCAGAAAATTTCTGACGACGCAAACTCTTTGATTTTTGAATTTAACGGTTCCGCGATTTTGCTCTCCTTTTCTAAGTTTCTGAAAATGAGCAATTTACGCCGTCAGAAAATTTCAATTCATCGTTAGTGCAAAATACGTTCCGAAGCCTTTGTTTTTTCGGCATTCCGCCAATTTCGTCACTATCAAAACATCATTTTTGAGATTCTGTCAGAATCTGACAGCAATAAAATCAGTAATGCCAGCATTTAATTTCTGACGAGTGCAAAAAATCGCCCTATCCTGTCATACAAACCGCAGACAACTTTTATGTTTATCAAGGCGATTAGTTTGGAGTGTGTTTGCGGGTTGCGGTTTCGTCAAAAAATGGGACGCTTTGCCGACTCAGCAGATGAATCTTTGAGCGTCCCTTCCAGTGATGGTTGTAATTTAGACTGCCCGGTGAACAAGCCGGATAACCGTTTCCAGTTTCTCGAAGGCGGCGTTTCGGGTTCTTGCGCGGATGCTGTCTGAAAAGTCTTTAAACTCCTCGAAAGCGTCGAGAATATTGTCAATGCGCCCTTCGGCTTCTTTGACTTCCGGGTGGTTGCCGATATGAGCCAGTAGAACGTCCGCCGTTTCGATTGGCTTATTTGGATTTTTCAGAATTATGCAGGAATAATGCTCGGCGAGAAAACTCGTCAACATGCGTTCGCGTTCGAGCAATCCCATTAATTTTGATTTTTCGATTTGTCTGATGCAGTTCATTTCAGCGCGGTTTATTCCGTATTCGTCGAAGATTCGTGTTCTCATTTTTCTCGTGTCTCCATTGGCGTTTTTGAGCCGTTGCCAACGATGGGCAAACGACTTTCTTATTTCGCTTTTGGCAGACTTTTAAAATCCCTTTTCCCGAATCAATCGAACGTAAATTTTGAAGAGGCACGCTAATTGTTCTAGGCGTTCAGTGAGTAACCTGCGGGTTAACAATTAAATAATTTTTGAGAGGAAAAATGACTGAGGCAAAAGAAATTGACACGACCGCAAGACCAAAAAACGACGCGCCGATTTTGCAGCTTAAACGCTTGAATTACGTTAAAATCGGCGGCAAGATTCTCGATTCGACGAACGCAAAGCTCGAACAATATATCTCTTACGCAACCGAGAGAATGAAAACGGAAATTACCTCCGGCGACGTTATCGAACACGGATTAAAATTATTGTTCGAGCGCGATACCGGATTTAAAGAATGGCTCAAACAAAACTGAAAACCTTTAAAAGTTTCAAAGAAAAAGCCCGCCGGATTCCAGCGGGCTTTTTCACTAAACGAGCAGAGCAAGCTGCTCGTCAAAGGCGGCAATTTGTGTGCGATATTTGGTGAGCATTCCTCTTCCGACAAGAGCTTCCTGAGCCGTCAATTCACACTTTTCAGCGAACCGTTTGCCCAGTTCGCTGTCGAATTTATTGAAACCTTGCCCGTCAACTTTTCGCGCTCCGTCGCACCGGGCGGCTAAGGTTTTCAGTCCGTTATGAATCATATTCACAACCGCTTCGCCGGGCGCGCCTTGCAGTAATTGGGCGAGCCTGTCGAGCGTGTCTTTATCGAGATTTTCCTTACTGAGCGCGGCAGCGCGAGAAAGACGGTCGGCGGTTTCCTGATAGGGATTACCGTTGTGTCCGCGCATCCAATTCCATTCGACGTGGTGCGTCAGGCACGCCCTTGTTAGACGATTCCAAAATTCCCGGTTCGTCTTCATCCGGTTACGCCCCAGCATCGTTTCGATGACGTATTTTGAATCGGAAAAAATCTGGACGCGGGCTGGGCGTTTGAGCGATTCGAGCGCGACGGCGCACGCGAGAATTTCCGCCTTTTGATTGGTCAACGCGCCCAAGAAACACGCCTTTAATTTAATGCGACGGCAATCTTCGCTGACCAGGACGATGCCGGCTCCGGCTTGCGCGAACTCGCTTCCGTTTTTCAGACACGAGCCGTCGGCGTAAATCGCAACTTTCGGTGATGGTTTTTCCGTGATGGGAAGCGCGGCGTCGAAGTTTGTCGGCGGTTGATTTTGGCTCAAATTTTGGGCATTCATTGTTTATTTACACTCCTTTTTGTCGGCTCATAAAAAAAGGGAAACGCTCGATTTTGCCGAACGCTTCCCATCAAAGGATTAAGTTTTTTGCGTCAATGCGCGTTTTAGTATTGCCCCGCGAACGGTTCGTCGCCCATCTCGGCTTCGTGCAATGCTTCGAGCATTTCGGCTGTGATTGCTTCACCTTCACCCGCATTATCGCCCACGATTTCGTCAGTGCGGTGGTCGCGTCCGGTCGCCGCCATTTCTTCCGTTTCAGCAACCTGATTTCCGGCGGGGCGCGCGCCGCCCGCGAATTCAAAATCCTGCAAAGCGACATCGGCGTTGACGCGCGGGTCGCCGCTTCTGGTTTCCCACGCGCTCAAACTGAGTTTGCCGCGCACGAGAATTGATGCGCCTTTTTGCAGGTATTTCGCCAGCGTTTCGGCTTGCTTGCCGAAGGCGGTGACGTTATACCAATCGGTCTTTTTCTCCTGACCTTTCGGCGTGTTGCGAGAAGTGTTCGACGCGACCGAAAAGTTGGCGACGGGTAAGCCTTGCGGCGTATAGCGCAATTCGACATCGCGCCCGGTGTTTCCGAGAATCGTAACTTGTGTTGACATAATTTTTTAGCTCCTTATTTTTTATTTTTTTGTCTTGGCGGACTCAGCATTTTGTGTTTCCGCCGGATTTAAATTTTTATTCGACTGGTTTGCCGAACTCGTGATTGACGCTTTTACCGTCGACCGCTTTTTTCTTTTCGGGCGAACGAGTGAAAGGCGAATTCTTGCTCCGCCTTTCACTCAATGCCGACCGCTTCTTTTAATTTCTTCGCGCCGAAATTAAACCGGACGCGGCTTAACTAGCACGATTTGTTTATGCGTATTCGGCTGGCGGACGCGCTGAGTTTGAATTGCTTGCGGAGTTTGCGAGGCGCCTTTGTTTTGCCCGGTTTGAAGAACCGTTTCGCGCATCCGAATCGCGTCCCAAAGGCTTTGTTTCTCCTGTCTCGTCAATGCTTGAATCGCAGCATCGTTGTAGAGGAAAAATTTCAGATAACGAATGCGGTTTGCAGATGCCTGCGAGATGTCGGCAAGCGTTTTCCGGGTAACGGCAGAAATTTTACCGGCGAGTCTCGATTCCTGCGATTTTGCCGCCGTGTTGAGTGCCGTAAATTCTTTGAGCGTGAGCTTCTTTTGCTCTTTGAACAGGTCGTAAGCCTCTTTTTTAAGCCGCGCGACATCCGCCGTATCTTCTGCCGAGCGAATCTGCGCGTGAAGCCGCTGATAAGTTTCGCGCCGCAGGGAACGAAGGTGAAAATCTGCGTTCAAATTCGTCCAAAGAATCTGGCAAACCGCAGCGACGTATTGCATTTCTTCAAAGTCGGGATTGACTTCAACAGTGGTCATAAATTCGACCGAAAATCCCGCTTTACTCATCGTCAAACGACGGGCGTTTCGCAGCGTGCGGCGCGGATAAAGAAAGTCGAGCCTCAAAGCCAGACAATCGCTGAATTCACCGTCGCTGAAGGGAAGCGCAGAGAATTTTTCGGGGGTCGGAATCGGTGTTGCCATAGACGGAAAACCTTTGCGCGCCTGGCTTAATTCGTTTTGTGAAACTCGGTGCGCGAAAGTGAACTGACGCGCTCTTTGCGCCGCCTCGCCGCCGAGCGCGTGTCCGACGAAAATCAAGTTTATTTCTCGCGCCAAACCTTGCGCGTCCGCCGGTAGATAATCGGCGGAAACTTCCGATTGAAAGTCGTAAACGACGACTGAGTGTTGGTCGCCCGACATCGAAAAGCCGACGATGCCGTTTTCGTCGTATTGTTCGAGCCGCTCAAAACTCATAAAGTCGGCATCGAGTTCTTCGCACGTTTTTCCTTCATCGCCCAAATAAAACTCGGCGAATTCATCCGTCATCGTGCGGGTTATTTTCGAGTTGCCGACGCGAGCCGTAATGAAAGCGAGTTCGGCATCGAAATTCGGTGTCGGGTCGGGTAGCGGAGACAAAATTTTCTTTGCCGTTCTGACTCGTCTTTCGTCCGCAACCGTCAGTTTTTGTTCTGCGATTTCGGTCTCAAAAAATTCAATTTCGCGCTCCTCATTGGTCGCCGTGACTGCTTCCATCTGCATTCCGAGCAGTCCCATTTCTTTCAAAACTTCGCTCGTTTCCCGCCGACGAATTTCTCCGTAGTAAAAGGCGGCGATTTGTTCGAGTTCATATTGTCCGGCGTCGGGCGAAGCGACTGCCTTCACGACGCGAACGAATTCTTTTGCATCCGTCTCGTCTTTCAAAGTTTTGACCGCGTATTCGAGCGAGAGAATTTTGACTCTTTCGAGCGGCGCGGGTTCGCGCCCGTCGGCGATGCGAACGACCACATCGCCGAGAACCGAAAATTCTTCCAGCTCGCGCCGGTAATGCGGAAATGCCTGCAGATGAGCGCACCAGTCTTGTTGCGGCGAGCCGGAATCCGAGGGACGAAAAGCCAGAATCGGAGAATTGGGAACGAACTGCTGAAGTTGATTATGATTTAAGCTGAATTGTCCTGCCATTGTTGTAACCTCTGTTGAAATCAACCCAAAAAATTGAGTCGAAGGGAAGCGTGTTTTGTTTCGCGGCGACGCTTCCCCAAGCGCCTAAAATTTGTAAAAGCACTTTTTGGCAGGCTCGAAAATCCCTTTTCGCCTTATAGGAAAGGACATAAAAATAACCACTGCCGCTAACTCTTGAAGCGACAGTGGTTTTTGAAGAAGAACGGAGGTTTATGGAAGGCTGGTTTAATAAGCACCGGCGGGCTGCGCGATTTCCTGAACGGCGGCGATTTCGGTTTCGACCGAATATTCTGCTGTGTCCGTTGCCGATTGTTCGCCCGTGCCTTTTTCCGATTGGTTATTGCCGCCGGCGAATTGAAAATCTTGCAGCAGCAAATCCGCGCTGTATTGCGGCTGGTCTTGGCGGTCACGCCACGCGCTCAAACTAAGTGAGCCTTGAATATGCAGGCGGCTGCCGCGTCCGATGTGTTTCGCCAAAATTTCGGCTTGTTTGCCGAAGGCGGTAACTCTGAACCAGTCGGTCTTTTCGACCGTTCCCTGCGGCGTGCGCTTGACCGAATTCGACGCGATGGAGAATTTTGTAACCTGCAATCCTTCGGCGGTCGTCTGTGTTTCCGGCGCGCGTCCGACATTGCCTAAAATCGAAATGTTTGCTGACATAATTTTTTCTAGCTCCTTATTTTTTTAGTTTTTGAATGACCCGAAATCAGCTTTGAAGTGCTTTCGGTTTTCACACGCCTTGCAAGCCGCTTTTTATTTCTTCTTCACGCGCCCGCCAGATCACCGACGAGAACAATAAAAAGAATCAGCGCGACGAAAGCCATACCCAAAAGAATGACTTTTAGAAAGAAACAAAGCGGATTTTCCTGCTTCAGAAGTTTCCAGAAAACTTTCCAGAGAAAAATCGAGTCGAAATCTTGCCGTGAAATTTCTAAATCGCGCGGCGCATTTTTCATAAAATCTCACTCTCCCGCGAATAAAAGATTTTTCTTATAGTTCACACCTGCCCGCCGCCGATTTTCTTTTAGGAAAGACTTATTTTTTAAGTTTTGAAAAATTATCCTGCCGAACATTTTCGCGGTCGAGCCGAAAATCACGAGCCTAAAAACCGTCTTTTCTCGTGCCGCTTTGGGCGCGTGAAATGCGGTCGAGCCGAAACGCTTTGGAAATTAGTTTGAGGGTAAATCATTCGCCGGATGTGATGTCGCCGGGCGAGGAAAAACTGTCAAAGTGGTAAGCCTTTCACCGACGCTGGCGAATTTTTGCACCAATGGTGCATTTTTGCACCAGCATTTTAATCCGCCCCTACTGCCTAAACCATTTACAGAAGTATTATTTGCAGCTTCGGTGTCGATCCCGTTCGGCTTTTTGGTGCATTTTTGCACCAAACTTGAAATTCTCCATATGTGCGACAAATCTGTTTTTGTTGCAAAATGTGCGGGAGGAAGCGTTGAAATTGCGAAGACGATTTATGTTTTGAGGGATAAAATCAAATTCGGCAAATTGTCTGGTTACGCGCTAAAGTTTGATTCTCACGCAGTCGTCAAACGATTAGGATGCCTTTTAGAAATCTTGGAAATCGGGCGCGAAATAATTGATCAATTGCGAAAAATCAAAGCCTTTTTATATGTCGTGCCGGATACGAGCTTACCTAAAACCGGTAAAAGAATCAGCCGCTGGAGCATTCAGCAGAATTTGGACGCTGAAATCATAAAGTTTGCCATTTATACATGACTACACTGGAGAAATACGACAAAAGACAGGGCAACAACGAGAAATCCCCCGCAGGTTAAATTTTTAGGTTTTTAGTCACTCATAGTACCTTTATCTGCATAATTCTAAACTTTTTGATTCCTAAAGTTTATATTTTGCTCTATAATGGCACTATGAGCGCCGAAAGGGTAAGTAAAATAAACCAATTGTTAATCTCGCAACCTCCGGGCGTAGTTTTCCTGTCGAATTGGCTCAACCAGCACGGCTACAGCTACGGGCTGCAAAAGCGCTACCGGAAAAGCCGCTGGCTCGAATCCGTCGGCACGGGGGCGATGAAGCGCGCCGGAGATAAGGTTGGCTATGAGGGCGCCGTTTACGCCTTACAAAACCAAACGGGAGCGAGCATTCATCCCGGCGGAAAGACCGCCCTTATCTATCTCGGAAAAGCGCATTACCTGGAACTGGAAACGAAAAGGGTGACGATATTCGGGAGCGGCGGCGAAAAACTCCCGCCGTGGTTTGAAAAACACGACTGGGGCGTCTCGCTCGATTATCATCAAACATCATTTCTGCCGCCCGGGTTAGGCTTGACCGAGGTCGAACTAAAGAGTTTTTCGATCAAAGTGTCGGGAGCGGCGCGCGCGCTTTTGGAATGCATCTATCTGGTCAAAGACAACCAAGCTCTTTTCGAGTGTTACGAACTGATGGAAAGCCTTAATAATTTGAGACCGGATCAGGTTCAAACATTGCTGGAGAAATGCCGGTCGGTCAAAGTAAAACGACTGTTCCTTTACTTGGCTGAGAAAGCGGGACACGGATGGTTCAAATACTTGGACTTAAGTAAAATAGATTTGGGGAGCGGCAAGCGCAGCATCGCCCGCGGCGGCGCCTACGTGGAAAAATACCAAATAACGGTTCCGAAAGAAATGGAAAATAATGATCGAAACGGCTTATAAAAGACAGGTCGCGCTCCTTCTCGGCGTGCTGCCGGAAGTCGCCGGAGAAAAATGCTTCGCGCTGCACGGCGGAACCGCAATAAACCTGTTCGTGAGAGAAATGCCTCGTTTGTCGGTCGACATCGACCTCACATACGTCCCCGTCGAAGATCGGGAACAGTCTCTGGCAAGCATTGGCGCAGCTCTCGGCAGAATCAAAGCGAATATCGAGAAAACGGTGGGCGGCGCGCAGGTTACGGACCGGAGGGACATCGGAAAGCTGCAAATTACGCAATCGGGAGTCGCCGTAAAACTCGAAGTCAATCTGGTGGGGCGCGGCACTTTGAGCGCTCCCGCAGATATGCCGCTTTGCTTGAGGGCGCAAGAAGAATTTGAAGTCTTTTGTGCGATTCAGGTCGTTCCAATAGAGCAGCTTTACGGCGGCAAGATTTGCGCGGCTCTTGACCGGCAGCACCCGAGAGACTTATTCGACGTCAAATACCTTTTGGAAAACGAGGGATTCACCGACCGGATCAAAAGGGGTTTTATCTTCTCACTGCTTGGCAGCGACCGACCGATTCACGAAGTCATCAGCCCGAATTTCCAGGATCAGCGCCGGGCTTTGGAAAATCATTTTGCCGGTATGAGCAGTGATTCCTTCAGCTACGAAGAATATGAAAGCGTGCGGGTAAAATTGACGGGCGCTATCCGCAAAAGCCTGACCGAAGCGGATAAGCGGTTTCTTCTCAGCGTGAACGCCTTGGAGCCTGAGTGGGACATATACGATTTCAGCCGGTTTCCTGCGGTATTATGGAAAATGAAAAACTTACAAAAGCTGAAGGATAATAATCCGCGCAAGCATCGTGAGCAATATGAAAGGCTTAAAAAGATTCTGGACGGCTTTTGAAAAAATGCTTGAGAGATTGGTTTTTGTAGTTTTCAAGGCGGAAACCCGCCGATAAAATTGCCGTTACAGAAACTGCTTTAAATCACCGGAATATGAATAAAACAACCGAGTCATAAAATTACTTACGCCGAATTATCTTCAACAAATTTAAAGTAAAATCGCGGATTGTGCTGAAATTCAAGCGTTCCGGCTTGTCCGTCCGTGCGCCGCCGCACGTCCACAAAGGGAGCGCAAAAGGCAGTGAATTCATATTTTTTGATGGCTACTGCGGTGGAAAGCACTTCGCCGTATATTTTTTCAAGTTCTTCTTTTTCCATAAAATTTGTCCTGAAATTGAAACTGTTGATGCTTCGATAATGAGATTATGAAGAAATATGCCTTTGAAGTGCCGCGACGCGCCCCTTCAATTCGATGCGCCCTTCGAGAATTGATAAATTCAGAAGATTTACTTTTTCCTGAACGGACAGCTCGGGATCGAAGAAAACAGCGTCGGCAAAATCGACTTGTTCGATTTCGCCCGGTCTGCGCTGAAACTCGAAATAATTTTTAACCAGACGGCTCATGGCGCGATGATAACAGGGAAGCGGAACCGCTCTTTGAAAGGCAGGGCAGCCGCACTCCTCGCCCGCATCATAAATTTCGTTTGAATCCGCTGACCAGAAAAGCAAAGAATTTTTCTCGCAGTCCCAGTAAAGAAAATCGCAATCGCCTTCCAAAATTACCGCCGCTTTTGCGACGGCATTTATCCAACGGTTGCGCGTTTTCTTTGAGCGGCAGGTTTGATGAGCTTGAATGACGTCATCGGCGACAACTTCAAGAAAGAATTTTTTATCGGAAATTTTCAACATAAAGGGCAGATTTTCTATGCAATTGGTATTTAGCGCGAAATATCTGCCGCTTGTTTTTCCGATTAAAATTTCCTTTCAATCAGCCGGTTAATTAATGACTGATTCTTTTTAGTTTTTTGATTAATCCCGAACGGCTTAATCCAAGGTCGCGGGCGGCTTGAGTTTGATTGTGCTTGTTTGCCTCCATCGCCTTTTGAAGAAGATGAGTTTCGATTTTTTCGATGTAGTCTTCCATTCGCTCGCCGGGCGCGAGAGCCATCGGAAAATTCCCGGAAGCGAAATTCGTTTTCGCGTTTTGCTCGGCGACTAAGGCAATGAGTCGGGACGATAAAAACTCCGCCGTCAATTCAATCGCACCCCCAGCGCGGTTTTCGCGTTCGGCGACGAAAAGAGCGTCCAGACACGCTTTTTGAACGAACGAGCGGAGTTCGCGGACGTTGCCGAGCCAGTTCAGCTTTTTAAGCTCTCTCAGCGTTTTGTCCGTCGCTGTGAGCGTGCATCCCGACTGGCGACTGAATTCCAATAAAAAAATCCGCGCCAGAGATACGATTTCGCCGCGGCGTTCGCGCAGCGGTTTAAGCCGGAGTGTGTGCGCATTGATGCGATAGCGCAAATCCTCGCGCAGAACCGATAAATCGCGGTGCGTGGCGTAAATGATTCGGACATCTACGGGGCGAGGGCGCGTTCCGCCGACCCGAGTAACGGACTTTTCTTCAACGACCTTCAAAAGTTTCGCCTGAAGGTTCGGCGGCAGTTCGCCGATTTCGTCTAAGAAAAGCGTGCCGCCGGCAGCCGCCTCGAATTTTCCCGTCTTTGCCGCCATTGCTCCGGTAAATGCGCCCTTCTCATATCCGAAAAGTTCCGATTCGATGATTGACGGACTTAACTCAGCGCAGTTGACTGCGATAAAATGTTCTTTCGCCCGCGGACTCAAATTGTGAATCAGTCGTGCCGTATGTGTTTTGCCCGTTCCCGTCTCCCCTAAAAGACACACGTCGAGGAAGTCGAAACGCGCGAGAAGCTCAAGGCTTTCGGTTTCGCTAAAATTGTTGACCATTTGACAAATTATTTTTCAGTGATGCAAAATTGGTTCAAGTACGAAATTAACTCAATTTTGATTGTCGGTTTCCTCGGAGAAACTTTCGACATAAAAAATTACCTACTAATAGTAATAAGTCTGAAGAAGCGGCAAGGTTACTTCACGCCCGAAAAAAATTTTCGATTTTGTGAAAAAAGTGGGTCTTTCGCCAATTTGGTGCAAAAGGTCCAGCTTCTCCCAGACTTTTATTCACTGGCAATTTGCTTGCAATTTTTGCTCAATCAAACTGAATTTTGCTTGTTTTATGATCCGCAGACCACGCGA
>JAABUN010002446.1_pt1 | contig 33042 bp, 33 predicted proteins | sample 5559311 | NCBI WGS metagenome assembly JAABUN01 (sample SAMN10711877, study PRJNA513370) | rock metagenome | isolation source: Antarctica rocks | place: Antarctica: Victoria Land, Siegfried Peak sud | reverse complement strand
ACCTCGTTTGACTGCCGCAATCGCTTTTTGACGCAGGTCTTCACTGTACGGAGATGGCATAGTGGCTCCTAGATGCTCTTCTGCCTTTTACTATAACGTCTTAATCTATCTCCGTAATGCTATATCTATAGGGTTGACAGAATAACCAAACGCCCTAATCTTCCTGCCAATATAAATTTGTGTGAAATTACTCTTATGCACCAAAATAACCCTAAGTTTGGCGCTGATGCTTACCCTTTTGAGCAACGCAAAAGTTGGTACAGTGCCGTAGCAGAGGCTTACAATCGGGTTAGACCGCGTTATCCTCAAGCATTGATAACTCGCATAATTGAACTAACCCAACTCCCCCCCAGTGCAGCAATTCTCGAACTAGGATGCGGCCCAGGTAATGCTACAGTTGCTTTTGCTCAAAAGGGTTACAAGATAGTTTGTATTGAGCCAAGTATGGCCGCCTGTCAGTTAGCTAAACAAAACTGCGCGACCTATCCACAGGTAGAGATTAACAATACTACCTTTGAGGAGTGGGAGCTAGAGGCGGAAAGATTTAATGCTGTTTTAGCTGCAACTTCTATTCATTGGATGACACCAGAAATTGTTTACCCAAAAGCGGCGGCGGCTTTGCAAAATAACGGTTATTTGATTTTGCTCTGGAATATGACGGCGCAACTCCCCTATGAAGTTTGCCAATCGTTAAAAGAGGCTTACCAAAAATATGCTCCCGTCCTGGGAAAATACGAAGACAGGGAGACTCAAACCAAAATTTTGAGAAAGTTTGGACAGATGGTTGCTGATTCTGGTTATTTTGGCGGCTTAGTATCCGAACAAATAGCGTGGGAGGCGAATTACAGCGTTGATGATTATGTATTGTTACTAAACACTTATGCGCCCTATATAGAGCTAAAACCACAGCAAAGAGATAATTTGTTTGCTGCGCTAAAGGAAATATTAGAACAAGATGGCAAAAAAAGCGTTCAACTGTCTTATCTCTCAGCTTTCCATATTGCTCAAAAAACGCCGTAAGAGCAAAAATTTTACGCAATACTGGAAATAGCAGCTTTGAGCAAAGTATACGGATGGAAATTCGAGTAGTTGATACACCACTATTAGACTGGGCTGGCGATGCCCTAGTATTGGGTTTATTTGAAGATACTGTAGAACAATCGGATTTATTGACCCAGTTAGATGAAAAATTTGCTGGTGTGTTGAAAGAAGTAATCGCCGAGACAGAATTTAAGGGCAAAGATAACAGTAGTGTTGTAACTAGAGTCGGTGGCGCAAGTTCGGTGCGTAAAGTGCTATTAGTAGGACTTGGCAAACCCGATAAACTAAAATTAGACAATTGGCGGCGGTGCGGGGCGGCGATCGCTAAACTAGCTAAAAAAGAAAAGTGTCAAACTGTAGGTATTAGTTTACCCGTCTGGAACAATGAGCCAGGATCGACCGCCGGAGCCATTTGCGAAGGAATTGAACTTGGTTTGCACCAAGATCGGCGCTTTAAATCAGAGCCAGAGGAAAATAATTTTAATCTAGAACGAGTAGATTTAATTGGTTTTTCAGGGCAAGAAAACGCAATTTCCCGCGCCCAGCAAATCTGTTCGGGAGTAATCTTAGCCCGTCAACTGGTAACAGCCCCAGCGAACACCGTAACCCCGATGAGTATGGCGCAAACAGCCGAAGAAATTGCCACCCTTCACGGTTTGCAAGTAGAAATTCTCGAACGCGAAGAATGCGAACAGTTGGGTATGGGTGCTTTTTTAGGTGTCGCCCAAGCCTCAGAAATGCCCCCCAAATTTATTCACCTCACCTATAAGCCTGAAGGAACCCCCAAAAGAAAACTAGCAATTATTGGTAAAGGCGTAACCTTTGATTCTGGCGGTCTGAACATCAAAGGGGCAGGAAGCGGGATTGAAACAATGAAAATGGATATGGGCGGTGCGGCGACGACTCTAGGGGCAGCTAAAGCTATTTCTCAACTCAAGCCCGATGTTGAGGTGCATTTTATTAGCGCTGTAACTGAAAATATGATTAGCGGTCGTGCTATTCACCCCGGAGACATTCTCACCGCTTCTAATGGGAAAACTATTGAAGTCAATAATACCGACGCTGAAGGGCGGCTCACCTTGGCGGATGCGCTGGTTTTTACCGAAAAATTGGGCGTAGATGCGATCGTTGACTTAGCAACGCTTACAGGCGCTTGTGTGATTGCCCTAGGCGATGATATTGCCGGACTGTGGAGTAGCAACGATGAAGTTGCTAATCAATTAGTACAAGCGGCAGACAAGGCAGGAGAAAAAATTTGGCGAATGCCAATGGAAGAAAAGTATTTTGAGGGCTTAAAGTCTCCCATTGCAGACATGAAAAATACTGGCCCTCGTCCTGGTGGCTCAATTACAGCAGCTTTATTTTTACAGCAGTTTGTTAAAGAAACTCCTTGGGCGCACATTGATATGGCTGGCCCCGTTTGGTCAGATAAGGAAAACGGTTACAACAGTGCTGGTGCTACAGGTTACGGGGTGCGTACTTTGGTTAATTGGGTAATGAGTTAGTTATTTTAATCCCCTTTTTAAAATATTTTCCCCCTTTTTAAGGGGGGATCTCCAATTACTACTTAAGTTCTGGATGGGCTGCGGCGGTTGTAGTGTTACCCATTTGATTAATGGCTGCGATCGCCTGATACAATCGCCCTAGGTCGCGCTGATTGAAGTGAAGCACCAAACGCGGTAGCTCCACCGTTTCATCTTGGGCCTCTTGAGGTAAAGCAATACTCTTTTCAATCCTTCCTTTAACTAAAATGTCGCTAAAATCAGTGTTTAACTGTTCAACTTGAGCCTCTGACAATTCAGTTTTCAGGCGAATCACTAATTTTTCTTTGACATAGCGGCTGGAGTGATACACCTGATAAAAAGCCGTAATTGCGTTGCAAGCTACCTCTAAGTTATCGGTAATGGTGTAAAGACTTGGATCGTCTTTGCTGACTAAACCTGTTGAAACTAGATTTTTGTCTATATAAGCGCTCCAATCGTGCCAATAAGAGCCGCCCGGACGATCGATTAATACAAGCGGTACGGGCCCAAATTTTCCAGTCTGGCTCAAAGTCATACATTCAAAAGCTTCGTCTTGAGTGCCAAAACCACCAGGAAACAAAGCTACAGCATCGCTTTCTCGCAGTAAAAACAATTTGCGCGTGAAAAAATACTTAAAATGAATTAGTTTGCGATCGCCTTCAATAAAGGGATTGGCTTCTTGCTCAAAGGGTAACTGAATATTTAACCCAAAGGAATTTTCTTTGCCAGCGCCTTCATTGCCTGCTTGCATAATTCCACCACCACCGCCCGTCATTACCATAAAGCCTAATTTGGTTACGCAACGAGCAAAGTCTGCCGCAATTTGGTATTCCGGTGCTGTAGGTAAGGTACGAGCCGAACCAAAAATCGTTACTTTGCGGACATGGCGATAATTATGAAATAATTGCAATCCTTTTTCCATATCTGCTAGAGATGCTGATAAGATTTTCCAGTCCAAGCGATCGATGTCGCTACTAGCTAGACGGACAACTGTTGCTAAGGTTTGCTCAATGAGTTGCCGATGTTGCAGGTTTGGCAGTTGCGCCATTAATTGGGCAACATCTTCGGGGAGAGAATCAAGGGGATCGAAGGAGGGTGTTAGATTCATGAGTGCCATTGCACAACTGGCACTCTATTGTACCGATTTTTGGACGAGTAGCTGTAGTCCTTTTACCAATAAAAAAGCACCTTAGATTGCTTAGATCCAAGGTGCGTTATTTAATTTATAGTTAAAACTACTTTTAAAGATATTTTTCTAAAGTGTTAGATAAAGTTGTCTTGGGTACTGCTCCAACAACCATATCTACTCTTTGCCCACCTTTAAAAATCATCAAGGTAGGAATGCTGCGGATACCGTATTGGCTGGCAACATTAGGGTTTTCATCAGTGTTAAGTTTAACAACTTTAACTTGACCGTCGTACTGCTGGGCAATTTCATCAACTACCGGGGCTACCATCCGACAAGGACCGCACCAAGGGGCCCAAAAATCCACCAAAACTGGAACTTCACTGTCTAATACTTCTTGCTTAAATGATGCGTCTGTAACTTGTACGGCTGCTGACATTCCTATAAATCCTTGCTTATTTTGTTTATTACTTTATTGAAAATTCTATCATAGGCTTAAGACTATATCTTATCTATCAACGGTATATGTTTAGACAGATTTTAGTTAATTATAACTTTTGTATCAAAGTTTTGTACATCTAACATAGATAGACTAGCTGATACATATTACTCTACAGCTTGTCAACCTCTAAGAGGTGAATTAAAAATTAAGATATTGTTGTAAGTTCTAGTTTTTTCGTTGATTATGTTTGCGGGTAAGTTTGATTATTTAAACACTTACTTTTTATGTAAGGTGAAGATAAGTGCGATCGCATTTGTAAATTTTTGTTCGGTAATTTGCTATTTGGGCGATCGCACTTTAGTTAAGTTTGCTTAAAGTTTTTCAACAAACTTATTATTTTTCCCTGCAAACTCTTAACTAAAACAACCGTTAATAAATTTATGACTGCTGAAACTAACGAAAAATTAGGTTTAGCCGATCTTGAGCAGTTTCTAGGGCGGCTTTGGGGGTACTTTTTCCTAATAGTACCGATTCTAAAGCCCTGCCTAAGCTTTCAGACAAGCGACTGTAACGAGGAAAAATTGGACGCGATCGCCCATATTTTGCCTGGTCTAAAAATACCTTAACGGCGGGCTGCTCGGCTACAAAAGTTTGGTATTGTTGGCTTTGTCTGGCTGTAAGATTTATGGGCAAGTAACCTGTATTAATCGCCCATTGGGTTTGAAATTCCTCGGCGATCGCAAATTGGGCAAACTTTAAGGCGGCGGCTTCTTGCTTGGGGTTGGACTTAAAAACAAACAGATTCTCCCCTCCGATAGCGGTGGCAGGTCTTAATTTAGTTGGGATAGGAAAAACATCAAAATCGATCCCGGTTGCCTTTAACTGCCCCAAAGTCCAAGGCCCAGTAATTTGCATTGCAACTTTCCCTGCTAAAAAGTCGTCAATCTCAAAACCTCTTTCTGGTGACGATAGCACGGCGGAACCATCGGCAATTAAACTCTGCCAAAATTCCATTGCCGAAATTGCCCCTTCGTTGACAATTGCTGGGGTTTGGTTATCTTTAGCTACTAATTCGCCGCCACCACTCCACATAAACGGTAGCCACAAAAATACAGCAAATTCTCCCTTCCCTAAAGGTAAAAATATCCCGTGCTGGTCTACTTTGCGATCGCCATTGGTGTCTATAGTCAATTTACGGGCTACTTGGCGCAATTGTTCCCAAGTTTGAGGTAATTCGGTAATTCCTGCCGCTTTAAACAAGCTGGGACGGTAAAATACACCTACATTGTTTGTAGCAAAAGGTACAGACCAAGTATGCTTTTGATACTCCATTGACTCAAATAAAGCCGGATCGATTTGGCTAAATTCTGGTAGTTTTTGCAACCAATTTTCTAAGGGAAAAATAGCGTTTAGTTCGACTAATTGCCCGGTAAGCGTTGCATTAAACCATAATAAATCTGGGGGTGCCTTTCCAACTACGGCGGCTAATATTTTTGGTAGTTGTTGTTCTGCTTGCCCTACGTACAGCGATTCTACTTTAATATCTGGGTGTTGTTGATTAAACCTGTCTACTAGCTTTTGCAATACATCGCGGTTTGATGGTGGGTTTACTCCTTGCCATAAAGTTATCTTAGTTACATCAGTAGATTCTGGGGTTTCAATTAAGTTTTGACATCCAGTTAAAAACAGTGCGGTTGTAAGTAGTAATATTACAGAAAATTTGCGGAGGAAACTAAACAAATTTACCCAATTCAGATAGTTAGGTATTGAAATATTATTTATGCTGAAAAAACTTATATTGGTTTTGGTGTTGGTTATTTTTAGCACAGGGATTTTTACAGGCTGTAATAGTAGCAGACAAGCAAATAATGATGGTGTTGTTACTATAACTCTTAGCGGCTGGAGTAATTTATTAGAAAAACAGCTTTTACAGCAGGTGGTTGAGAAGTTTGAAGCGTTGAATCCGACTATAAAAGTTAGGTATGATGCGATCGCTGATGAATACATGGATGTACTTAAAACTCGCCTAATTGGCGATACGGCGGCGGATGTATTTTATTTAGATGCGTTGGAAGCACCAGCGATGATTTATCCGGGTGTACTTCAACCATTAAATAATTATTTAAAAGCCGATTTTGATTTACAAGATTTTGCCCCAAACTTGCTTAAAGCCTTTGTCCGCGACGGTGTAATTTATGGCTTACCTAAAGATGTTTCTACTTTGGCACTTTTTTATAACAAAAAAGCTTTTGCTGCGGCTAGTTTAACTCAACCGCCTAGTAATTGGGACGAGTTACGCAGCGATGCTAAAAAACTTACCATTAATAACAATCAAGATGGCAAAATCGAGCAATATGGTTTAGGTATTTCTCCAGAATTAGCTAGGCAAGTTTTTATGATTAAAGCTTTTGGCGGCGAGTTAGTTGATGCGAATAACAATGCTGCTTTCGCTTCCCCGCAAAGCTTAAAAGGATTGCAATTAGTTGTCGAGCAATACCTTAAAGATAAGTCGGCGGCTCAACCTACCGATGTCGGTACAGCTTCCGGGGGAGAAATATTTGGACAAGGTAGAGCGGCAATGGTAATTGAAGGGCCTTGGATTATTTCTTATTTAAAAGAGACGTTTCCCAGCCTTGAATATGGAATTGCGGAAGTACCAACAATAACAGGTAAAAAAGGCACAATGGCTTACACTGTTGCTTATGTTATGAATAAAAAATCACAGCATAAATTAGCAGCATGGAAGTTGATTGCTTATTTAACTGGAAAAAAGGGAATGACAGCTTGGACAAAAACTGGTTTGGCGCTTCCAACTCGCGCCTCTGTAGCTAATAAATTAAGTTATGACAAAAATGCTTTATATGCCCCATTTGTTGCGGGTACAAATTATGCGACTATATGGCAAGGTGGGGAATATTTACCATTGATAGTCAATAATTTTAATAATCAGTTTATTAGCGCAATAATCGGCGAACAAACTTTACAAAAGGCAATGCAAAAAGCCCAGTTTACAGCTAATAAAGAAATTGAATTATCTCAATAAATAACAGATGCTAAGTATTTTAAAAAAATCAAACAAACAATTTAAAGATTTAGTCAGTGCTTATATATTTATGAGTCCTACAATTGTTATTCTTTCTATTTTTTTAGTATTGCCAATCTTACTTGCTATTGGACTTTCTTTGTATAAAGTGCAACCTTTAGGTGAGATTAGCTATGCTTTTAGAGGTTGGAAAAACTTTTTTCGCCTCACCCAAGATGAACGAGTTGCGATCGCACTTAAAAATACTGTCGAATACGTATTAATTGTTGTTCCTATTCAAACAATTCTTGCTTTAGGTTTAGCTTTAATATTAAATACTCAAATTAAGGGTAAAAATATATTTAGAGTTTTATTTTTTTTACCGACAGTTACATCATCCGCCGTATTAACACTAATTTTTATGTGGATATGTAACTCTAATGGGTTACTAAATAACTTCCTAGCTTTTATACATTTACCTACCTACAATTGGTTAGGAGATCCAAAAGTTGCTCTCAAAGCAATTATGCTGATGAATATTTGGTCAACGGCTCCTTTATTTATGGTTATTTATTTAGCAGCAATGCAAGATATACCTGAAAATTTGTATGAAGCTGCGACTATGGACGGTGCGAATTGGTTTGATAAATTTATTTGGATCACTTTACCGTTTTTAAGGCCAATTACTTTTTTTGTAATTGTGATGGGCATTATTGGCACTTTTCAATTATTCGATCAATCTTACATATTTTCTCGCGGCTCTGGTGGCCCTAATAATTCAACTTTAACGGTGGTACTATTGATATATCAGTATGCTTTTAAAAATTTAGATATGGGTTATGCTGCGGCTTTGGCTTTGCTGCTAACTCTAGTAATTATGACTGTAACTTTAATGCAGCGTTATTTATTTAAAGAAGAAAGATTTGATTAATTATGCCGCGTTTTTCCGCCCTAAAAGCAGCCTTGTATTTAATTCTGGTTCTGTATGCACTCATTACTATTATTCCTTTTGTGTGGGCGCTTTCTGCTTCTTTTAAACCTTTGGCGGAAATTGTCGGTGGAAATAGTTTTATTCCGCAACAGTTTACTTTAGCAAACTATCAACAAATATTTAGTCAAGAACCATTATTTGGACGCTGGTTATTAAATAGCGTTGTAGTTGCTGTTAGTGTAACTGCTTTTAATTTACTGTTTAATTCAATGGCTGGCTATGCTTTAGCTAGGCTGCATTTCCCAGGAAATAAGTTTTGGTTTTTCCTGATTTTGGCAGTTTTAATGATTCCGGGACAGGTTACTTTAATTCCTAGTTTTTTAATATTAAAAAACTTAGGATGGTTAAATTCTTACCAAGGTCTTATTGTGCCTAGTACGATCAATGCAACTTTTATATTTATGATGCGGCAATTTTTTATAAATTTTCCTAAAGACTTAGAAGAAGCCGCAGCTTTAGATGGTTTGGGACACTTAGAAACCTTTTTTCAAATAGTTTTACCTTTAGCAAAACCTGCAATAGCTGCCCAAGCAATATTTGTTTTTATGGGTGCGTGGAATAATTTTTTATCGCCATTGATGATTTTGTCAGATTCAACAATGTTTACGCTACCTTTAGGTTTAAACATATTTAAAGGTCAATATATAAGCTACTGGAATTATATAATGGCGGCTTCGATGATGTTTACTTTACCTGCATTGGCTATTTATGCCTTTTTTAACCGCTACTTTATTCAAGGAGTAACTTTTACTGGTGGCAAATAAAGTCTTAGCCCATTTAGGACTGCTATAGTGAGAATAAAGAAATGTAACAATTTGTATGTAGTGCAATGGTACGGCTTGATTCTCTGCCAACTTTCTCAAATCCACCGCTAACCTATGATTACGATTTAGCGATTTCTGGTGGTGGCATTATCGGCTTAACCTTAGCTAGTGCCTTAAATAATTCTGGGCTAAAAGTAGTTGTAATTGAAGCAAAATCCCAATCAATCGCCGCCGCTAAAGGGCAAGCTTACGCCGTTCATCTACTATCAGGGCGCATATTTGCGGGAATTGGCGTATGGGATAAAATACTGCCCCAAATTGCTCATTTTTGCCACGTTCAGCTTTCTGATGCCGATTATCCTCAATCTGTCAATTTTGAAACTAATGATTTGGGTACAGAAGTCTTAGGCTACGTCGCCGAACATTCGGCGCTACTAAAGCCATTACAAGACTTTGTGAGCGGATGCCCTAATATTACTTATTTGTGTCCGGCACAAGTGCTAGAAGCTCAGTATCAGCATTCTGGCGTGGAAATTAATTTGCAGATGGGTAACGAAGTAAAAACTATCCGCACCCGCTTGATTGTAGCCGCCGATGGGGCAAAATCTCAAATTCGTCAGGCGGCGGGAATTAATACGCGCGGCTGGCAATATTGGCAGTCATGTATTGTTGCTTTTGTCAAGCCTGAAAAAGGACACAATAATACGGCTTACGAAAAGTTTTGGAGTAGCGGGCCCTTTGCCGTTTTACCTTTGCCAGGGAATCGTTGTCGGATTGTGTGGACTGCACCCCACGCAGAAGCAAAAGCAATAGTCGCTTTGAATGACGAGGACTTTTTAGCTGAACTTACTAGGCGTTATGGCGCACAAATGGGCAAACTAGAGTTAATTGGCGATCGCTTTGTGTTTCCGGTACAGTTAATGCAGAGCGATCGCTATGTTTTGCCTCGTCTTGCTTTAGTTGGCGACGCTGCACACTGCTGTCATCCCGTTGGCGGACAAGGTTTAAATATGGGCATCCGCGATGCGGCGGCTTTGGCGCAGGTATTGCAGCAAGCTTATAGTCAAGGTGAAGATATTGGCGACTTGGCAATTCTCAAACGTTACGAAAGCTGGCGTAAGCAAGAGAATTTGACAATTTTGGGGTTTACAGATTTATTAGATCGAGTATTTTCTAATAACTTTTTGCCTGTAGTCATAATTCGCCGGATTGGTTTATTGATGTTGCGTCGAGTACCACCAATTAAAGTATTTGCTTTAAAACTAATGACTGGTTTAAAAGGACGCACCCCAGAAATAGCCCAGAAGTTTTAGTTTTTGGGCAATTCAATAGTAATAGTTTCTTGCGGCTCAATACTAACAGTTTTAGTGCGAAGGTCTAATTGTGCCTTTTGATCCATTATCGGCATAATCCAGTACATTCCTGGCCCTTTAACGCTTTTGATTCTACCCAATCGGAAAATGACACCGCGTTGATATTCCCGATCGAGTTTTAATCCTGAAGCACCGAAGAAGAAGAGGGCGACGAGAGCGCCTAATATAGCTTCTATAGGAAATTTGCTTGCATATCTAATTCTTACCTTTATTTTAGCCTTGGGATAGATGACTTTACTTTTTTGGTTAGTTGCCAAACCTTTTAGAATTTATTTCCTGTAACTTAAAGGTGCAGTAGGCGATAGCGCAAGCACGCACGCAGGGCTTCGCCAAAAAACCTTATGGATGACTCAATATTTATTATTTTTATTGCTTTTGGCTGTTTGTGGGCAGTAATGGGGACTGCAATTGTTATTTTATTTTTCAAAAGCGATGGAGAGCAAGAATTTAAAGTTGGCAAATGGGGCCTAATAGTAGCTTTACCGATTGTAATTCCGATGGCGATCGCCTTTGTGTATGCCGCTATCCGCCGCTAATTGCTTACACCCGATCTCAAAATTAAGAATTTAGAAAAATAGCTATTTCTGCTTTAGCGATCGCTACCTACGGATCTCTATTAGCTTCTGGGCGATCGCCCACTCGACCCTATTTTTGTAACAATGCTCTTTCAGTGCGATCGCACTAACTACTTTATTCGGTATAGAACTTACGATAGATGGCAGTGGAAACGCGGAAACAGTAGTTTTGAATAAGTTGCTTTTTTATTGATTAGATGCTTACTTCTCAAAAACCCTTAAAAGATGTATTTTTTTGTCCAGAAGAATCAAATTTTTATTCCTACTGCTTGCAAAGCTTAGTATTAAATAATTGCTTAAGTTCTGAAACTATTATTGAATTTGGCTCTGGAGATGGTAGCCCAGTTATTAATTCTTTAAATAATACAGACTTTGCTGGAATAGTACATGGATTTGAAATAAATAGTTTGTCTTGCGCTCTGGCAAATGAAAGAATAAATGGCTGTGGTTTGAGGGAAAAATATATAGTTCATAATCGCTCGTTGTTTGACACGGCTACACCTCAAGGCGATTATCTAATATCTAATCCTCCTTACTTACCAGCCATAGATAATAAAATATATCAGCCATTTTTGCACGGCGGTATAGATGGAATAACAGTTACAAAACAGTTATTATCTTTAGGTTACAAAAACGTTTTAGCAATGATTGCTAGTTACTCCAATCCTGTAGGTGCAATTGATTACGCCCTAACTAAAGGCTACAGCATTGCGAACTTTATCATCTCACCTTTATCTTTTGGCTACTATAGTTCAGAGCCAAAAGTTAAAAATAGAGTTGAAGAATTGAAGCAAGATAATATGGCTTTTTATTCTAAAAATATCTATCTATTGGCAGGTGTATTATTTACAAAGCAGAGCGATCAGAATTTGTCTACGGAGTTGGTACAACTGATGACTTGTTTGTAGTTTAATCCTAAAAACTGTAAGGTAATTTAACACAGAAATTTTAGTAATTAGTTTTACCTTGTATATTGTTTGTAGCCAAGGTCGCCGCCCCTCTTTTAATGATGCCGCTAGTCCCGAAATGGCTGAAAGCTTGTATAACAGCCTTGTTCCCAAGTTACAGCAAAGTAATTTAAAAGTCAGGTAGATTTGGGGCAGCGATGCAGGTATTGATTGAAAATGAGGGGTCAATAACACTGTTATTACGGGAAGCCTAGCTGAGAATTATTTGTTTTTCTGCAAGCGGCGATCGCGCAAATAGCCAAGTAATCCCATAATTACAACGCTAAAAATCCCTAAGTTAGTGCTAGGTTCCGGCACAGGCTTTACACTGACCCAAACTAAACTATGATCGGAACTAGGAGTTGTAGCGAAAGAAGCGCGATCGCCCACCAATGAATAAAGTGGGTCGGAAGTCTGTGGCCAAAACACTCCAGCTTCAGTAATTTCTAAGTCCGTTGAAGGCAAAACATAATCTACCCGTAAGTTTCCCGATCCATTAGGTGGAACATCGCCAAAATCAGCAGTGTCAAAAGCTGGGTCGCCTGCGTGAGACAAATTAGTACCACCGTCTAAAACAGCTTGTTCAACGCCGCCAGCGCTTGCAGGGGTAACGCTAGTATTGACTAAGGGATTACCGAGTAGTTGGTTGATTGCATTGTCTGTACTGTCACCATCTAAAGGATCGGCATTTTGATCGCCCATAATTACAAAACTGGCATCTGCTTCAAGTCCACCAAAGTTGCCCCCATCGTCGTAAATATAATCTCCCGCTTTCGGGGTGATATAGTCAGCCCAAAAACGAATCTCATCATGATTACGTTTGCCGTTGCGATCTTCTGCGCCATCAAATACCGGGGGTGTAGGATGGCTAACTAAGGTATGAATAATTTGCCCATCAACTTCAATCGGTACATCCCAATGACTTTTAGATGAAAGGGGTAATATATCAAGTTCGGCAGCAGAGTACCAGTCATTAGCGGCGGCGGTTGTCGAGTCGTCTGGTAGTAAAGCATTGGGCATATCTTGCCACAAAAAATTCTGGAAAGTCCGAACGCGATCGCTAGCAATTGGATACTTAGAATAAACCACCATGCCATACTGACCGGGGAAAAAACCAAATCCCAAAGCATCGTCTGGCCCACCCACCGAGCCATTATTATTTAAGTCAAAGCCGGAAGCGACTCCTGTATTAGATGGTGCAACATATTTATAAGCATATTCAACGGGTGCTACTCCATTTTGGCTGACGGAAAGATAGTTGTCTTGAAATAAATTGGCGGCTACCCCGTCTGCTACATAGTCAAATTCGTTGATGAGTAAAATGTCAGGATTCACTCTTTGGATAATTTCCGCTACATTTTGAGCTTGAACGTTGTCGGGTGTAGATAAGTCTGTAACTAGCTGTCCTTCGGTATTGCGATTGAGTGAAGCATTGAAAGTAGCAAATTTAAGTTCCGCCCCTTGAACGGAGGGAGAAAAAACCGCACCTATTCCTAGAGCGATCGCTAATAAATATATGTTTTTCTTGCTAACCATTATTTTAAGTACCGTATTTCTACTGAAATTATGCAGAAATAAGGTTAAGGACAAGCTATGGGAGTAGTAAATAGGTATTAAGACTTGCTTTTGTTTATCAAAGCTTTACAAAGTCTTTGTAGTCAACAGAATAATGAGAAGATAGAAAAAACTTAAATGCAAGACAAATATGGCGACAATTCAGTTTTCTAAAGGTATTGATGAAGATGTAACCCCAGATGTTCGTTTGACTCGTTCGCGGGATGGAAAGCAAAGTACAGCAACGTTTTACTTTCAAAATCCCTCAGTTTTAAACGGTGGCAACGCCGATGACATTACGGGAATGTATATGATTGATGAGGAAGGGGAAATAGTTACCCGCGAAGTTAAAGGTAAGTTTGTTAATGGCAAGCCGGAAGCTTTGGAAGTATTTTATATCATGAATTCAACGACCGAATGGGAGCGATTTCTCCGCTTTATGGAACGTTACGCCGAGAAAAACGAGCTAGATTTTAACAAAGCGTAATATGCAACCCCACCCCGATAGAGGCAAGATACTAATTAACTGTGCGGTAATTACCGTTAGCGATACGCGATCGCACCAAACTGATAAAAGCGGTCAGTTAATCCAACAGTTGCTTTTAAATGCTGATCGCGCGGTGGGATATTACACCATTATTAAAGACGAACCAACGCAGATTAAAAGCCAATTACAAGCGCTAAGTCCTAGCATTGATGTCGTAATTTTTAATGGCGGTACGGGTATTGCTCCTAGAGATACAACTTATGATGCTATAGCTAGTCTGTTAGACAAGACTTTACCAGGCTTTGGGGAGTTATTTCGGTATCTTAGTTACAAAGAAATTGGTTCAAGAGCGATCGCATCACGAGCGATCGCTGGTGTATACCAAAATATCTTATTATTTTCTGTTCCAGGTTCTAGCAACGCGGTCAAACTAGCTATGGAAAAGCTGATTTTACCGGAAATAGAGCATTTAGTTAGTCAATTACGAGCTTAATCAATTGTCCCAGCAAATACTCGCTCTTGCGCTCCTGTCATGTAGAGTCTTTGAGCGGGTTCTGACCATTCAATCAGCAAATCACCACCGGGGAGTTCTACCGTAGCTTTGCGATCGCATTTCCCAGTAAGTACGCCAGCTACTAGCGCCGCACAAGCACCAGTACCGCAAGCTAAAGTTATACCTGCGCCTCTTTCCCAAACGCGCATTTTTAGGCGATCGCGTCCGATAACTTGTATAAACTCGGTATTAGTTTTTTGCAAGAAGGCGGAATGATGCTCGAATTGAGTACCGATTAGTGCTAAATCTATTGCAGCAACATCTTCAACAAAGGTGATGCAATGAGGGTTTCCCATACTTACACAAGTAACTAACCAATTTTTCCCGGCGACTTGTAGAGATTCGTCTATTACTTTTTGTTCTGGAGAACTTAAGGTTGTAGGAATTTCTTTTGCTAGGAGTTTTGGTAAACCCATATCAACTTTTACTTGACCATCGCTCATAATTTGAGGACAAATCACGCCTGCATGAGTATGAATGCGATATTGAACTTCTTTAGCGCTCTCTTGAAAAGCTTGGGGGGAGGAAACCATCCCCCCCAACTTTCCGCTATGACCTTCTAAATCGGCGATAAATCCGGCTAAACAACGAATTCCATTCCCGCACATTTCGGGTTCGGAACCATCGGAATTGATGATTCTCATCGTGTAATCTGTACCTTCAAGACCTGGAAGCGCAAAAATTACTCCGTCTGCGCCAATGCCAAAATGGCGATCGCATAACTTAATTGCTTGTTCTGGAGACACTATAAGTTCTGATGACGAGCGATTGTCAATTAAGATAAAATCGTTTCCTAGTCCCTGATATTTAACAAACTCGATAGACACGTTTTTGATTTCTCCCGAAAGTAGCAAGCAAAATACTATAGTTGAATGATATTTTTCTATTTTTACCCAACTAATTACAGTATTTGCTAGGAATTAATTGATGAAAAGTGATTTTGATGTAGCTTCACCCAGCATAAAGCAAGTACAGATGCTGATCAAAGAAGCTAAAGCTGTAGAAGTAAAGTTGCTAAGTGGCGATTTACTTAGTGGTAGGCTACTATGGCAAGATCAAACCTGTGTATGTCTAGTTGATACCAGCGAACAGAGTATTACTATTTGGCGACAAGCGATCGCATTTATCAAAGCCAAAAATTAATTAAGGATTGACCTTTAAACTCGCCCATTCACCAGAAGGAATAAAAGCAGCCCAATAATAAGGACGTTGATATTGGAGGCTGCGCTTGGCTATAGTTTCCTTGATTAACGTATAGCACTGCAAGGTTGTTGAGGCTAACAGCCACAGCAGGATGCTCCCTTCCTAGGGCTTTTTCACGAATAGCAAGGAATAGCCTCGCTGTATTTACCTTGCTCGTAAAGCTTTTTTCCCTGCTGACTTAACTACAATGCTTCCTCTAATTCTGCTGACTGGGCGGTGGATGGAGGATTAGTTTGCGCTGCAACTGGCGGTATTCCACCTAAGTTAGCGATCGCATTCACCATTAGTACCGCTAAAAGACTCCACTTTTTACTACTTAAATTCCTCACCTTTAGCACCCGCCTTTAAAACCTTATAGGTATCATCACCTCCTATCAGGATAATTCCGTAAAGATGAGGGCAAGTTTTTCATTAATGCAAAATTAGTTTAATGATAGGTACAAACTTGAATAGCCTGTACCCCTAGCAATTACCTTAGCTTAGAGATCGTATTTGAGACTTGTAAGCATTGCTATCTAAGCCATTACCTACATTTGACCTCTGCGGATTGATCGCGCGTTCTAGGGCTACAATGCGATCGCCTGTTGCTGGGTGGGTACTCAAAAAAGTAGGAGTTGAGCCAGACTTTAGCAGCTTTTTCATAAACGAAACCATCCCAGACTCAGCATAACCCGCCCGTCTCAAATTTCTTAAACCGATTTGATCGGCTTCTAATTCGTCTTTACGACTATTAGGACGACGCAACGCCAAATCTACCCCAATTTGCACCGCCGCGTTGCGCTCTAAACCCGCAGCTTGTGAAACCCCTTGAGCGAGGGCGCTTTCCCGCATTTGCTCTACTAAATGCTTCCCGGTAATATGCCCGATTTCGTGCGCCATAACGCTAGCAAGTTCCGCCTCATTATCAGCTAGTTTAAGCAAACCCGTATTGACATAAACAAAACCTCCCGCCGTTGCAAAGGCATTAACGCCTTTATCATCAACTACTTGGAAAGTATAAGGCAGATTCGGGCGATCGCTTGTGGCGGCTAATTGTCTGCCAATTTGCTGTACATAGGAATTTATATCTTGATTGCGATAGATTCGTACCTCGCGCTTTATCTGCTGATCGATTTGCTTGCCAATTTCTACTTCTTGGCGATCGGAAATATTCGACAATTGAATTATCTGCACGCCTTGGCGGAGCAAATCAAATACAGAAATTGCTTGAGATGGTAAACTTGAACTTACAGTAATACCAAGCGCCACAAATATTGACAACACTGGGTAAAACCAACGCCGACCACGACCAGGTAAAGAAAAAAGCTTCAACATACGGCAGTAATTAGGAAAAGATGACTTATCTATAATTAGACGGTTTGACCGGGCAATTGTTGCAATTAATTAGTAAAGTCTCCACCTTTAACCGCCGTTTTTCCCCTTGTCCTAGCTATGATAAGCTGACACCAGATTAGATCGTTGTTGCTGTTATCTAAAAAAATTTATATGGCTATTTTAGATTCTCAAGGTCGTTTATTCGGCAAAATAAATTTGCTCGATTTGGGTGCTGTTTTAGTAATTGTCCTAGTTATCATCGGCATTTTCTTCTATCCTGGCACTTCTGATTCCGTTGCTCAAAATAATGAGGCGACTAAACCCGTCGAAGTCGATTTAGTAGTACGCGGATTGAACGTCAAAGATCCCCAACAACTATTTTCTAAAGGATTTACCAAAGGCGGCAAAACAAACATTGTCATCCGCAATCAACCGCACGGAAGCCTTGAGATTAAATCTGTGCAGGTGTTGCCTAGAACCCTATTAATAGCTCAACCCGATGGTTCTTTAAAAGAGTACACCGACCCCCGACCGAACCAGTTTAGTACCGATATGCTTTTAACTTTAGTCGGCAAGGCAACAATTAGACCCGATGGCGCTGTAATTAGCAACAGCAAATTAAAAATTGGTAATCCCATTGAACTTGAAGGCTTTAATTACAACTTCAATGCCACAGTGATTGATGTCCGCGTCAAGGACAGCAAATAACTTGTCTACGCTAATAAAGGTAAAAACTGTCGGATTAAGCCAATAGTAACGGCGGGTAATTCTAGCTGTGGTGTTAGTCCTACATCTTCTAATTGCTGAAAGACTTTAATTGCTTGGGGATTAATCGCCGCAAGGCGCTGACCTATTTCGGGGCCTGTAAATTGAGATTTTTGTCCCCAAATAATTGCTGTCGGCGTGATTAGCTGCCCAATATAAGTAGATAAATCGAAACACAGGTCGCCGCGCACAAATGATAGCGCGGCGAATTCAGCATTGGGTTGTTTAGCAGATTCTAAGTAAGCATCGACAATTTCCTCGCAAATTCGGCTAGAACGGGCAAATTGTCGTTGTTCTAAAAAGCTGCGAATGCCGTTAGCTGTTGCTAATCCCGTGCTGTAAAGTATCCGGTCAAGAATGGGCGTACTAATCAATTGAGCAAAGAAACTTCTTGAATAATCAGCGCCAAAATCCGACAGTCCCGCCGGGGTAGTAAGAATTAGCGACTTAAATAACTCAGGACGAGCGATCGCAAGTCTAATTATAAAGGCTGCCGTCAACGATGAAGCAACAACCGTTACCGGAATGCTGGAAATTTGGGTCAAAAATTCGCCAATAGTAGTTAAATAATCTTCAATTTGATAATTTCGCTCTATATGCTCCGATTCTCCCCACCCAATCAAATCTGGGGCAATGATTTTATACTCGCTGGCAAAGGCTGGGTATATTTTAGACCACTCGTAGGCAGAAGAACCACCACCAAAGCCATGCAAAAATACTAAAGTTTCTGCTTGAGCAAAATCGCTCCAAGGTACTCCACTATTGGTGTAATATACCATTCTGCCTAAAGAAGTTAGTACAGACTTTTGTTCAAATCCAAGCGGCTGAAACATTGACCCACCTTAATATTAAACGACTTAATCAGAGCTTAATTGAGCTTTTTCTACCGTGTTATCGTTCACCCCTAAAGTTAGTTGTAAAGGTAATTTTTCAGGATAAGCTTTAACTACTTGGCGGTAAACTTGGTAATTTGCAGGCAATATTTGCACTATGGTTCCTGCGGTATAACTTAATTGATAATCTACTGATTTAATCAGTTGCGGACTACCAGGTTTTTGAGCGGGTTTTCTTCGTTGTTCAATTTCGTCTACCGTTGGTCTTGGCGGTAAAGCCGCCCACCACAAACCTTTGTCGTCAGGGCCTGTCACGGCATTTTCTGGCTTGATGCCATTACGATTGACTAAAGACGTTGAAGCAAAAGTTTGATAGTAAGTTAAATTATCGTTACTTTGGTTGACAAAATACTCAATTTGCCAAGTGTAAGTAGTCCGCGCTGTGGCTGCGTATTTGGTAGTCGTTACGGTAGAACAACTATTAAGGAAAATTGTACTTAATAAAAAGATTAATTTGCCCCTAGTGGCGATCGCGTAAATCATTTAATAATTGCTAAAGTTAGGACTTGCCATCAATTTCTGCCTGTAAAAATATCAAATGCAACTGGCTCCATTTTTTCCCGTTCTCTACCGCATTTTACAGCCTACCTTTCCTAATTGTCTGTGGTCAGGCAATGCTCACACTAAAGAAATTGCTTTAACCTTTGACGATGGCCCTCATCCAGTTTACACTCCCCCACTGCTCAAAGTTTTAGACTACTACTCTATACCAGCTAGTTTTTTTTGGTTGGGTGCTTGCGTCCATCGCTACCCCACCGTTGCTAAATCGGTGTACGACTTCGGACACTGGATTGGGTTACATGGCTACGATCATCGCTCTTTTCCTCTCCTTACTACCGCCGAATTGCAACAAAGCTTAGAATCAACTCAAAGCGCAATTTCTACAGCTTGCGGTATAAATGGGGCAAATCTGCGCGATGTTCGCCCTCCTAACGGGTTATTTACTCCCCAAACTTTAGAATTATTAACTAAGTGGCAATACCGCTCGGTAATGTGGAGTGTAGTTCCTGAAGATTGGGTACGACCAGGAATTAATCTTGTCGTGCAGCGCGTGTTAGAACAAGTGCAAAATGGCTCGACAATTGTTTTACATGATGGGGCGTGTGGCGGTTCTGAGGTTGCCGAAACTACCCAAATTTTGATTCCCGAACTTTTGCGGCGCGGTTATAAGTTTGTTAATATTGACAGCTTTTGGCACGATCGCACCAGCTATTTGAAACCGTAATAATTTGTTATTTGCAACCAAATTGACAAATTATTTTTGTCCTATGTGTAATTACAGATATTTATTCATTACAATGGCGAGAGAACTTCTGCGATTTGTCAAGTTCTCTGAGGTTGAAATTTGAGCAATCGTCAGTTAACTTAGACAAAGGCAAGCAAGTTTAAGTTTAGGTTAATCTAAAATTGGTGTTAAGGAGCTATAGTGCAGAACCTCTGACTTTGAATTTGAGGGAATTTACCACTGGCGTTTCCAACACTTTTTACTCATAGCAAATTATCCGAAACTCAATTAAGGTAGAAAACATCAAGCCTGATGACTGAAAACCTCTATGCCTAAGCAAACAATAAATGCTAACTATTCCACTCAAAAACCGGGAATTGATGGCAATTAATCTAAGCAAGTTTAAAATATTAAACAAGTATGAGAGCAGTTAAAACATTCGGAGCCATTAATTTAATTGCCTCCGGGTATTACATTGGTTTCAAAAAAACAAGTTTAACTAAGGACTGTTGTAGATTTTACAATCGAAACATTAAATGCAGGCAATTTCTGTGAAACAGGCTACAATCGGAGGGGTCTTAGCAACTCCACGCATTAATAGCAGCTTCTAAAGCCACTATTAAGCATTAGATTTATACAAGGATAAAGTCTTGTTTTAGGCAAACAAATAGTGCGATCGCATTGATAATCTTTAATATCTATGCCTGGTCTATTTGAAGCCCCTGACAATACAAGCAATTAAAACTCTTATTAAATAAGCTACTAGCACCGTTAATAAGAGTACGAAATAAATGTTGATAGATTGATAGTTGACTCAAGGAGCATGAGGAACGCGGCATGAACCAGGCTAACAACGTACTCGAAACCATTCATCAGCCTGAAATCAAAACCATTAGTCAGCCTGAAAGCACTTTAGGCGTTTTGATTGAAGAAGAATTTGACCCTTTAAACCTAGACGAACAAGATGAATTGATAAAAACAAAACCTGAAGAAGCAAAAGCTGCGAAAGTTGTCAAGTCTCGTCGTCGGGCGCAAACTAAAAAGAAGCACTATACAGAAGATTCAATTCGCCTGTATTTGCAAGAAATAGGTAGAATTCGGCTGCTAAGAGCGGATGAGGAAATTGAACTAGCTCGGAAAATTGCCGAATTGTTGGAAATGGAGCGGACGAGGGAAAAGCTTTGCGAACAGTTAGATAGAGATCCCCACGACACAGAATGGGCGGAAGCTGTAAAGTTACCGATAAATTCCTTTCGTTATCGCCTCCATGTCGGACGACGCGCTAAAGATAAAATGGTGCAGTCGAACTTGCGTTTAGTAGTTTCTATTGCCAAAAAGTACATGAATCGCGGTCTATCTTTTCAAGACTTGATTCAAGAAGGAAGTTTAGGACTAATTCGGGCGGCGGAAAAGTTTGACCACGAAAAGGGTTATAAGTTTTCAACTTACGCTACATGGTGGATTCGTCAAGCAATTACGCGGGCGATCGCTGACCAATCAAGGACAATTCGTTTACCCGTCCACCTTTACGAAACTATTTCCCGGATTAAAAAGACGACCAAGCTGCTTTCTCAGGAAATGGGACGCAAGCCAACAGAAGAAGAAATTGCAACTCGCATGGAAATGACTATTGAGAAGCTGCGATTTATTGCTAAATCTGCTCAATTGCCAATTTCTCTAGAAACGCCCATTGGTAAAGAAGAAGATTCTCGCCTAGGAGACTTTATTGAGTCGGATGGAGAAACACCAGAAGATCAAGTTTCTAAAAATCTGTTGCGCGAAGATTTAGAGAAAGTTTTAGATGGTCTTAGCCCCCGCGAACGCGATGTATTGCGCCTGCGTTATGGCTTAGATGACGGTCGGATGAAGACATTAGAAGAAATTGGACAGATATTTAACGTCACTCGCGAACGTATCCGGCAAATTGAAGCTAAAGCTTTACGCAAATTACGCCATCCAAATCGTAATAGTGTTTTAAAAGAATATATCCGGTAAAGTAGCTTAGTTTTTGATTCGCTCAAACGCTGATGGCTACAGCTATTGGCGTTTTTTGCTTAAAAAAATGACCTAGGAGATTCTTGTTAGCTCCTAGGTCAATAAATTCCTTGTCTTTGATACTTTGATTGTTCTTTCTAGGTACTACATGATGCCCCAGAAGTGTAGAAAACCTTGTCCAGAAAATAACTCAATTCCGGCGGCGGCTAGAAAGCCAATCATTGCTAGACGACCATTCCAGATTTCTGCTTGAGGAGTGAAGCCGTAGCGCCAGGCGTTGCGGTCTTCCATTACTGGGGGTGTAACTACTTTAGTTGTGCTTTGCATAGCGTGTGTTCCTGTTAGTTTATTAATTTATGTTTCCTTCTATGTGAACTAATGTAACACCCCTATTTACAATTTGTCTATACCTTAAGTAAGAAAGGTTTATTCCTCATGCCAAATTGCTTTACCTGTATCGGGGTCAAAGAAATGGAGCTTATCTGGAGCAAAAGACAGCCATAGCCGATCTTGGTATGATACTGGGCGATCGGGGGGAATGCGGACTTGCATAGAAGCCGCATTCGTTGAATTAGTAGGACTAACGGAAAGATAGGTTTCGTTGCCAAGGGCTTCTATTAGGTCTACTTGTACTGGGAGATTGCTGGGTGCGGCATCGCCCTGACTACAATGTTCTGGTCGAATACCAAGGATTAGCGGTTGGCGATCGTATTTGCCTAGAGCTTTTTCCCAGACTTCGGGGAGATTGAAGCTAAATAAAGGGTGAGAAATTCTTAGAGGCGATTGAAACTCTACTTCTAAAAAATTCATTGGTGGGGAGCCAATAAACTCGGCTACAAACCTAGTCGCTGGGCGATTGTAGAGTTCTAGAGGACGAGCAACTTGTTGTAATTGACCTAAATTCATGACAGCAATGCGAGTTCCCATAGTCATTGCTTCAGTTTGATCGTGAGTAACGTAAATAGTTGTCGTCCCTAACTGGCGTTGCAATTTAACAATTTGGGCGCGAGTTTCGGCGCGGAGTTTGGCATCTAAGTTAGAAAGTGGTTCGTCCATCAAAAAAACTTGCGGATTGCGCGAAATTGCCCGACCTAAAGCTACGCGCTGCTTTTGTCCGCCAGAGAGTTGTTTGGGTAGTCGAAGTAATAACGCTTCAATTTGGAGTAAAGAGGCAACATTTTTTACCCGCTTGTCTACCTCTTGTTCGCGATCGCTCTTGTAACGTAGAGGTGCAGGAAAACGCCGTGTCATGCCAGAGAGGGCATTTTTAACCCAACTTGCTAAATCCTTGTTTTGTTCCCCGCTTGCCCCGCGACGTAGCCCAAAAGCGATATTGTCATAAACTGTCATGTGGGGATAAAGAGCATAACTTTGAAACACCATCGCAATATCCCGCGCCTTGGGAGGCAAATCGTTGACTAAGGCATCCCCCACCCAGATATTGCCCCCAGTCATTTCTTCTAACCCTGCAATCAGCCGCAATAGGGTACTTTTGCCGCACCCAGAAGGGCCCACCAGTACCATAAATTCCCCATCCGCCACCGTAAGATTGATGCGCCGTAAAACGTTAACGCTATTTAAGTCTGGTGCGGTTTCCTCCACCGAGGCAATTAATGGTTGTAGGGGAGACTTTACTTTTTCTGCCTTCCCAGCGTTGGGAAAGCTTTTATAAATATTTTCTAAAACTACCTGTGCCACAAGCTTTTTTTATCACTGAAACTGTTTACAATTACTTCCAGGAAATTTATCTAGCCCCAGTTGCCAAAACATTTACGGCAATAATCTTCTCATCGCCCTTAAGTTCAGCAATCCTACTTCCTGTACCTTCTTTACCCGTAACACTAATAGCACTTGCAGGCAACTGTAACAAGCGTTGATTGGTTGTCACCGCCAACATTGCCGAACTTGGAGCTAAAACTAAACTCACCAAAGCATCAAACTTACTGGTAAAAGACAAAGCTTGAGTGCCAATATCGCCGCGATTAGCACGCCGCAGCGATCGCATTGGCATTTGTTTAGCGTATCCTAGCTGAGAAAATAGTAATAAATTCTCCTCTAAATCGGCTCCTGTAACGCAACCAACTAATTTTTCATTTTTCCGCAATCGCAAAGCTTGTAAGCCTACCGCCGTGCGCCCTAAAACCTGTAATTGCTCATCATCTACTCTAAATCTTAGTAACCGTCCACCCGCCGTAGCTAAGATAGCATCTTCCCCCGCTCCTGTAATTCGACAAGCAAGCAAGCTATCGTCATCTTTAAACTTAATTACCGTCAAACCGCGACCGCTCAAACCCGCCAACTCCTCTAAAGCTAAACGTTTAATGCGCCCCAACTTTGTTAATAAAACCATCTGCGCCGGACTATCTGGCAACACAAATTGTGTAACTAAGCTTTCTGTAGAGCTAGGAAGTAAACCAATCAACGGCGCACCTCGTCCCGAAGCACTGCGCCCCGACAATAAAGGCACATCCCCCACCTTAACCGGGTAAACTTTGCCACCACTGGTTAGCACTATTAGGTCTTGCTTAGTATTGGCACTTATTACCTGCACCACACAATCATTATCTACAGTGCTGTTAGACTTTTTCCCTGACTTTTGACCATTTACTAACCTTCTAACATAGCCGCGCAAAGTAAATTCTATTACCGCCTCCTCACCCTGTTCTTCTTTCTGGGCGTTCTCTGCGTCTCTACGGTTGTTGTTTTCTCTTTCTAAGCGCAACAACTTCTCGTCTACAAACCGAGTCCTGCGCCCATCTCCGTACTTGCGTTTGAGACTGCGTAAATCTTTTTTTAACGCCTTTAATAATTCGTGGCGATCGCTTAAAAGCCTTTCCAAACCTTCAATTTCCGCTCTTAAGCGCTCAAATTCTGCTTGTAGATTCTGCTTTTCTAAACCCGTCAATCGGCGCAAAGGCATCGCCAGCACAGCATCGGCTTGTACTTCACTCAATCCAATGTTAGTTTGCAGAGCTATTTTTGCTGTACTTCCATCGGCTGCTTGGCGCAAAATAGTAATAACTTCATCTAGCCTTGATAGCGCCAAATTCAACCCTTCCACCGTATGAATTCGCTCCTGCGCTTCCTCTAATTGGTAAGAGTAGCGACGGTTAAGAGTTTGTTCGCGGAACTTCAAAAACTCCTCTAGTAATTGCCGCAACTTTAACTGTCGCGGTTGTCCTTCGACGATCGCCAGCATAATCGCCCCGAAATTTATTTGCAAGGCTGTTTGCTGATATAAACTTTGCAACACCGCATGGGAGTTGGCATCGCGCCGTAATTCTATTACTACTCGCATTCCTTCGCGATCGCTTTCATCACGAATATCGGAAATGCCTTCTAACTTGCCTTGGTTTACAAGTTCTGCCATTTTCTCAATCCAAGCGGCTTTATTGACCTGGTAAGGCAACTCTGTAATCACAATCGCCGTCCGCCGCCTGCTGTTTTTTGTGGCGGGAATTTCTTCCATCGCCGCCACTCCGCGCAACACAATACTTCCTTTCCCGGTGGTGTAAGCTTCCTTAATCCCCCCAGTCCCCACTATTTCGCCCCCAGTAGGAAAATCGGGCCCCGGAATTAACTCTAATAGCTTCTCCTCGGCTAACTCTGGCTGGTCGATTAAGGCAATCAAACCATCTACTATTTCGCCCAAATTGTGCGGCGGAATATTCGTCGCCATCCCCACAGCAATGCCCGAACAGCCATTTAATAGTAATAAAGGTAGTTGGGCCGGTAGTACCGTAGGTTCTTGCTGCGAATTGTCAAAATTGCTAATAAATTCAACAGTTTCTTCGCCGATATCTGCCAGCATTGCCTCGTGACTAATGGGCGATAGCCGCGTTTCGGTGTATCGCATCGCCGCCGGGGGATCGTTGTCTACCGAACCAAAATTGCCATGTCCGGCTAGTAGTGGGTAGCGGCTAGAAAAATCCTGTACCAGCCTAACTAAAGCCTCATATACCGATTGATCGCCATGAGGATGATACTTGCCCAGTACGTCTCCTACTACCCGCGCACACTTACGATAAGGGCGATCGGGGGTCAATCCTAGTTCGTGCATGGCGTACAATATCCGGCGATGGACGGGCTTTAACCCATCGCGGACATCCGGCAATGCCCGCCCGACAATTACACTCATGGCATACTCAAGATAAGACCGTTGCATTTCTGTATGCAGGGCGGTGGCGATTACCTGTCCCGTAGGGAGAAGGTTTAACTGTTTTGCCATGATGTTTTCCTGTCTAGACGAAGAAATTTTAAGAGCATAGAATTATTTTTGACAATTTACCAGCGCAAGTTGGAGGCTAAGTCCCAGAATTTACTTGTTGGTATCGATAAGTAAATGAATTTACTTATTTTTTGAGGATGCGTTAATTTTAGTCATAGCTTCAATATTTTTAACTATTAATATTCAATAGCTTGCACCCCATAAAGTATGAAAACTGTTTTGATTGTGGAAGACGATCCGATTAATGCGCGTGTTTTTGCCAAAATTTTGACCAAACGTGCAGGTTTAGGGGTAAAGCATACAGAAAATGTCGAAGAAGTAATGCAAATTGCCTTGAATAAACTCGCAGACATTATTTTGATGGATGTTTCTCTTTCTCGCAGTGTGTATCAAGGTAAGGCTGTTGATGGTATCAAAATTACCCAAATGTTAAAAGCAAACCCCGAAACGGCTTCTTTGCCTGTAATTTTAGTTACCGCCCACGCTATGGAAGGCGATCGCCAGAGCTTTCTTGCTCTTAGCGGTGCTGACGGCTATATTTCTAAGCCTGTCGTTGACCATCAAGAGTTTGTCGCTCAAATTCTGGCGCTGATGCCTTCAAGTTAGTGCAATTGTACTATACAAAGAGCTAGGCGATCGCTATTTTTGGCAAAAATAGCATCAAACAAAGCCCCCAACCCCTAAAACAAAAGAGTTGGGAGCATAGCTTTGAACTAAGTAATTCTAGAGGTTAGACATTACTTCTCGTGCGGCGGCTAAAGTTTGGTCAATATCAGCCTCGGTATGGGCGAGGGAGCTAAACCCAGCCTCAAATTGTGAAGGGGCTAAATAAATTCCCCGCTCTAACATTCCGCGATGGAAACGGCTAAACTTGCTTAAATCCGACTTTTTTGCATCTTCGTAGTTGTGAACCGGCCCTAAAGTAAAAAATAAACCAAACATCCCGCTAATTTGACGGGTGTAAACATCTTGACCTGTTTGCTTGGCAATCAGCCGCAACCCATCAGTCAATTTTTTAGTAATTTGGTCTAGATACTCGTAAGTACCAGGCTTTTGCAACAATTCTAAAGTTTTAATCCCCGCCGTCATCGCTAAAGGATTTCCCGAAAGCGTCCCTGCTTGATACATCGGCCCTGATGGCGCAACCATAGACATAATATCTCTACGACCGCCATAGGCTCCTACAGGCAACCCACCGCCAATAACTTTACCCAACGTTGTCAAGTCTGGCGTAACTCCAAACTTAGCTTGAGCGCCACCGTAAGCAATCCGAAACCCAGTCATTACTTCATCAAATACCAGCAACGCTTCATTTTCTTTCGTTATTAAGCGCAACCCTTCCAAAAAGCCAGCATCAGGAGCAATAAAACCCGCATTTCCTACTACTGGTTCTAAAATGACTCCAGCAATTTGACCTGGATGTTCGGCAAATAAAGCTTTAACGGCTTCCAAATCGTTGTAAGGCGCGGTCAAAGTATCAGCGGTGGTTGACTTGGGGACTCCAGGGGAATCGGGTAAACCTAAAGTCGCAACCCCCGACCCAGCTTTGACTAAAAACATATCCGCGTGACCGTGATAGCAGCCCTCAAACTTGATAATTTTATCGCGTCCGGTGAAAGCTCTCATCAAGCGCAGAACTGCCATACAAGCCTCGGTTCCCGAATTGACAAAACGTACCATTTCGATGCTGGGAACGGCATTAATTACCATCTCTGCAAGGACGTTTTCGAGAAGGCAGGGCGCACCAAAGCTAGTGCCTTTTTCTAAGGCGGTTTGCAAGGCGCTAATTACTTCCGGGTGGGCGTGACCGCAAATAGCAGGCCCCCAACTACCTACGTAGTCAATATACTGATTGCCATCTACATCCCAAGCTTTTGACCCCTTGACGCGATCGAAGACAATCGGTTGTCCGCCTACGGATTTGAATGCTCTTACTGGAGAATTTACACCCCCAGGCATTAAATTCTGGGCGGCGGCAAAGATTTCCTCAGATTTGGTAGTTTTAATAGTGGTATTAACCAAAGTTTTCTCCTAAAAATGTGTCCCGTAAATAATTGCGTGCCTGGCTTAGAATTCTTATATTAGTCAATTTATGCCTAGCACAAAAATAAAATTATGTGATTTGTAACAGGATGTAGTAGCTATATTACTGCTTAATTCAAACAATTAAGGTTCGTGGGATCGCCGCTAAGAGTGTAGAAATGTATTCTACTAAAGAATTAACTGTACGGGTATAACTCTTGAGCAATAGGCTGAAGAAGTCTCTAATGGTATCCTTGAGCCAGTAAGTTATTGCCTGAAATCCCCGCAACTATGTCTTCTGTACAACACAATTCATCCGATCAAACTATGTTGTCTCAACTTCGCTACGACGATCGCGGTTTAATTCCAGCTATTGTCCAAGATTATCTAGATGGCACGGTGCTAATGCTGGCATGGATGAATATTGAATCAGTACAAAAAACTCTAGATACTGGCGAGACATGGTTTTGGAGTCGTTCGCGGGGGGAACTATGGCATAAAGGCGCAACTTCTGGGCATATCCAAAAAGTAAAAAGTTTTCGTTACGATTGCGATCGCGATGCCTTACTTGTGGGAGTAGAACAAATTGGCGATATTGCCTGTCATACCGGGGAACGCAGTTGTTTTTACAAAGATACAAATGGGGAAGTTGTCGCCCCTCCTGGAGATACATTATCGGAATTATTTAAAGTTATCGGCGATCGCCAAAGCCGTCCTACAGACAACTCTTACACTTGCCAGCTATTTGCTGCTGGAGATAACAAAATATTAAAAAAGCTCGGTGAAGAAACTGTTGAATTAGTGATGGCTTGTAAAGATAATGAAAAAGATGCGATCGCATCAGAAGCGGCGGACTTGCTTTATCATACTCTCGTTGCCTTAGCTCACCATCAAGTTGATATCAAAGACGTTTACCGCAAATTGCAAGCTCGTCGGCGCTAAATTCTATCTTTGAGCATTTGGTCTAAATAATACAAAATTGCGACTAATACCGTTACACTTGCTGCTAACCCCAGCCAAAAATTATCAGCAAATACTGGAGTTTGATCTAACGCCCAACCACCTAATGGCGGCCCAACAAAATAGCCTGCGGCCCAGCATAAAGAGCTAATAGAAAAATAAACCCCTAATTGGGATTTGGGCGCTAATTCGGTAATTAAAGCTGAAGCCGAGGGAGTATAAGAAACGATCGCGATCGCAAATACACTTAATGCCGCCATTGCCCACCATAATTGATAGTCTGTGGCAACTCCTGTTACCCACATTAAACAAAATCCCATTGCCCACATTACAGCCGAGAAAATCAGCGATTGGGGATGAGTAAAACGCTTTAAACCACGAACTACAGGCAATTGAGTAAATATAGCGATCGCCAAATGCCAGCCAAAAATTACACTAATTGTGCCTTCAGTAAATTCTGCTCCCGATGCGTTTAAAGCCACAAAATTCTTTAAATATAAGGGTAAAGTGCTTTGCAATTGGGAAATATAAGTAGTGAAAATAATATTGACTAAAACGTAAATTAATAATCGGCGATCGCTTAAGGCTATTTGCCAGCTAGATTTTAGAGAAATAGCCGCTTTCGCATCTACGGGTTTGTAGGTTTCTTTAATGGCAAAATACACTACGCCAAAAAACACTACAAAGGAAATTGCATCAATTATAAAGAGCGATCGATAAGCCCCGGTGGTGCTAATTAATGCCCCACCTAAGACAACGCCCATACCTAATCCTAGATTATCTGCAAGTCTGGTAATGGCGTAAGCTTCATGACGTTGTTCTGGAACGGTTAAATCGGCTACTACTGATTCGTTGGCGGGCCAATACAAGCCTTGTCCGAAACCAACTAACAAGTTGCCCATAACTAAAACGGTGAAGTTGTTGGCACTGGCAAGTACAAGAGATGCGATCGCGCTAATCGCCGCCGAAAGCAGCAAAGTTTTACGCCGTCCCCAATACTGCGAATCAGAAAACGAACCGCCCAAAATGCGCCCCACTACCCCAGATATAGAGGCACTACCTAACGCAAAACCTACCGCCGTTGCCGATAGCCCTACATGATTGACAAAAAATATTGGGGCATAAAATAAAGTAAACCCTGTACCGACTTCCGATAAAAAACGTCCAAATGCCAAAATCCAAACTTGATGATTTAGTTGCGGCATCCAGGGAAATAAGCTGTTTTTTGGAGAAAACTTCATTCAATCTTTAAACATATAGGAAATTATTGAGTGATTTAAGCAACTAATTAGGGAACTCTAAATGCAGAAACACTTACTCAACTCACTTCTGTGTAATTTCTGGAAATCCTATGACTTTTTTAATCTTAAAGTTATTTGTTTCAATAGCAATACTGGGGTTTTTGTATTTTCTTTATTGGCGTAAAACTAAGGTCAAGCCCAGGTAAAAAGCAAAAGTTACTTCTGTAAACCAAAATAATCAACCGCAAGCTTCCAGAAATCTGCAAATAAAACTCTTAAGGCTACTAAATAACGATCGCCATACTGCAAATAGACTAATCGCCCTAGCAAAGGCTAGGAATCCCGATAAATCCACTGATTGGTGGGTAGAGAAGGTAATTTTTGACTTGGAACGCGATCGCGGTGGGCATTAGTTTTCACTGTGCAGCCAAGAGGCTACATCGGTAATCGCCACAAAATCTAGTAATGCTACAGCCAATTGTTCTAGGCGATCGCTTGTTAAGCTGCGAATTTGCTCTAAAGTGGTAGCGTCAACATTTCCAAAGCGGCGTTCTAGTTGACGGATAACTAAACTTGCTTCTCCTTCCCGTCTGCCTAATTGTTGTCCTTGTCTAACTCCTTCTTGGAGGATTTGTTGATAAATTACTGATTCCTTCATAATGTCCTCTCTAAATAATTGATTAATTAAGTTTTGCTCGAATCTCAAACCCGCTAATATTTCTACACTAGCGGCTAAATTTTGCCTCTGCTGTGTTGATTTAATCCTAGCTACTTGGGCGGCTACTTGCTCTAGTAAGTTTCTAGGTGTTTCTGTTTTAGTAAGAGTTGCTAGGGGTAGCAAAGCATTATCGGCGAGAAAAGGGGCGGGATCTTGCTCCCACAAGCGAATTACTCGGTAGCGATGCCAAGTGTTAGCTTTGCTAAATTCGCTGACAAATGCCGCTTCGGAAGTTGTAGATTTGAAGAAAATAATAACTTGTTCAATAGGGCATCGATATTGCCGATACAGTCGCAACCAATAATCAAGCATACGCAAGGGTAATGGCGGTTCTAATACTGGTAAAGTTGTTAGAGTCGATGGCGGGTATTATCCCGCGCACCTCTCTGTTAGATCCGTGCATAAAACTTTCGCTTTACACGGCTCCCGATTCAATTAGGCTGTGCCTTTTACCCATGTGGATATAATCGTGGCAGGACTCGTGTAGAGCTTCCAGATTATTATTTCTCCAGTTGTGGTGATTATCGTCCTTGTGGTGCAAGTGAACTCGCTCCTCGGATGTAGTCTTTAATCCACATCTGGCACATGAATGGTTTTGTCGTTTTAAGACTTTAGAGGTAATACCGTCATAGAGCTTACTATTTCGTTCGCTCCAGTAGGTCAAATCTCCATCGAAGGGTGATTTATTTCCCTTGACGTTGATATGTTTGTTTTCGGAGTAGGGAACGTCGGGAAAAGCTTTATCTAACAATGCTTTGCTAGTGTAGCGATTCTGTTTAGTTTCCTTGTTGAATACCTTAAATGCTCTGTCTTTGATGAAAAATAACGAGTTTCTTGACCCGTCCATCTTACAGAAGCGGTGGTAATTCCTCCAACCCCTAACTACCGGGGCTAATTTCTCAGCCTTTGTGGTAGCGCCATAGTTACTGTTGTTGACAATGTGTTTTACTTTCTTACGAAAAGCTTTGAAGTTGTCCACTGAGGGAACGCATCTAAACTTACCGTTGCTCTGCACTTTAAAGTGCCAGCCAAGGAAATCAAATCCATCTGTCGTAGCAGTTAGCTTCGTTTTCTTTTCACTCACCTTTAGTCCGCGTTCTGCTAGAAATTGGCTAATTAGTCCGAGTATTTGTTCAGCATCGTCTTGTGGTTTTAAGATAATCACCATGTCATCCGCGTATCGGACGCTTGGGTGTATTTCCTCAATACCGTTTAGGGCGATGTTTGCTAGTAATGGGCTGACCACTCCACCTTGTGGTGTTCCTTGTTCGGGAAATCCTGGGTTAACTCCTGCTTTAAGGCAGCGAAAAATTCCTGTCTTAATACCCCTGGGGGCAATGAGTTTATCCATGATGGTTGAGTGATTAATCCGGTCGAAGCACTTTTCTATATCGAGTTCAATGACTCGCTTATCTTTTCCATTGCTCGTTGAGCGTAGATTGACGAATAGGTGCTTCTGAGCATCATGTGCCGAGCGTCCTGTTCTAAACCCGTAGCTCCGGGCGTGGAAGGTTGCTTCGTGGGCGGGTTCTAACGCATATTTTGCGAGACATTGCCAAGCTCTATCCGCGATTGTGGGTACTTTTAGCATCCGTATTGTTCCGTCCTTTTTAGGAATAGGAATTTCTCGTAGCTTTTTGTGTACCCATGTGTTAACGTTTTCCTTAAGTTCTTGACTTAAGGTAAAGCGTTCCTCAGAAGTGAGGGACGCTTTGCCGCGAAGTCTTCTGGGCGGAAGCTTCCGTCCAGAGAGCTTCGCGTCAACCCCCGCCGTTTTCTTACCAGCATTTAACTGAGTTACTTGTCGAATAGCCAGATACCTAGAGGCTCTGGATTTCAAGATAAGTTTCTGTAGATACTTAGCTTTGCGCTTGTCTCCAACTGAAACTGCTTTAAATACTCTCTTTTGTAGGCGGAATAAATCACGCCGGAATTTCTTCCAGGGTAAAGTCTTCCAAAGTTCACTAGCGTTATCGCTGTGTCTAACCATGCTATTACTCCAAAAAGTGTTGTCTTTGAACCTTGACCCAATTACGGGTCATCCTACCCGATTTGAGGGATTCCGTCGCTCGTCTGACCT